>JAAUYD010162716.1_pt1 | contig 14152 bp, 12 predicted proteins | sample 7278101 | NCBI WGS metagenome assembly JAAUYD01 (sample SAMN14350128, study PRJNA611818) | marine sediment metagenome | isolation source: surface marine sediment (0.6m) | place: French Polynesia: Moorea | collected 2018-08
CAGTGACAATTACCATGTTTGAACCCAAGGAGAGGAAGTATTGAGATGACGGTTGACGGTTGACAGTTAGGAGTTAGGAGTTAAGAGTTGATAGTTGTTAGTTGATAGTTGATAGTTAGAAGTTGAGAGTTAGTTGATAGTTGACGGTTGGGTTATCAACGTGTATCCGTGTCATCAGTGTCATCCATTTAATCAGTGATCAGAGTTAGGAGTGTTTTAATTCTCCACTCCTTCACTCTCCACTCCTTCACTCTTTATTCTTAACTCTTAACTCTTAACTCTTCACTCCTTCACTCTTCTACATCTCCCGTACCACAGGCTTCCCATCCTTCACTTCGCCAATTAGTATCACATCAGCACAATTAACAAAAATGCCATTTTCCAGCACACCGGGAAGATTGTTCAGCACTTGCTCCAAATTTACAGGATCGGGAATATCATCAAATCTCACATCCACCACCAAGTTACCTTGATCCGTAACCACAGGGCCAGCCTTTTTTACACCCATACGCAATTCTGGTTTACCACCTAATTTTGTCAGAGCATTTATCACCGGCGTAACTGCCATAGGAATTACTTCCACCGGAACTGCAAATACAGAGCCTAATTTGTTGACTACTTTTCCAGAATCCACAACTACCACAAATTGGTTCGCCAGGTAATCCACCACCTTCTCGCGGGTATGTGCAGCACCACCACCCTTAATTAAATTCTTTTGCGGATCGACCTCATCTGCTCCATCAATGGCAATATCAATATGGTCAATGGCATCTAAGGTAGTTAGAGGAATGCCATACTGCTTGGCGAGAACTTCCGCTTGGAAAGAAGTAGGTACACCAACAATATCCTTGAGCTCACCAGATTGCAGACGCTCTCCAATAAACTGAATTGCATAAGCTGTAGTTGAACCCGTACCCAAACCCACAATCGAATTTGATTTTACTAGGGCGGCGGCGGATTTGCCGACTTCTTGCTTCATCAACTTGACGGGATCTGCTGCGCTCATTCCCAAAAACTCCAGAAAAATGACTACAATCCATCTTAATTGGGAAAGTGTAGGAGAGGGAAGGAGTGAGGAGGAAAAGAATGAAGGAAGGAAAGAGGGAAGGAGGGAAAGACTGTAGATAGGCTTTTGAACCAATTTCTATTTTGGGAAACCGTATACCAAAAAGCGATCGCTCTAATCCTTAGTTATAGTTGCATTGGGGCGTGTTTTGAAGATATTTTGTCAGTTGTATCGTAATTATTACGTTAGTGGGGACTGCCCACCCTACAGTTATTGAGAATGGTGCTAATGTTATCGAAGCATTTGGCGAAATCTGCATCTGATTGAATGGATTTCATTGGACTTTAGATGTGACTTTTGTATTAAGGACGGGGAACCAGGTTACCATTTTGGATTTTGCCACCGTATATTCCATCATCACGCTCATAGAAGTTTCTTTGGGGATATGTATTAATTTTATCCTCAAGAATTTTGTATGTTTGCGGTAAACTATCTTGCCATATACCAATCTGGCCGATTATGAATGCTTGCTGTCCACCAGGTATTTGAGCGACAACCGACCGCATATCATCAGGTGTCATGAAGTCGTCTTGATCGTTAGTCAGTACCAAGTGAAGGCCCCATACATTTCCCGCAGTTGTTTTCACCACCACTCCAATGCAGGATGTGAACTTCGTGAACATAATCTGTGTAGGGTTTTGGCCCCACTCTTTTTCTGCGATGTGTTCTGTATCGTTTGTTTGAACAATTGTGTATGTCATGGTTATATTTAGTTTTGTGTTCGTCTGCGAAAATTTTCGCACAGCGGTAGGTGAATTTAATACTAATTGAGTTACAAGCCCACTAATCTCATAAAACTAATCTCAAAGCTCATAGAAAATTTCATGAGAATGGTATGCTTGACAAATTTTATATTATGTGTAGCATGAGCAAAATCTAATCACTGACTTGATGTTTCTATTGCAGGACTAAAGCTGCGTGTCACAATTGGTGGATGGTGCGTGACGCTACAAGTCTCATTACTACGTTCAAATTCTTTCGCAACGTCACACAACGGCAATAATGCGGTCAGAAAATCTACACCGCATTTTGCCTCCCCTACAAAAAAATATGCCAGTTGCGTAATATGATGTCCGGCAAATCACCCATACTATCAAGTCCGGCTAATTAATTACGATATAACCCAATTGAAAAGATGGCGAACCTTACTTAGTACTCTTTTTACTCATTACTCATTACTCATTACTCATTACTCAACCCCCACAGATATGATAACTGTTTAACCGGACATCATAATAAGTCCTATATTGCTTATTTTGTAATTTGCAAGTCCTGAGATATTGTACGTATTTTTACTTGTTTATACAGCTATTAGTGGTTTTGACTACTGATTTTTACTGAATTTAACTTGTAACTTAAATTTCCACCGGATATTTGATATTCCTTGGTGTTAGGTGGGAATCATGATTGTGGATAAATTTTATTGTGGGTTTTAAAAAGATTTAGCAATGCCAGTATTAATTTCCCAAGAAAAGACTCAACAATCTAGCCATTTTCCGCAATCAGAGAAAACTCCCAGAGGCAGTCAACCAGCAAAAATGGTGCAATTAAGCTCTGTGAGTAAAACCTATGGAAATGGTTGTCATACACTTTTGGATGTCAGCTTAGAAATCAAAAAAGGTGACTTTCTATTTATTACGGGAGCTAGTGGCGCTGGTAAATCAACTCTTTTGAAACTTTTATATGGTGAGGAATTACCTACTCAAGGGGAAGTGATTGTTGATGAATGTAATGTGGGAAAATTAAGGGGCGATCGCTTATCATTATTTCGTAGGCATATTGGTGTAGTCTTTCAAGACTATAAGCTGATTCCCCAACGAACAGTAGGAGAGAATGTGGCATTGGTACTACTGGCACAAGGCTATACCCGCAAAGAAATTCAACGCCGCTTAGAGCCAACTTTAAAACTAGTAGGTTTACATCACAAAGCCAATTGTTTCCCCGAGCAACTTTCTGGAGGAGAACAGCAGCGAGCAAGTATTGCCAGAGCCATAGTAGCCACACCACCCCTGATATTGGCAGATGAACCCACAGGTAACCTCGATCCTGATAATTCTTGGCAAATTTTACAAATTTTTAATAAATTAAACTCTTTTGGAGCTACGGTAATTGTCACTACCCATGATGAACAATTAGTCAGGCGCTGCAATCATTCATTGGTACAATTACGTAACGGCAGATTGTATAGAAAATAATTTTTTTGTGTCAAACATAGTAAATTCACTAGTAGTCTGTCCCATTAATCTTTGATGACTTGTGGGAATTTAGATCCCCGACTGCTTAAAGAAGTCGGGGATCTGTCGCCCCTCAGAACTAATGCGAAAGCACTAATGGTCTATCGCATTAATTCACCAGGGATATTTCCCAGTCGTCTTTAGACGACTTTAGCTGTTAGACTGGGGTTTTCAACCCCAGGCAGGTGCCACAGGTAATTATTTTTACCAATAATTTAATAAATACTTTGCTTAATCTTAGTTCTGATTTTCAGAGTTTTTAGCTTACTGTCAGCTAAAACATGACTTTTTTCTAAAGTTTGTAAAGCTTCTAAGGTTGCTTGGTGAATTATACTTTCCTCTTCTTGACTCAAAAGCAAGCGCAAGCAATTAGTAATATTTTGTTGTACCTCTGGTTCTAGGGGTTTGCGGAGGGACAATTTAGTTAGTTGGCGCACTGCCAGCAAACGTTTGAGAGGATTTGTTGCTGTTAAATTACATAATAATTTATCTATATAATTTTCTTCTTGAGCACCATAAAAGTTAATCAGTTGCCATGTCAATAAAATTAACGTTATCACTGTTCCCATAGCTTGCAAAATTGCACCCCCAGCAATCCAGTGATTGTTACTATCAACCCAAACAACTGCTGCCATATAACTGGTTACACAAGCAATACCACCACTAGCGACTGCAATAGTTAATCGACTATGGGGACTGCGGAAAAATTGGCGAATCTCGTACCAGTTTTTTTGCCAGTTCCATCGATCCATTGAGTAGACTAATATCATCATGCCAATACCAACAGCACTCGCCATCAGCAGTTTCCAGTCCCACAAGAACATGGCAACAATGATAGTTAGCAATCCTAGGAGAATCCCTGGTTCCTTGTATTTTTTGAAACTACGCTGCTTTGTGGCTCCAATCTTTAAATCTGGAAGCACCCAGTTGGGTACTTGATTAATCAATTGCTGCCAAGAAGACGAAGCCTGTGCCACGGTGCTTTTCCTACTCGATCTACTAAATTTAAAGTATAAGTATAGTTTTTACCAAATACCTGGTAAATATTTTCTATTTGCCATTATCCAATCAACAATCTAGGAATGGATTGCCCATTATTGATTGCCCATTGTGGATTAAAGGCATTGCTTGAGATTTTATCACCGTGTTTTGAAATTTTGCAGCTACAAACAAAAACTAAATCCTTCTACGGTAAATTGACCATCAAAAGCACAGAGGGTAATGCGGTGAATATTATCTGCTTGGACACATAATAATGCATTGGGAGGTATGGGAGAACCTGAATTAGCAAGATTAGCTGCTAAAATGCTTTGAGTCAGTAATTTGCGATCGCTATCGTATGCTGAGAGTAGTAATCGCTGGGAACTAGTAATCAGAGCTTTCACCCTTTGAACTGGATGAACAAAGGTTGCCTCCAATAGTCCACTGTTTGGTGAACCCATCAGCACCAGTGTTCCAAATTTAATGGGAAAAGCTGGGTTAGACGGTTGTATTGCCATACAATTACTAAAAATTACTCCCTGGCTTTCGTATTGACGCTCCACAGTTTCAAAGCATTTTAAATTTGTAAATTGTAAACGTACATCCTTACATATAGTCTCATCCTGACATCTAGTCTTAGTACTACTGCCAACATGATGGCGAGAAGCTACAACTTGGACTTTACCTTTGCGCTTACACTTGTCAAGTGTATATGTAGATCTAACAATCTTTGACCAAGGATTTAAAGGATCTAATTTTGATTGAGTATAAGTCTGATTTATCATGACACCCCACTTGACGACTGCCTAGAGGAAAATCAGATCATTAATAACATTGATAGCTACTATAGATAATCTAGATTTTCTGATGAACCCTGAACTAGTTTTTGGGTTTTTCGACACATATAAACATAAGTGATATCTCTGACAGGCTATCACAGAAATATTATACATCAATCATTTACGGGTAGAACCTATCATTAGTAATAACCTATATATATCAGTCTCTTTAAACATATTTATGTATACTTAACCGGGAAAAAAATACTAAATCTTCACAAGACAAACAGTAATTTTACATCTGCTTAATCTATTACTTAATCTTTACTTAATCTTTCTTTAATCTATGCAAGATGGATAGGGGCAAATTGATCATTGAATTTACTGTTCTAGGATCAATATTTTTGCTTCTCCTTAAACCGTTCCTGAGCTTCCCTAAAAGCATTGTGCATCACGGATTGAATCTTCTTGGGGTCTGGTTTTTTACCCCCCATTAAATCGCCAAAATATACACAAGCACCTTCACCCAATGCCCAGGTATAGGCTCCAGCCCAGGATGCCGCAATTACACTACCCAATCCAGGTATAAATTTAATTAATTCCCTACCTACAGCCTGAGCAATAAAACCACCAGCGATCGCACTTACTAAACCCCCTGCTTGGGATGGAGTAATGTTTTTCCCATATAGGTTGCCTAATAAGGCTACCATTGATAGTTGCAGTGCGGTTAATACAGGCATGGTGGCAAGGGGTAGGGGAACCGCCGCTAGGGCAGCTGCCATAATTGAAAATGCCAGTATATAATGTCTACCTACATCCCGGTAGAGGTTACCAATTTCTGACCCCACTTCTTGTGACAATAACTGGTAAATTGCCCTGGCTTCAGCTTCTGGAAGCAGATTGGCTAGGGAATCGATTAACTCTTCTAAGCCATAAAATACGGGATTGTAACCATCTGCTTCTAAGGTAAAATCAATTAGTACTGTGCGATCGTATAATCGGGGAAAATCTGCTTGTATAGCATTGAAGGCTCGGTGAATTTCTGCAATATCCGGTGGATATGTGGGATGATCTACCGTGGTTGGTGGATATAACTCATGCAAACAAGTTACTACTAATAGGCAAGGAATATCTGGGTATTGCTCCCGTAATTCCTGGGCAATTTTTTTCAGATTATCAGTAGCAAAATCATTGATTTTAACTGTAAAAATTAATACCCTAGCTCCCCGGCTTTTTTGCTGTAAATCCCCAACAAGTTCTTGAATAATTTCTTGAGTATCGTTTTTTGTATCTCCCAGTCCCACAGTATCGGTAAAAATTAATAAAGGCAGATCCCCCGAAGGATAGGCATAACGCTTTGTGTGTTGAGTATGGGGGCGAAATCCTTGGCCAATAATTTCAGGGGAAACCCCTGTTAACCCCCGGACAATAGAACTTTTACCCGCTTGGGGCTTACCAATTAACAATGCTTCTGTGGTGGGTAATTTAGCCCTAACAGTCTCTAAAATTTCTGCTACTCGCTCGTCGCTGACACTAAACCATTGCAACGCAGTTTGTGCAGCTTTATCTACGGGTAGCAGCTGGGTTAAACGATTTGTTGTTTGATTCCAAGTATCAACAATGCGACTTTTCCAATGTTTTGTCATCTGTCAATCAATTTTGGATTTTAGATTTTAGATTTTGGATTTTTGATTGATATCATGTCCGCTAAATTAGTTACGATATGTCCGCAGCGAGGTTCAAACAATGTTATTAGAAAATATTCACCAAAGCTCAAAATTTATTACTTATTACTTATTACTTATTACTTATTACTTATTACTTATTAATCTCCTTGGGGATACTCATCCCATAAGCTAGTAATTTCTCTTAAACTCTGATGATTACCATCGCCGAGAATCAAATGATCCAACAGAGGAATACTCAGAAGTTGACTTCCTGCTAATAACTGGCGTGTCAAATCAATATCTTCCTGACTCGGTTCTATGTTACCAGAGGGATGGTTGTGAGCTACTATCAGCCTAGTTGCTCCTTGACGAATAACTTCCCGAAATATTTCCCTGGGAGGAGCCAAAGTTTCTGTTGCAGTACCGATAGTAATTATATTGGTTCCCAGTAAGCGGTTTTTAACATCTAACAATAGTACGGCAAATCTTTCTTTAGTTTGCCACATCAAATCTTGACTGAGAGCGGCTGCGGCTGCAACTGGACTATCAATTTCTGTACGTTCATCGGGACGGAATTGAAACGTTCGTTTTCCCAATTCAATTGCTGCGAGGATTGTAGTTGCTTTTGCTGGACCAATACCTGGTATTTGCATTAATTCAGCAGGGCTAATATTTCGTAAAACTGCTAGGGGATCGCGATCGCATTTTCCTAATTCATGCAAAATATATTGTCCCAAACCAATAGCTGAGAGTTTTCCTGCTCCTTGTCCTGTACCCAGAAGAATAGCAATTAACTCCCCAGTGGCTAAAACCTTTGCTCCATAAGTCATTAACCTCTCTCGCGGACGTTCATTGGTAGGAATATCAGCAACTCTCAAGCAGTAAGTCATAGAAAAGTTGAGGGGACAAGATTATAGATGAACTTATCTTTATTTATCCCCTGCCATGCCCAAAAATACATATATATTCAATTAAATATTTAATATTTCATTTTTGATGTTGACAGTTGATGGTTGACACTTCGACAAGCTCAGTGCGAGCAGTTGACGGTTGACGGTTGGTAGTTGATAGTTGATGGTATTAAGGAAACTTACTCATTACTCATTACTCATTACTCATTACTCATTACTCATTACTTAAAAGCTAGGGATGTATTTGAATTGCTTTGAGCATGTGGTAAGTAATCAACAGCTGAGTTAGAGCCAGGGGATAACTTTGTAATGTTTCTCCAGTTGTACCAGCAACTTTACCTAATTCTGGATTCACTTCACGATCGCATACATTTGTTAAGTAGGGCATATCAGAACAAATTACCCGCTCTAATTTGGCTACCTGTTCTAAAGTTGCATGACCATCCACTTCTAACACATCAACTGGTTTACTCATATCCCGGTCAAGCTCTAAACGAATAGGGGATTGGGAATTGCCGTTGGCGAAGTCAATAATCTGAGTAAAATCAGGGTGGGGAATGGTGGGGCGCATGACTAAACGCACGTTCAAATGCCCATTATTTTGCTTGGCATCTTCATCAGGTGGATAGAAGCTGACTACAATATCAGACCATTGGCGTTGGGGACGAATAAAGTCTTGTGAATCCGGTTCCCGCTTCTGCAAGTCTGCTAATACTTGCTCTGTAGTGTATCCACGTTTTTGAGTATCTCGTTTAATTTTCCATTGCGCTCGTAGGGGCTCGGGTGGTGCTAAATAGACTTTGACATCATAACTGTCCCGGGCACCACGGGTTGAATAACCAAGCAATCCTTCCACAATCACAAATTTAGTGGGTTTGATATACTCTGGTGCTGTGAATGTCCCTGTTTTGTGACTATAGATTGGTTTGAGGATTGGTTGTCCCGTTCTCAGTAGGGACAAATGCTGCTGCATAATATCTAAATAATTGCAGTCGGGGTGTAGGGCTGTAATTCCAATTTCTGCCCGTTGTTTGCGATCATAGCGGTGGTAATCATCGGTACAGATAACTGTCACATTTTCTGGTCCCAAAACCTGAGCAATCCCTTTAGTCAGTGTTGTTTTACCGGCGGCACTGTCACCGACAATGCCTAAAATAATTGGACGGCTCATGATTACCCCCTACCTATATATTAAAGTGTATTTTTGATTTGCATACTAGCAGTTTGGTTTACCAAGGGTAATTTGCTGGGCAAAATTCTTGGAATTAGAACGCAAAAAATGTTACCACTAACCTTGAGTAACCCTGCAAAGTTAACTTGATAGAGTAATAGTTTACCAGAATGTAACGAGGGGGTGAAAGCCCTTTAAGAAGTAAAAGATATGGAAGATAATCATCGCAATCCCTTGTAGCAATCCCTTGTAGGTTGGGTGGAACGAAGTGGAACCCAACATAAAGACATGATACAAACGCCAGATTATTTAAACAACTAAATACCTAATTTTTACCAAACAACAACGCTTCAAGTATCGATATAACGCTTATTGTAGGGAGAAAACATCAAAATGTTGGGTTACGCTGTCGCTTCACCCAACCTACAACTACTCACTCGCATTCATGAGCGAAAATGCGGTGTGGCTGTGCCTCCCGCATTATTCGCGTCCCCACACTGCCTTTCAGGTCAGATGTGGGACTTCTGCTGTTATTGTTAAATCTTCAATTCCCTAACTGAAAATTGAAAATCTATAACTCAAGCAGAAAAATTATTTTTATGGATTAAATTATTTAGGAAATTTTCAATTCAATCTATACCGCATCAATATGATGTCTTAATATATACAAATACTTGTAGAGACTGTTGTAAAAGTAACAAAATTGATCTGGTTTAGGCGATCGCATAATTCATGTTTGGCATAGATGTTGTTGTTGTGCCAGGTTCGGGTAGGATATTGAGTTCCTTTGTCAACTTTCCTAACAATTCTTTCCTGCGTCTAGAAATCTCGCTTTGGTTGACTCCCAATTCAGCAGCCAGTTGAGTTTGTTTTTTGCCTGTAACTAATCCTTGCCACAGCAACATATACTCACGTTCGGGATGGGAAACAGCCAATTTCTTAATTGCCTTTACCACAGTTTGCAGTAAATCTGCGTGTTCAACATTTTCCAATTGGTTAGATTTATCGGGAAGAATATCTGCCAAAGATAAATCTGTTCCAGAGATGGGTTCTTCTAGACTGCGACAGTTACGCCGCTTTTCATAACGGACAAAATCCACAATTGCATTGCGAGCGATTGTTGCAGCCCAAGGAGAAAAATTAGGAGCCCGTTGGGGACAAAATTTTCCTGCTTGCACGGCTTGGATAATTTTCATATGAGCAACTTGTACAGCATCTTCCCAGTAAACCGAACTACCTCTGGTATATTTGTAGGCAATTTTGGTAATTAATTGTCTATATTGTGGATCGGTTAGTAGTTGTTCGTAAGTTTTTGGTAATGAGTTAACCATATGAATATATTCTCCAAAATAACGCTCAAGCGAGATTGATGGGATATGGTGTTTATCTGTTAGTGGTAGAATGGGTAGAGAGTGTAGAACTTTTATCCATTCACCAGTAGTTGTTATATTAACGATGACTTAGGGTAGGAAAGTACGGATATCCGCGCAGACTTATTTGCTGTTTTCCTCAAGGCAATATGCGGTTTTACGCATACTTTGGTGAATATACTTATGTCATCATATGTATGGTAGAGCTTACGCACAAACAACGTAAATACAGTCATTAGAACCCAAAAAAGCAATCCCAAATACCTGACTTTGCCTACGGAATAGGTAAAGTCCCACTAGGTTTCCTCGGAAATCATTATTTTCAAGTTAAGCAAATTGAGTTTGCAGTCAGCTTTTTTACGTGCCAGGGTTCGTAAAAATAAGTACTTAACATCAAGGAAATAGAAAGTTTACGTATATTTGAGCAAGAATAAAATTACTTGCTTGCATACTTTTACGTATTTATGTGTTGGTAGAAATACTGCATAAAATCCTTGTTTTCCTTATATAGTAAGGAGAAAATGTTTAACCCGTCTGCGGAACTCACAACCTCTTCTACAAGTCTATAAGTATAAAATGCTATCCTGGATTAATTTGAATTCTCTATAGTATTTTGTCGTCACAGCCAGCCATATCAAGAGGAGTAGGTTGAATTATGAAATCTTTGTATCACTCAATAGCAGCAATTAGCACCATGGGTATGATGTTGTGTACCTTAGCATCACCCGCGATGGCAAGTGAAACCTGGGGAGGAACAGGACAAGTTGTCCGGGGTCAAAATCGTGGCGCAAAGTTGAGATTAGCACTGAGTAAAGCTGGTAACAAAGTAACTTTTCATTCTGGTCCAGATCGAAACAAATCAGTCATCTTAAGACAATCATCGGCAAGAACTAGTAACGGACATTGGAAATTTACCAGGTGTGGCGATAGTTCAGATAAGTTATGTGTTACCTTTACCCAATCTAAAAGAGTAATTTATTATTTGTTGAAAAGAAGCTAGTGATATTTTTTGTATCCACAGACATATACTTTTAGATCATTTGTGAAAAAGCTTTTACCAAAACTGATAGGCAGCAGATCCTTGAAGTAAAATAATAATTGAAATGACATCTAAAGATTGCTTTTTATAAGTAGTTGCGCGTGATTCTCGACGGTTATCATGCCATTGAGTAATTGCCTGTCGGCTCTATTTCTGTAGAAATAACGAGGGGGCATAGTGTTTGGCAATACATGGCAAAAAGCAGCTATCTGCCTAGGGGTAGGGTGTAGTTTTGTTTATGGACTACTCCTATCTAATATTCCTGTGGTCAGAAAAATAGAGGATCATGTGAATGATAGTTTGATTTTACTACGTAAATCCCAGCAAAAGACTGATGAGATTGTATTAGTTGACCTTGTAGAACAACAAGCATTATTGAAACCCTCTTTTTATGCTGACTTAAGCGAACGTTTGTTGACAGAAAAAGCTGCTGTTGTGGTGTTAAACTTTCCCCATGATTGGCAATCAAGTACGGGGGGAGAAGATAAGATTATTCAATTAGTGAGAAAGTATAGCGATCGCATTGTTTTAGCAGTGAGGACAGCTGCTATCGGACAAGGAGACAAAAAGCCAACTGTGCCGATATATAGTCATTTTATACCTTTTAAAAATGATACACAACCAGAAGTAGAAGTAGAAATAGAAAAAATACAAGGATTTTTTGAATATGAATTTTATGACAAAAATCAGAAATTACTGCTTAACCCAAAACGAAAAATCCAATCAATTGGTGAATTTATTCGCCTAGACGATCAGAAAACAAAAATAGAATTAAAGTCGGCAGCATGGCTATCTTGGGAAAAGTATTATAATTTTTTATATCAAAAAGAATTACCAATCAAACCTCCATCTGGTCATATTAATTTTGTTGGTAAAACAAAGACTTTTAAAAGTATTGATATTGATAGCCTGTGTTTTATCACACCTGACCAATGTATTGTCACCGATGATAGCAGAAAGAAGTTTGAAATATTTCGCAACAAAATAGTCTTAATTGGTGCCACCCAACAAAAAGATTACCTATCTGTTGCTGGGAAAGAAATGCCCGCTTTAGAAGTTCAAGCGAATTTAATTAATAGCTTGATGACAAAATCTTTATATAATACTGCACCTGATTTTTTACACTTAGGAGTTGTTTTATTCGGTGTTGTCATTATCAGCAAATTTATTATTGGTGGGATTACAAAGCCTGGTCATTTTCATCAGAGATGGGGTCTTTTACCCATTCTGGGGGTAATGGGTGGATATGGTAGTTTATATTTGTTATGTTTCTATAACTGGGTGATATTTCCCATTGCTTTACCGATGTTAACTTGGTTAGTAACAGGAATTTCCCTTACAGCTTGTTTGTGGATTGCTCAATTGTTAAAGCAAGATGAGTTGAAACAACGTCAATTAGCGGAGAAAAAAGCTGCGGCTTTACAAGCTCGTAAGTTATTGTATCGTATTGCTTCTGATATTCACGATCATCCATTGCAAGAACTCAAGGTGGTGATGGATCGAATTGAAATTTGGCAATTTGATAATCCTAGTTTAAATACTGAACCAATTTTAGAAAAGCTATTAGAAGTAAATCGCGATATTCGCGCTCAATTAAATGATATTCGTACCATTGCTGATAAACTCAAACTAACACCGGAATTACGCTCTGGTTTAGATGTGGGAATTCGCAGTAGATTAAGGGAGTTAGTTAGTTCTGGAGAGTTAACTTTAAAGATTATTGATAATATTCAATCTCTGAAAGAACCATGGTTAGATAGTGCTTGGATTGATGCACGGGAAGATATTTTTCGTTTCTTTAGGGAAGCAATTGCTAATGTGATTCGTCATGCTCAACCACCCCAAGGTAATGCAACTACAGTTAAAGTAAGTCTATTTCAGTCCGGTGCGGAATGTGTTTTGATGTTGGAAAATGATGGATCTTTTGCAGATAGTTTTGCGAGTAAACTTAATGGTGGTGGTTATGGAACTAAAATTATGGAAACCATTGCGATGGAACTTCCTGGGGGTAAATGGGAGCGTTTTATTTTGGATGATGGTGGAATGATTGTAAAACTAGTTTGGAAGTTCCGAAAAGTGGAATACTGATTAAATGGATGACACTGATGACACGGATAGGATATTGATAACCAAACTCCTGACTCCTACCGTTCGGACTTCGGCGTGAGCGCTCAGTCGAACGCTGAGCTCACGGCCGAAGCCTGTCAACTATCAACTATCAACTATCAACTCCTAACCCCTACCTGTCAACTATCAACTATCAACTCTTAACTCTTAACTGCTAGTTAATTTAGTCCAATAGCGTTCGTAAAGTTCCTCAATTTTTCCTAAAGGGGTAATTCTATCGCATTGATCGATAATTGACTGGGGTGGAAATAAAGTTGTATTATTTTGTACATCCTGGGGTAGAAGTTCCAACCCTGCTTGATTGGGAGTTGCAATCCCCAAGCGATCGCTCATTTTCGCTCCTATTTCTGGCTGCAACATAAAATTGATCCAAGCGTAAGCCCCATCAATGTTACCAGAGGTTTTAGGAATAACCATGGTATCAGTCCATAGGGAAGAACCACTCTTAGGAATCACATACTTGAGCTTGGGATTTTCCTTGATAATATTCACTGCATCTCCGGAATAACACATAGATAATAGCAAATCTCCGGTTAAAATTTGATTGCGCCATGCATCCGTATCAAAAGCCGCGATCGCACCTTTGAGTTCCTTTAATTTTTCATAAGCTTGCTTGACTGCATTTTCATCTTGGGAGTTGTAGGAGTAACCCAACATTTTTAATACTCCTCCCATCACTTCTCGGATATCATTGAGCAATGTGATGCGCTGATTTAAAATGTCTTTATTTTTCCAGAGATAATCCCAATCATCTGGTGGTGTTTTTAAAATTTCTGAGTTATAAATAAAGCCTGTAGTACCCCAAGC
>JAAUYD010245011.1_pt1 | contig 14150 bp, 15 predicted proteins | sample 7278101 | NCBI WGS metagenome assembly JAAUYD01 (sample SAMN14350128, study PRJNA611818) | marine sediment metagenome | isolation source: surface marine sediment (0.6m) | place: French Polynesia: Moorea | collected 2018-08
AACCGGCCCCGCCTGCACGGGCTGGCCGGCAGGTTGGCCCATCCCGGGGGTCATGGGACGAGTGACGGGCAGGCCATCAGGACCCAGTTGAACCGGTGCCCCGCTGGACAGCCGTTGATCCAGGTCCAGGTACTGCTCCCGCTGGCTGGACCTGAGCTGCTCAATCTCAAAGGACTGCTCTTCCACCAGTCCGCGCAGCTCCCGGATCTCCTGTTGCAGCTCGGTGATGGTGATCATCATATTGGCCAGGGTCTGGCGCGCGTCGGCGTCATCCACCGCTGCACCGGTACCGCTGCCGAGCTGGCGCTCCAGCCGCTCTACCCGGTCAGACAGGGTTTCGCGCTGGCGCTGGGCGGTGGCGGGAGCCGTAAAGACAACGGCAGCCAGAGCGGCTGCCGTCAGTCCTGCGAAGCTGGTTCGTCGAATCATTGGACGCGGGTGTAGACGATCTCCACCCGGCGATTGCGCGACCAGCAGCTTTCGTTGCTGCAGGTAGAGACCGGGCGTTCCTCGCCGTAGGACACCACAGACAGCTGGTTGGAAGCAGCGCCCTGGGCGTCCAGCAGACCCATGGCCGAGTTGCCGCGACGCTCGCCCAGCCCCAGGTTGTACTCCCGGGTGCCGCGCTCGTCGGCGTGACCTTCCAGGGTTACCCGCGCGCCGCCGTTGGCCGCCATGTAGGTGGCGTGGGCCGACAGGATTTCGCGGTATTCCGGCTTGACGTTGGACTTGTCGAAGTCGAAGTAGATGACCCGCTTGGACAGCAGGTTGCGGGGGTCATCCAGGCCTTCCTTGCTGGTGTAGTCAGTGGGGCCCTGGTAGCCGGTGGTTTCCACCACAGGCTCCGGTTCCGGCATGGGTTCCGGCGTCGAGGTATCCTCAACGGGTGCAGTTTCCTTGCTGGCACAGGCCGCCAGGCCCAGGGTAATCAGTGCCACTAAGACCGTACGGGTCACATTCGTCATCTTCCAAGTCCCCTTAAGAGATTGCATCAACAGTTGGGTTATTGTCTGAGGGGCGACCATGCCGGCTCGCGGATATGGCCGTCCGAATAAATCAGCTGGTGCGCGGTATGTCCCGCAGCCGCAGCACCGTACACCGGAACCGCGGATAATACACCTTGCTGTCCTCGTCTTGAAGCGTAGAGCACCATCCTACCATTGGGCGCAAAACTGGGCGACTCGTCCAGCGGGCCGTCGGATACGATCTGCATGAGGTAGGTTTCGCGATCCATCAGGGCAATTCGGTAGTCCTCGGCGGTGCCGCTGACCAGCGCCACCCGGTCGCCGCTGGGCGACATGGAGGCGCGGGCGTTGTAGTCCCCCTGGCGGGTGACGCGCTGGGGTTTGCCGTCACCGCTCACCGAGACCTGGTACAGCTGGGGCTTGCCGCCGCGGTCCGAGGTAAACACCAGAGTCTGCCCGTCCGGGGCCCACACCGGCTCGGTATCGATGGCCCAGTGGTTGGTGATCTGGCGGAGACGGCGGCTGCTGAGGTCCATCACGTAGATCTCGGGATTGCCGGTACGCGACAGGGTCAGGGCCAGGCGCCGGCCGTCGGGCGAAAACGACGGCGCGCCGTTGATCCCCCGAAAGCGGGCCACCTGCTCGCGCTGGCCGGTGGCCAGTTCCTGGATGAAGATGGACGAGTTGCCCTGCTCGAAGGATACGTAAGCCAGCCGGCTCGCGTCCGGCGACCAGGCAGGCGACAGCAGCGGCTCCCGCGAGCGCACGATGGGCTGGGGATTGAAGCCGTCAGCATCGGCCACCATCAGCGAATAGCTGGTGTTGTCACCCTCGCCTTCGGCGGTGATGTAGGCAATCCGGGTGCGGAAAAACCCGGGCACTTCCAGCAGCTCTTCATATATGGTGTCGGCAATGTGGTGGGCGGTGTAGCGCAGGCCGCCGGCGCGAGCCCCGAAAACCAGGCTGGTGAGCGCTTCGCCGGACACCACGTCCAGCAGGTGCATGCGAATCTCGTAGCCGTCCAGCGGGCTGCCCGTGATTTCACCGATCACCAGGTAGTTGACTTCCAGGCGCCGCCACAGGCCGTAGTTGACGTCGGGCAGCCGCGAGGGCCGCTCCACCATGTCGCGCAGGGGCAGCGGGTTGAACTGGCCGCTGCGGGCCAGGTCATCACTGATGACCTTGGACATGTCGGTTTCGCCGGGCACGCCGGCAGCGCTCCACAGGAACGGGACTACGGCGATTGGCGTGGCCGCCTCGCCGGCGGGGGTGATCTGAATGATCAGCTCATCGTCACGGGCCGCAGCACTGGACATCAGAGCCGCCGCCAGGGTTACGGCCAGGGTCACTCTCAAACACAGCTGCATCACGGTCATCGTCAATCCACCAGAAATTCGAAAGTCAGTTGCCGCCGGAAGACTTTTTCATAACCCTTGTAGGGTAACGGTTCCGAACGGAGCACGGCATCCACGATGGACCGTTTTGTGACCTCGTCCACATTACAGCCCGCCACCAGCGATGCATTAATGACATCACCACCGGGCAATTGGTTCACCCGGACCTGGCAGCGTTCGCCTTTTTTGGCCGTGGGCGGCTTTCTCCAGTTCTGCCGCACGATAGCGGCAATGACCGCCACCCACTCCTGCTGCAGGGTCAGCTCCTGGGCCGACTGCCGCTCCTGGTTCTCCAGGGCTGCCAGCTGCTGCATCCGCTCCAGCTCAAGCTGCCGCTGGCGATCCAGGTCCTGCTGACGCCGGCGATCCTGGGCCTGCTGGTACTCGCGCTCCTGCTGGATGCGCTGGTTTTCGATCTCCTGGCGCTGGCGGCGCAGGTCTTCCTTCTGCTGCTCCAGCTGCTTCAGCCGCTCCTGTTCCCGCTGCTGCCGGATGCGGGCGGCTTCTTCGGCCTGGCGCCGCTGCTCGATGGCTTCCTGCTCCCGGCGCTGCTGCTCCACCTCCCGCTTGCGCTCGGCCTCCTGCTGGCGCCGCCGCTCGGCGGCGGCCTCCCGCTGGGCGTTCAGCTCTTCCTGGCGCTTCTGCTCACGGGCCTCGACGATGGCCGAGGTATCCACCACCACGGCCTGGATGGTGGGAAACTCCGGCTTGATGGTCTTACTGGAAACTGACAGCCCGAACACCATGATGACCCCGAACACCGCGTGGATGCCGAGGGACTCCAGCACCGCCACCGTCCGGTCCATGGCCAGGGACTGGTTCACGGCTCCTCGGTCTCCAGGGGATCGGACATCAGCCCCACCTGGGGCACCCCGGCCTTCTGCAGCGCTACCATGGCGGCGTATACGCGGCCGTAGTCGACGCTGCGGTCCCCGCCGATCAGCACCTGGATATCCGGATTGCGCCGGACAAAGGCCGAGACCTTTTCGATCAGGGATTGCTCGTCGATCAGCTCAGCCACGCCGTCCAGGGACAGGTACAGGTCACCGTTGGCGCGGACGTTGACCACCACGGGTTCATCGCTCTGCTGCTCCATGGGCGCCGCGTCGGCCTCGGGCAGCTCAATTTCCACGCCCAGCTGCAGCAGGGGCGCGGTGATCATGAAAATGATCAGCAGCACCAACATGACGTCGATGTAAGGGACCACGTTGATCTCCGACATCGGTTTGCGGCGTTTGCGGGTCACTTCAGTCCTCGAGGTCCGCCTGGCGGTGCAGGATGGTGGAAAACTCTTCCTTGAAGGTGTCGTAACGACCCTCCAGCCGCTCCACCTCGCTGGAAAACTTGTTGTAGGCCACCACCGCCGGTATAGCGGCAAACAGACCCATGGCGGTGGCCACCAGGGCCTCGGATATGCCCGGCGCCACCATAGCGATGGTGGCCTGGTTGACGCTGGACAGGGCCTGGAAGGAAATCATGATGCCCCAGACCGTTCCGAACAGACCTACGTAGGGGCTGGTGGACCCCACCGTGGCCAGGAAGCTCAGGTGCTGTTCCAGCCGGTCCAGCTCACGGGCCAGGGCCACCCGCATGGCGCGTTCGGACCCTTCCAACAGCCGGGTGGCGTCCTGGCGGCGGCCCTGGCGCAGGCGGGCGAACTCCCGGAACCCGGCCTCAAAGATGGATTCCATGCCACTGACCTGGGCTCGCTCGCCGCTGATTTCCCGAAAAAGCGCGGCCAGGTCCACCCCGGACCAGAAACGCTCCTCGAACTCGTCAGCACGCTTGCGGGCACGGGAAATGATTTGGCGGCGGCGAAAAATGATGATCCAGGAGGCAATGGAGGCGCCCAGCAGGATCAGCATGACCGCCTTCACCGGCAGACTGGCCCCCAGGACCAGTTCAATCAGCGACAGCTCAGACTGCATGGGCGGTGTTCCTGTTTTCTTTATTATTGTTTGGCATTGTGAATCCAGAGATGACGGGCATGGGTTATTTTGCTGTTAATTTTATGTCAAAGCCTTTTTCAGCTGCGGCGGAAAGCGTATCGGCGTCCATTTCTCCCCGTCCAGGCAGGCAGCTTTCAGGGTGGACTTCAGCACCGGCGCGCCGTCGGACACCCGGTTGATGTCCTGGCCCAGGGTCATGCTGGCGCCGCCGCGGCCCAGCATGGTGACGGTGACGTCCAGCTCATCGTCGAGCCGGGCCGCCTGGATGAAGTCCGCCTGCAGATTTTTGACCACCAGAACGGCGCCGATATCCTGCTGCATGCGGCTCTGGACGATACCTTTCTGCCGCAGCCATTCGGTGCGGGCACGCTCGAGAAAGCGAAAGTAGTTGGCGTAGAACACCACACCCTCGCCGTCGGTGTCTTCCCAGTAGACCCGCACCCGCCAGGTGAAATCCGGGACCGGGCTGTCAGCCATCGAACAGGTCACCGCCGTGGCCGTTGGGTTTGGTCAGGCCAAAATGCTGGTAAGCCTTGGAGGTAACAATCCGGCCCCGGGGCGTTCGCGCCAGGAAGCCCTGCTGGATCAGGTAAGGCTCAATCACGTCTTCGATGGTGTCGCGCTCCTCGCTGATGGCGGCCGCCAGGCTGTCCACCCCCACCGGGCCGCCGTCGAAATTGTCGATCATGATTTTCAGCAGGCGGCGGTCCTGAGCGTCCAGTCCGGACTGATCCACCTTCAACATATCCAGGGCGGCACAGGCGATGTCCCGGGTCACCTTGCCGTCACCCTTGATCTCGGCGTAGTCCCGCACCCGCCGCAGCAGGCGATTGGCAATGCGCGGAGTGCCTCGTGATCGCCGCGCCAGTTCCTCGGCGCCGACATCATCGCAGGACACGCCCAGGATCCCGGCCGACCGCTTGACGATTTCCGTCAGTTCGTCAACCGAGTAGAACTCCAGGCGCTGGACAATCCCAAAGCGGTCCCGCAGGGGTGAGGTCAGCAGTCCGGCCCGGGTGGTGGCGCCAATCAGGGTAAACGGCGGCAGGTCCAGCTTGATGGAGCGGGCGGCCGGCCCCTCGCCGATCATGATGTCGATCTGGAAGTCTTCCAGGGCCGGATACAGGACTTCTTCCACCACCGGTGACAGCCGGTGAATCTCGTCCACGAACAGCACGTCCCGGGGCTGCAGGTTGGTCAGCAGCGCCGCCAGGTCGCCGGCCCGCTCCAGTACCGGCCCGGAGGTCTGTTTCATGTTGACCCCCAGCTCGTTGGCCACCACGTGGGACAGGGTGGTTTTGCCCAGCCCCGGCGGGCCGAAAATCAGCACGTGGTCCAGCGCGTCGCCACGACGGCCCGCGGCCTGGATGAAGATCTCCATCTGCTCCTTGACAGCAGGCTGGCCCAGGTATTCCTCCAGGCTGCGCGGGCGCAGGGACAGCTCCGCCTGGGCTTCCTCGTCACCCGCCTTTGGGTCCAGCAGCCGCTTCTTGTCGTCGCCAGGATTTTTCTCTGAATCTTTGTCGTTATCGTTGTCGTTTTCGGAGGTCATGGGGTGCCCCGTTCGTCAGGACGACTTCACCTGGGACTGCAGCGCCTGGCGTATGATTTCCTCGGCGCTCAGCTCCGCGCCGCCGGATACCTGCCGCACCATACGCGAAACCTCTGCGGGTTTATAGCCCAGGGATTTCAGGGCCTCGCTGGCCTCGGTTACGGGATCCCTGGACCGGCCACCCGGGTCGATTCCGGGCAGCACCGCGGGGGCGCCGCCACCCAGGTCGGTGATGCGGTCGCGCATCTCCACGATCAGGCGCTCGGCGGTTTTCTTGCCGATACCGGGGACCCGGGTCAGGGCCGCTGTGTCACCTTCGTTGACCAGCCGTACGAACTCGTCCACCGACACGCCGGACAGGATGGCCAGGGCCAGCTTGGCGCCGACGCCGCTGACCTTGAGCAGGCTGCGGAACAGGCTGCGGTCGTCAGCGCTGAGGAAGCCGTACAGGCTGTGGCCGTCTTCCTTGACGATCAGGTGGGTCAGCAGGGTCAGCGGCTGGCCCTGGGCCGGCAGGTCGAAGAATACCGACAGGGGTGCCTCGACCTCGTAGCCCACGCCATTAACGTCGATCAACAGCCAGGGTGGCTGCTTGTCTTCCAGGGTACCCCGCAGCCGTCCGATCACGCCCGCACTCCGCCAAGACGAACTGCACTTTCCCGGTGATGGGCGTGGCAGATAGCGACCCCCAGGGCATCGGAGGCGTCAGCTTCCATCTCCGTGCGGATGTTCAGCAGCACTCCCACCATGTGGGCGACCTGGGTCTTGTCGGCGCTGCCTTTGCCCACCAGGGCCTGCTTGATGGAGCGGGGTGAGTATTCGGCAATAACGCAGTCCCGGGACAGGGCCGCGCAGATGGCGGCGCCCCGGGCCTGGCCCAGCTTCAGGGCCGACTCGGGGTTACGGCTGACGAATACCTGCTCCACCGCCACTTCCTCGGGCCGGTACTGTTCGATGATGTCCACGATGCCGTCAAAAATAGCGCGCAGCCGCAGGGGAAACGTCTCCCGACTGACCTTGAGGGCATGGTGATGGATGTGGCGCAGCTGGTTGCCGCTGGATTCGATGATACCGATCCCCGTTACCACCGAGCCAGGATCGATGCCCAGGATGCGGGTCAAGGATTCTGCACCATCAGGCGGCCCATCAGTCGCTATAGGCCTCGGCCGGGATCTCGGCGTTGGAGTAGACGCCCTGGGTGTCGTCCAGATCTTCCAGACGGTCCAGCATGCTCAGCACCTTCTCTCCGGCCTCGACATCCAGTTCCACCTGGGTGGCCGGGCGCATGGTGACCTCCGCGTCAGCGGGCTCCAGGCCGGCTTCGCGCAAACCGTTATTGACCGCCTCGAACTCGTCGGGGCCGGTGATCACCTCGACAGCGCCATCGTCGTCGCTGGTGACGTCCTCGGCCCCAAACTCCAGGGCCACCTCCATAATGGCGTCTTCGTCAGAGCCCGGGGCAAAAGTGATCACACCCTGCTTGGTGAACAGGTAGCTGACCGATCCGTCGGTACCCAGGGTTCCACCGTGCTTGGTGAAGGCGTGGCGCACCTCGGCCACGGTGCGGTTCTTGTTGTCGGTGAGGCAGTCCACCATCACCGCCACGCCGCCCGGCGCGTATCCCTCGTAGCGGATTTCCTCGTAATTGACGCCTTCCAGTTCGCCGGTGGCTTTCTTGATGGCGCGCTCAATGGTGTCCTTTGGCATGTTGGCGGCGTTGGCCTTGTCCAGGGCCAGGCGCAGCCGGGGGTTGGCGTCGGGATCGCCGCCGCCGGCCCGGGCCGCCACGCTGATCTCGCGGATCACCCGGGTGAAGATCTTGCCGCGCTTCTTATCCTGGGCCTTTTTTCTGTGCTGGATATTGGCCCATTTACTATGACCTGCCATGGCAGTTCATCCTCCTGAAAGATCCCGGGGATTTTATCACCCTCCGGGCCGTCTCATTTGCTATAGATCGAATACGTCCTGAGTCGGAGCAGCAGCGCCACAATACATGCAGCGACGGTGCCGGCGGTGCAGAACCCGATGGCAGCTGGCGCATTCCTGCACCTGGGCGGTCATCCTGCCGTCGGCAGTGCCGTCGCGCAGGTCCACCTCGCTGATCCGCTCCAGGATGTCGCTGTCGTCCAGGTCGGTTTTTTCCCGTACCAGTTCCCACAGGGCCTGGCAGGTCAACGCCAGCTGGTCCACCTTGCCCTCCAGGTCGGCCAGGGACTGGGCGGTGCGGTCTGACTGGCGGGCGGCCCGGGCAGACTGGCTGCGCGCCAGCTTGTTGTCCTCGCGCTGGTACATCCGCCAGAGCAGGTTCATGAACTGGCGCCGGGCTTCTTGATGACGTTGATGCTCAGCTCACGCAGCTGCTCGGTGGACACGCTGGACGGCGCCTCGGTCATCATGTCCGAGGCCGAGGTGGTCTTGGGAAACGCGATGACGTCGCGGATGGACTCGGTGCCGGCCATCATGGCGGCAATGCGGTCCACCCCGAAGGCAATACCGCCGTGGGGCGGGCAGCCGTAGCGCAGGGCCTCCAGCAGAAAGCCGAACTTGTCCCGGGCCTCTTCTTCGCCGATACCCAGCAGCTCCAGCATGGCGGACTGCATGGCCTGGTCGTGAATACGAATGGAGCCGCCGCCCAGTTCCCAGCCGTTCACCACCATGTCGTAACCTTTCGAAATAGCCGCGCCGGGATCATTGGCGACCTCTTCGGCATCCGTGCTGACCGGAGCCGTGAACGGGTGGTTCATGGAGAACCAGCGGTGCGCACCCTCGTCCCACTCGAACATGGGGAACTCCAGCACCCACAGCGGCCGCCAGCCGGATTCCAGCAGGCCCAGGTCGCGACCCACCCGGTTGCGCAGGGCGCCCATGAACTCCGACACCACGCGATAATCGCCGGCGCCGAAAAACAGCAGATCGCCGTCAGCGGCCCCGGCGGCCTGCAGGATGCCGTCAATGGCGGTGGGGTCCAGGAACTTGACGATGGGCGACTGCAGGCCCTCGGCGCCCTGGCTGATGTCGTTGACCTTGATCCAGGCCAGGCCCCGAGCGCCATAACGCGCCACGTAATCGCCGTAGCCGTCAATCTGCTTGCGGGTCAGGCTGGCCCCGCCCGGGGCCCTGAGCACGGCCACCCGGCCATGGGGATCGTTGGCGGGACCGGCAAACACCTTGAACTCCACGTGCTTGAGATGCTCGGCCACGTCCACCAGCTCCAGCGGGTTGCGCAGGTCCGGCTTATCGGAGCCATAACGGCGCAGGGCCTCGGCGTAACTCATGCGGGGGAACGGATCCGCCAGCTCCGCGTCGATGGTGCCCTTGAACGCCTGGCGGATCAGGCCCTCAGCCAGGTTGAGCACGTCTTCCCGCTCCACGAAAGCCATCTCGATATCCAGCTGGGTGAATTCCGGCTGGCGGTCGGCGCGCAGGTCTTCGTCGCGGAAGCAGCGGGCGATCTGATAGTAACGGTCCATGCCCGACATCATCAGGATCTGCTTGAACAGCTGGGGCGACTGGGGCAGTGCGTAAAACTGTCCCTGGTTGACCCGGCTGGGCACCAGGTAGTCCCGCGCACCTTCGGGGGTCGCCCGGGTCAGGATGGGCGTTTCGATATCCAGGAACTCGTGGCCGTCCAGGTAGTCCCGCAGGGCACGGGTCAACCGGCTGCGCATGCGGATAGCGTGCTGCATCTCGTCCCGGCGCAGGTCCAGGTAACGGTAGCGCAGGCGAATTTCCTCGTTGGCGTTTTCATCCAGCTGGAACGGCAGCGGCGCTGCCGGGTTGAGCACGTCGACGTGGCTGGCCACCAGTTCGATGGCGCCGGTCGCCAGCTCCGGATTGACCATGCCCTCGGGGCGCCTGCGCACCTTTGCCACCACCCGCAGGCAGTACTCGTTGCGGGTACCCTGGCTGGCGTTGAAGGCCTCCTGCTGCTCCGGCTCGATGACCACCTGCACTTTGCCGGTGTGATCGCGCAGATCGACAAAAATCACCCCGCCGTGATCCCGCCGGGTATCCACCCAGCCGCATACCGTGACCTCGGAATCCGCCAGGCTATCGGTGACCTGTCCGCAATAATGAGTGCGCATGGTTGTTCCCAAAATTTCTCTTGTTTGTGACCCAGGGAGCGGGGATGCTAGGCCCTCTCTGGACCCGCCGCAACCCGCCTGGATCCGCTCCTGCCAAAAAAAAGCCCGCGTCCTGATGGGCGCGGGCCGTGAATTGCTGTACTGCCGCAATCAGGCCGCGCTGGCAGCCGAATTATTTCCATTAGACTTATTGGAGTCGCCCCCGGATTTGCCGCCGGATTTGCCCCCGGATTTGCTTTCCGACTCGCCGCCGGAGCCGGACTTGCCGGATTTTTCGGCCGACTTGCTGTCGGACTTGCCGTCCTTGCCGCCGTCCACCAGGTTCTTCTTGGAACCGGACTTGAAGTCGGTCTCGTACCAGCCGCCGCCTTTCAGGCGAAAAGCAGCCGCAGACACCAGCTTTTTCAGTGACGGCTCACTGCATTCCGGGCAATCCGTCAAAGGGTCGTCTGAAAACTTCTGGATGGCTTCCAGCTCGTGCTCACACGACTGGCAGCGATATTCGTAAATCGGCATGGGACTTCTCTTCCGTTCCAGGCCACGCCGGCCTATCTGTCCAAACCCGTCAAAATAGGGCCTTCAGCTCACTGCTTCAAGTTTCGGCTGACCTTTGCTGAAGTTGAGCTGACCATCGGCCACATCTACAGCGACCACGTCTCCGGCAGCGAAATCGCCGCCCAGGATGCTCTGGGCCAGGGGATTTTCCAGCTGCTGCTGGATGGCGCGCTTCAGCGGTCGGGCGCCGTAGACGGGATCGAATCCAGCTTCGCCCAGGAGATCCAGGGCGGCATCGCTGATCTCCAGGGTCAGGCCGGCCTCGGCCATGCGGCGGGCCAGCTGGGTCACCTGGATCTTTGCGATCTGCCGGATCTGGTCCTGCAGCAGCGGATGGAACACCACCATCTCGTCCACCCGGTTGATGAACTCGGGCCGGAAGTGCTGCCCCACGATCTCCATGACCGCGGCGCGCATCTGGTCGTACTGTTCATCACCCTGGTCATCAATGGCCAGGTCCTGAATCACGTGACTGCCCAGGTTGGAGGTCATCACCACGACGCAGTTGCGGAAATCCACGGTGCGGCCCTGTCCGTCGGTCAGGCGGCCGTCGTCCAGCACCTGCAGCAGCACGTTGAACACGTCGGCATGGGCTTTTTCCACCTCGTCCAGCAGGATCACGGAATAAGGCCGGCGCCGCACGGCTTCGGTCAGGTAACCGCCCTCCTCGTAGCCCACGTAGCCCGGCGGCGCGCCGATGAGCCGGGCCACGGAGTGCTTTTCCATGAACTCCGACATATCAATGCGCACCAGGGCATCTTCGGTGTCGAACAGGAACTCCGCCAGGGCCTTGCACAGCTCGGTCTTACCGACGCCGGTGGGGCCCAGGAACAGGAATGAACCGTTGGGCCGGTTGGGGTCGGACAGGCCGGCCCGTGAGCGGCGAATGGCGTCGGCCACCGCCGACACAGCCTCTTCCTGGCCCACCACGCGATGGTGGATCTCTTCCTCCATCCGCAGCAGCTTGTCACGCTCACCTTCCAGCATCCGCGATACCGGAATACCGGTCCAGCGGGCTACTACCTCGGCGATTTCCTCGTCGGTGACCTTGTTGCGCAGCAGCTTGGCTTCCCGCTGCTCACCGGCCGCGGCTTCTTCCAGCTGTTTTTCCAGGGCAGGAATCCGCCCGTACTGCAGTTCGGACATGCGCGCCAGGTCCTGGGCCCGCATGGCGGTCTCCAGTTCGATGCGGGCCCGCTCCAGGTCTTCTTTTATGCTGGTGGCGCCCTGCAGGCTGGCTTTTTCCGCGCGCCAGATTTCTTCCAGGTCGGAAAACTCCCGGTCCATCTCGTTGATCTGGGCTTCCAGTTCAGCCAGGCGTTTTTTCGACGCCTCGTCGGATTCCTTGTTCAGTGCCTCGCGCTGGATCTTGAGCTGGATCAGCTTGCGCTCCAGGCGGTCCATCTCTTCCGGCTTGGAGTCGATTTCCATGCGGATGCGGCTGGCGGCTTCGTCCATCAGGTCGATGGCCTTGTCCGGCAGCTTGCGGTCGCTGATGTAGCGGTGGGACAGGGTCGCCGCGGCCACGATGGCCGGATCGGTGATGTCCACGCCGTGGTGCACCTCGTAACGTTCCTTCAGCCCGCGCAGGATGGCCACGGTGTCTTCCACGCTGGGCTCACCCACAAATACCTTCTGGAAACGTCGCTCCAGGGCGGCGTCCTTTTCCACGTGCTTACGGTACTCGTCCAGGGTGGTGGCGCCGATGCAGTGCAGCTCACCACGCGCCAGGGCGGGTTTAAGCATATTGCCCGCATCCATGGAACCCTCGGCCTTGCCGGCTCCCACCATGGTGTGGATCTCGTCGATGAACAGGACGATCTGGCCCTCCTGCTTGGACAGGTCGTTGAGCACGGCCTTGAGCCGCTCCTCGAACTCACCGCGGAACTTGGCGCCGGCGATCAGGGCGCCCATATCCAGCACCAGCAGGCGCTTGTTTTTCAGCCCTTCGGGAACCTCACCGTTGACTATGCGCTGGGCCAGACCCTCGGCAATGGCGGTCTTGCCCACGCCGGGCTCACCGATCAGCACCGGGTTGTTCTTGGTCCGGCGCTGCAGCACCTGGATACAGCGGCGGATTTCGTCGTCCCGGCCAATCACCGGGTCCAATTTGCCCTGCTCGGCCCGCTCGGTCAGGTCGATGGTGTACCGCTCCAGGGCCTGGCGCTGGTCCTCAGCGTTGGCGTCGTCGATGGACTGGCCGCCGCGCCACTCGTCGATGACCTTCTCGATGGCGTCGCGGTTGGCGCCGGCCTTCTTCAGCATGTCGCCCAGGTCGCCGCCGGCATCCAGCGCAGCCAGCACGAACAGCTCGGACGCGATGAACTGGTCGTCCCGCTTCTGGGCCAGCTTGTCACACAGGTTCAGCAGCTTGCCCAGGTCATTGGAAATATTGACCTGGCCGGCGTTACCCGACACGGACGGCATACCGTCGATCTTTTCCCCCAGCTGGGAGCGCAGAAAGTTGACGTTGATCCCGGCCTGGGCCAGCAACTGGCGGACGATGCCGCCCTCCTGGTCCAGCAGCGCCACCATCAGATGGGCCGGCTCGATCATGGCGTGATCCCGCCCCACGGCCAGGGACTGGGCATCCGCCAGGGCCAGCTGAAACTTGCTGGTCAGCTTGTCCATTCGCATTGCAATACCTCGAAATTCTTGCCTTCCCCGCGGGGAATCATCTGCAGGTTGAGGTAGAGTCAAAAAAGCCGTTTTTCAAGGTAAGCTGCTGAATTTGAAGGAAGGAATGGCCTCCTAACGCAGCCACACCAGGGTGGCCATACGGCCGGTCTGCCCGTCGCGCCGAAAAGAGAAAAAGCGCTCGGGTTCGGAGTGGGTACAGTAGTCACCGCCGGTCACCACGCTGACACCGGCCCGCTGCAGCCGGCGCCGGGCCAGGCCATACAGGTCCATCAGCCAGTGCCCGGGCCGGGTCGCGACAAAACAATCCCCGTCTTCGGGCACCTCCCCGATGGCGGCCGAGCGAACTTCTTCCCCGACCTCATAGGCCCCGGACCCGATTGCGGGGCCCAGCCAGGCCACGGTGCGGCCCACGTAGCCCGGCATGGTGACTAATGTCTGCTCGATAATGCCGGCACAGAGACCGCGCCAGCCGGCGTGAACCGCGGCAAGCGCCTCGCCGGAATACAGCAGTACCGGCAGGCAGTCGGCGGTCAGGATGGCCAGCACGGTACCGGTGTCGGCGGTCCAGCTGGCGTCGGCTTCGGGTTCGCCCGGGCCGGCTTCCACGCAGCGGGTGCCGTGTACCTGGCGCAGCCAGCAGGGTTCGCCGGGCAAACCAGCCTCCAGCCGCAACCGCTCCCGGTTGGCGGCTACGGCGTTGGGATCATCGCCGCTGCCGGCGCCCAGGTTGAACGAGTCGAACGGCGCCTGGCTCACCCCGCCGGTTCGCAGGGTGCTGATTGCGGCTACCGACGCCGGCACCGGCCACTGGGGTTCAATCCAGCTCATGGTCGCTGGCTGGGTTCCTGGTCCAGGGCCTGGATAAGCTGACCCATGTCCTCAGGGACGGCTGCCCGGTACTCAACCGGTTCTCCCATTGCCGGATGGTGGAACGCCAGCCGGGCGGCGTGCAGAGCCTGGCGGCCGAATCCACGCAGGGCGGTCTGCAGCGTCTCTCCGGCCCCCGCCGG
>JAAUYD010012831.1_pt1 | contig 14149 bp, 6 predicted proteins | sample 7278101 | NCBI WGS metagenome assembly JAAUYD01 (sample SAMN14350128, study PRJNA611818) | marine sediment metagenome | isolation source: surface marine sediment (0.6m) | place: French Polynesia: Moorea | collected 2018-08
AACGGGGACTATCAGGATGAAATCGTCGTAGCGGCCGATGTCTATCAGATCAGCACTCCCGGCATCAGCCCCGAGATTCGGCTGTGGACCTGGGATTACAACGCCGCCCAGAGGGTGTTGACCCGCGCCAGCAATCTCAACGCCACCATTGAGGTGTTTTCTACCAACTTCGCGCTGACGACCGGGGATATCAACGGCCAGCCGCCGGAAGAAAAAACCGTCAGCCCGGAAGAAATTGTCATCGGCTTCGGCGCCAGCGGAGGTTACGAGCTGGGGTCCGGTTTTGCCGTTGAAGTGTGGCGGGCTGAAGATCTGAATACCCCCAATCCCTCGGTTGCTCGCTACGAGCAGTGGCTGACCAACAACAGCCAGCGGGATCAGGCTGAGTATCTGTCGCTGGCGGCCGCCGATCTCAACAATGACGGCATCAAAGAAATTGTGGCCGCACTAGACGACGGCCGGGGCCTGGAGGTGCTTTATCTCACCCACGCTGACCTGCTGGCCAATACCATCGATGTGCCGGCGGTTAATCTTGATCCGACCGATCTTAACGGCCCCACGTCTGTGACCGTGGCCGACCGAGACAACGACGTCATCAAAGCGGTTTATACGGCCGAATGCAAAGAACTGTTGGAACAGCAGGTCACGGCCGTGGGCTTTGCTCCGCCACACTGGGGCATCATTCAGGCCAACACCGTTAAGGGGGCGGCCATCGGCCGGACCGTGGCCAGCGAAACCCTGACGACGACCGCTTTAACCAGCTACCGCAGCGACACCGTATCCGGCTATCTGGGCGCGGCGGTCGGCGGCAGCTATGGGCCGGCCAGCGTCGAGGCCAGCGCCCGCGTCACCGCCGCCCAGACCAAAAGCCGCAGCGAAACGGAGGGGGGCGTGACCGGGAGCGGAGAATCCCTGACGGTGCAGCGCACCGGCAACGAGGACTTCGTCATCTTTGACAACAGCCAGTACAACTGCTATGCGTATACCCTCCACCAAAATGGGGCCATGCTGCCCGAAAGTTCGCTGCGCAACTGCGATTACGTCAGCACCACCCGGGTGGGAACCGATCTAAACGCCTGGGACAACACCTGGGGTGCCCAGCCAAGCAGCGCCAACCAGGCGTTGACCTGGACTCCGGTCGTGCGCGACTGGGCCAGCCTGGGGCTTTTCCGCGGGGCATTTACCGCGCAATCCTCGACATTTGGCAGCCACAGCGCCGGCCGGGCGGTTGACGGCACCCTGCTCAGCAATCCGGGCAACAGCTCGGTAGCCACCACGACGTTAGAAAACAACCCGTGGTGGCAGATCGACCTGGGCAGCGATCAGCCGATCTCCAAAGTACGGATTTGGAACCGCACCGACTGGCTCAGCTGCGCCAACCTGGCGGCCTGCCCTAACGATCTGGATCACATCTACGTGATGATCAGCGCGACTGATTTTCGCGCCATGGCCGAAGAAGGCAATCCGGCCGCCATGATGGCCCGATCCGACGTTTATGCTTTCTCGCTGGACGATTTGAGCAGTGATCTAAACGGCATCTCCGCGGCCGATCCATTGGGCAAGGTCACCACTTTCCTGACGCTGGACGGCGGTGTCAATCCACAGCCGGTTGTCGGCCGCTATGTACGAGTGCAGCGCGTGCTACCCTCGTCCCAGCTGTCGCTCGGTGAGGTGCAAATTTTCAGCACCAACCACGTCAACCCCGACCGCTACCCGGTGAATATTCGCGAAAAAGGAACGACAACCGACGGCATTTTTGAAGCACAGCTTTATAACCCGCTGGGCACGAGCCCGGCCACCACCTGGCCGTGGGTCGAAGTGCGCGGCAACCTGCTGTGGAACCGCACCGGCTATGCCAATGGGGTGTTGAGCGGTGAATCGGTTTCCTTAGGCAACGCCGGTATCAACTGGACCTACAGCAGCTACCGCTCAGGGGGCACGTTTTCCACCAAGGAATTGACCCACGAAACCCGCGTGGGAGCGGAATTTGATTTTAGCGGTGGGGTTGTGGCCCAAGTTCAGGTGGGGTACGGGCAGGAGTTCACAACCGGGACAACCACGTCGTTTACGAGCGAGACCTCGTGGAGCGATGCCCTCGAAATTGGCGGCAAAGTGGACGGTTTCCCGGCCGCCTACAGCGGGCAGTGGGTGCTAGGGTGCAATTACGAGATGCGGCCGTATTACTACGAGCTGATTGAAACCTCCACCTTTGGCTACGACAGCCGCTATCCGGTTCTCGACTACATCGTCCCCGATGTGGCCATCACCGATCCAATGGGCGGTAGCAGTGCCGGGCTCAACCGCTCCAACAGCGCGGCCATGGCCAACTGCATCAACGGCAACCAGACCGGTGGCACCCCGCAGGCCAACAACGATGAGGGCAACGGGCTGGCCGGCGGGTCAACGACCTTTAATGTCCTGGCCAACGACATTGGCAACGGGCTGAAGATCATCGGTGTGACCCAACCGCCCAACGGCACGGTGGTTTTTGACGAGCGGACCATCACGTACACGCCTAAGCCAGGTTTTACCGGTTCGGAAACGTTCAGCTACACCATCAGCGATGGAACAACAAGCAGCAGCGGCACGATTACCGTAGAGACCAGGCTGCGTCAGCTTTATTTACCGGCCGTGATCCGTTGAGTAAAAGTGGAACTTCTTAAAGAAGTTCCACTTCTTTGTACAGGATCATAATTTACAAAGAAGTTCGACTTTTCGAAAAAGTCGAACTTCTTTTGTGATGCACCCCTATTCGTCTTTTACCGCCATTTTGCATACAATCAGACCAACCAAATCTGATAAAATCCACAGCGGCCATAGACAAATAAATTTGGAGCTCATGTCAACTTTAGACGAACAAATCCACACTCAGATCCCCCTGGCCCCGGGTGTGCCTATTCTAGGCAATGCCCTTCCTTTGGCGCGGAACGTGATCGCCTTTTTAAAAGAGCAATATCTGCAGTTGGGGCCGGTTTTTCGCGTTCGGGCCCTGCAGCGAGAAATGATCGTTCTGGCCGGCGTGGACGCCAACCTCTTTTACGCCCGCGAGGGCAAGACGCTGTTTCGGTCAAAGGAATTTTGGCATGAACAAGATGTAGAAATGGGGGCCGAACGATCCTTAATCAGCATGGATGGTGACGACCACACCCGGTTTCGCAAAGTCCAGCGGCCGGGTTATGCCCGTTCTATGCTCTTTGACAACCTGCCCAGGGCGACGGCCGTCCTCACGGAAGAGATGCGTACCTGGCCACAGGGGCAGCCGCTGCCCGGAGTATACTCAATGCAGCGGCTGGCGACAGAACAGCTCAGCTTGATCGCCGCCAACTATTCGGCCAAAAAAGACCTGGACGCCGTGATTACGGCGGTGCGCACCATTCTCGCCACCCGCGTCACCAAACAGCGGCCGGCAATCATGCGCCTCTCTCCCAAATTCCGCAAAGCCAAGGCCCGCTTCATCGAAATTGGGGAAGAGGTGATGGCCGCTCACGCGCCTGAACTGCGGCAGAACGCCCCCCCCAACCTGATTGACGCCATTATGGCCCTGCATCGCGAGGACCCCGAATTTTTGCCGAAAAAAGACCTGCTCCCGGCCGTTTTGGGACCGTTTATCGCCGGCCTGGACACGGTGGCCAGCACGACCGCCTTTATACTGTACGCGCTGCTCAAATATCCCGATCTGGCGCAGCAGGTCACTGCTGAAGCCGACCAGCTGTTTGCTGAAGACGGTCCAACGGCCGCCGGGCTGCGCAGGCTGGACGTCACCCATCGAGTGGCGATGGAGGCGATGCGGCTGTGGTCGATTGCCCCCGCTTTAACCCGCACCACGACGCAGGCGTTTACCTTTAAGGGGTATCACGTTCCGGCCGATTCAGAAGTGATCATTGCCACCACCATCCCTCATCACCTGGATGAGTATTTTCCGGACCCGGAGAAGTTTGATATTGATCGCTATACGCCCGAGCGCAAAGAGCACCGTCAGCCGGGTGTCTATGCCCCATTTGGGTTAGGCCCGCACACCTGTCTGGGGCAAGGTATGGCGGAAATTCAGATGGCCCTTAACATCGCCACCCTGTTTCACTATGCCGAGTTAAAGCTCAGCCCGGCCGATTATGAACTGAAGTTTGACCCGGTTCCAACCCTCAGCCCGGACAGCGGGATGAAGTTTGAAATTGTGCGCTGGAGAAACCAGCTCCCTTCATAGAGAAATCGTTGGCAGCTGTGACGGCTCCCTCCTCTACAAGAATAATGGAGAGGCTCCGGCTCGGTCGTGAAACCGGCCGGAGTCCTATTTCAGCGTATTACCTTACTTTGCTCTTTAGCCTCTCAGCAAAGAGCGGAGTTGGGGCCGCAACAACCTCACCTGGATACGGCAGGCGGGGATCGGGATGATACGCCCGGCCGACGGTAATCGACGAGCCTTTTGGCAAACCAAGCATCTCATCAAATTTCTCAAGCGTATCGTGCTCTTGAGCATAGAAGAAGTGCCAGTCAGGCAGCTTGATTTCCGGCAGACCGTTTAAATCTTCTGGGTCTCTAAGACCATTGGCCGCCGCTAACCCTTCAGCATCTTCGTACCCAAAGGCATCAGCGACGCGATCAAACGTATCCCAGGGCTCCATGTGATAAGTTGCCACATAACACGGCAGATTAAAATTCATGCCGGGTTTGGGCTCCACATAACTCTTGAGTCGGTTAAAGGCCAGCATCTCTTCAATGGGCTGACCGGCCCGCTGGGCGACAATATCCAAATGATCGCTGGTCGGCCACTTAATGCGGACGGTGTCCTGCTTCATGGGCCAGACGCGCATGTGCAGGCGCACATTTTGCCCGGCCAGAGGTCGCAGACAGCGTACCACAGCCCGCGAACCGGCCCGCCGCACGACATAAGCCTCTAGCTGACCGCTGGGACGATCCGGGATTTCGATGCACCCATCCCCGTCGGTATAGCGGCGATCCGACAGACAGAAACCACCTCGTCCATAAGGGTTGCGCATCTTGGGATCCCAGTGAAAAATGTCGACGATCATTTCCGGCACCGGCCGGAGGGTAAAGCCATCAATCACTCGAACCCACAGGCTGTACCTTTCTTTTGGCGGAACTTCTTTCCAGGCGGGGTGCCGTTTTTCCATACGAACGCCGCCCACATGACGGCCGTCAGCATACTGCTTGATCGTAATATTTAACGGCTGATCAACCTCAATAGGGGTATCCGGCACCTCAATTCCGCCTTCGGCCGGCTTCTTCTGACTGATTCGCAGGCGGGGGATCACCAGATCCTGCCAGGAGTAAAAATCGATCAAAGTTTTATCCGGACCGATCCACACCCGGTGAGCACCGCGAATATAGGTAAACTTTTCAATCTCCTCGTCTCCCAGGAGTTCTACTGGCGGATCAAAATAAGCCGGACCATACACTCGAGAAGCGGGATAATTTTCCTGCTCCCCTCCAATGTCATCCTGAAATTTTGCATCCGCATAGGTAATACAAAGCGTCGGTAAAACCAGCCTGAGCAATTCCTCCTGCTGGCGGCTGTTGGATTTGATTTTCAGCGTATCTTCGTGCAGCCCGCTGCCGCTCAGCTGAAAATAATACTCTCCTTTCCATACAATTGGTGCGGCACTATTCGCCATGATTTTGTCCTCCTTTCACTCAATGTGCAGGTTGCGCAGGGCAACATTGTCTGAACCCTTGATGTTGGTGGACCAGGCATGGCCGCCACCAGTTGCTGGTGATGCATAAACCAGCGGGTCATTTACGTGATCCACCTCGGCCAACAGGCAGAAGTGGGTTGTGCCGCCAGGGGCACCAATCTCGGCCGCTTCCGGCTGCCAGCTGAAACTGACCACCGTTTCATCCATGGCCGGAACGGTCACGTCGTTATCCTCCAGCGGGCTGTCGCTGGCATCTTCAGCGTCGACCCAATCATTGGGTGCTGCATGCGGCAGGGTGTATTTCAACCTCACCGTCGTGTTAACGGCATCCTGATCACCCATATTGCGCACGGTTACCTGCACATCATAGGTGGACCCCCAGTTGATGTGCGTGGTTTCATTGGTTGTTCCGGCTTGAAAGACGCGAATATCGGGTGAATGGCAGAAGCAGCCGCCCGGATATGGCTCCTCACCGTAGTCATCATCGGCCGTACGGACCCAAACATCGTTGTCGACCGGTGGGTGCAGGTGATCGATTGGACCAATCATCCGCAGCCGGCCGTGGCCGTAAAGATTGTGTTCGGTTTCGTCATATCCAACAGCCATCGGATTGAGATCGAGATTGAGCGTATTGGCATATTGAATCAGTAGACCTTTTATGGTTTCCAGATTGAGATCAACCCCCAGACCCGTTGGCGGGGCGCTCCCATACTCCTCAAACAAGAGGGCTACCGCACCGGCGACCAGCGGAGTGGCCATGCTGGTGCCAATCATGCCGGTGTACCCGTTGTTCTGATCGGAAGCGGCCGACCAGATCGGATCATATTCATCTGCGGGGGTAGAAGGATCATCAGCCGTGCCGCCAACCGCCACAATTTCCGGTTTGATGCGATCATCGAGGGTTGGACCTGCACCGCTGTAGCGGGTGATCGCCTCTCCGGTTGCCGGGTTTGCCGGGCGCACTTTGTTGCTGGCCCCCACTGTTAGAATCGATTTCCCACACCCGGTATCGCTTAACGTTCTTTCATCATGGGTTGCCCCGGAAAGATCGGCCCACCAACCCTGCAGGCCTGACCAGGCATGATAGGTGGCTACCCGTGAAGCGTGCGGGTTGCGTAGTTCGATTGTGTACACCTCGGCCGTGACGGCATTTTCGACATACAGACGGATGCCATGCAGACCTCCGGACGGTTCGATATCGCGCTCCGCCTCGACATCGCGCCCGTTGATGGTCCCGTTGTAATCCTGCCCGGCGGTCCGCCATGGGGTGCTGCTGCCGCCGATAGAAACGCGGTAGTCAAGCTCAGGGCCTGTGGACCAAATATCAAGCCAGACCGGTGTGGTGATGGCCATACCACCCCAACCGGCTCGGGCAACCGTCAGGGTAAAGCTGTCGGTGCCGCTGCCCGCCGCCACGGTGCCATGACGATAACCATCGTCATCATTGCCGTTTCCAGCCGACCAGACAATCGCGCGGTTGTCAAAAGAGTTGAAGAAATTATCGCGCCCAATGTCGAAGTCGGTTGAGCCGTTGTGCGGCCCCCAATTCGATCCCTGGCTCACACTGATCACAATTGGCATATTGTGGAACTGTGCCGCCCGCAAGCAAAAATCAATCCCGTCGAGTAGAGCATCTTCGAAGGTGGCGCCCGTGTCTAGCTCGCTCCACAACGTCTCCAAGCGCACATGAATAATCGTCGCCTCCGGAGCCGCGCCAATATGATCGGGGGCGGTCGCCCAGTTTGTTACGTGACCACTCCCGGCGGCAATACCGGCACAGTGGGTGCCGTGCTCAGAGGTTCTGGTTGGTTCACAGCAAATTTGATTAGCGGCCGTGCCGTACGGGTTGGCTAGACCAATCGCCGTATTGATAAAGTTGTTGGTGTAAATTCTCCCATAATTCAGACCCGCAAAATCCGGTCGGGTACCCGGTGCAGCTGCATTGGTAAACTGCTGTGGCGTATCCCCTGGTGGGGCCGCCTGATTAACCATTTGACCCATCGCATCTTGGGTATGGGTGCTTTGCGCCCAGTAATAAAGGACGCGGGAATCATGGGCTCCCGGTACGGTTGGATCGCGAAAACCATGATGAGTCACATCCAGCGGAGAGTCAATTATCCCAATTAAAACGCCGTTTCCACGAAAACCGTTAGGGTTAACCGCTCGTGGGGCGTGAACTGCGCTGATCTCCGCCTGTCCTGCCGCATCTTCGGACATGGGCACCATCATGCGCGGGGTGCGTAAGCGGCGGCATGACGGCCTGCTGACCAGATCAGTCAGCTGTTTGCGCGTCCCGACAATCGTGAATACATCTTGTGCGCCAGAACGAACCTCAAGACCCATATCTTCGAGGTCCGCTCGATTGCCCGTAAAGCGCACAATCGCCCGAATGTGAACCGGCCGCAGCCGATCAGGGATAACAGCGACCATCTCGCGACGCGGGTGCAGTTCTGCTCGCTGCATCTGGGCTGATCGTCTGATAAGCTCCTTATCCATCTCACTTGCCATTGGTGGAATCCGCGCCAATCTCTCCTCAATTTTCTTCTTTTCTCTTTCTAGACGCCTCTGATCGCGTCGGAAATGTTTGCGAATGTCGCTGTCGCTCATTTGCAACAGTCTCCGCAAATTGCCATCAAGTTTACGGCGGACATCATCCCCGAACCCTTTTGATTCAGGGGTGTTGCCTGTTTCTTGATTCATGATTCAAACCTCCTTTTTCAGCAGAGCCGCTGAAATGAAGATCACCTGCTTCAGCACAAACTTGCTGAAGTATTTTCTTTAATGAGTTTTCAAAGGATAAGTGGGTGGATTGATGGTTAGTGAAATAAAGGCCAGAACCGGTCGATTGCTGGCTTATTTGGTGGGGATCACGATCAGTTGAGGGAGAGAATTGCGGTGTTTCCCCTGCAGCTGCCCACCATCTGTTTACATCACATGGGCGTCATTTGCTGTCAGGCAAAATGAGATTGACTCCATGTTTCAGCATGCCACAAATTAATGACTCTTCTCAAGTGATGAATATCATAAAACGAAGATGACAAGTAGCCATTTCGGTCAAATAAGCTTGTCAGTTGAGTGGGAGCGCCATACCATTAAGCTTACCTAGCCATCATTACAATAAGTGGAGCAGCCCATGTCGCTAAAATCATTTTTTGAACCGAACTCTATTGCTATTATCGGCGCCTCGCCCAACCCGGATAAGCTGAGTCACGCCGTTTTAAAAAATCTTGTTGACTCCGGTTACGGTCAGGAAGGAAAAATCTTTCCAGTTCATCCTAACGCCGCTGAAATCTTAGGATATCCAGCATATCCCACGGTGACCGATGTGCCAGATACAGTTGATCTGGCGGTGATCGTCGTGCCCTTTCCTCATGTACCTGCTGTATTACAGGCATGTGGCCAAAAAAAGGTTCCGGCCGCCGTAATCATCACGGCCGGCTTTCGGGAAGCAGGTCCGAACGGCCGCTTACGCGAGGAAGCGCTGATGGAAATCGCCAACAGCTACAATATTCGCATTATTGGCCCAAACTGCCTGGGGATTCTCGATACCCACACCCCGATGAACGCCACTTTTGCCCCTGGCGTTTTGCGCAGCGGCCCGGCCGCTTTTATGTCCCAATCCGGCGCGTTGGGTGTTGCCATTCTTGACTGGGCGCAGGCCGGCCGGTTGGGTCTCTCGAAATTTGTCAGTTTGGGCAACAAAGCGGACGTCGACGAGGTCGATCTGCTGCGTGAGTGGCATCACGATGAACAAACGCGGGTCATTTTGATCTACAGCGAGGCGTTATCAAAAGGACAGGAATTTATCCGGGTAGCTCGCCAGGTTTCACAAACCAAGCCGATTTTGGCAATCAAATCCGGAAACACCCAGTCGGGATCGCGCGCGGTTTCTTCTCACACCGGCTCTTTGGCCGGGTCCCAGCAGGCGTATGAGGCCGCCTTTAAACAAGCGGGGGTCTTGCAAACCGACTCGCTGGAATCTCTTTTTGATATGGCTCTAGCCTTTGGCTACCAGCCTCCTCTCAAAGGGGAGAGGATCGCCATCGTGACCAACGCTGGTGGACCGGGCATCCTGGCCACCGATGCCATCGAGCGGGCCGGGTTAACGATTGCCCCGTTTTCCGACGAGACAATCGAAAAATTAAGGAAGCTGCTGCCGGAGGCGGCCGTTTCTGAAAACCCGGTTGACATCCTCGGCGATGCGTCTCCAGAGCGCTATCGCCTCGTTTTAGAAACGGTGGCGGCCGATCCCAATGTGGATGGGGTGCTGGCGATGCTGGTGCCCCAGGCGGTTTTGGATACCAAGGCGGTGGCCAAAGCGGTGGTTGCCCAGGAAAAGCACCTGGCCGAACCGCTGCTGACCTGTTTCATGGGAGAATCGCGGATGCGCGACGCTTTGGACATTTTAAACGAACACCGCATCCCCAATTATCAATTCCCCGAACGAGCGGCCCAGGTTTTTCGGGCGATGGCCAACTATCAAAAATATTATGACCGTCCCCCGGCGCAATTTAACACCTATTCAGTTGACCACGCGGCCGTTCGAGAAGTGATCGATCAGGTCCGCGCGGCCGGTCGTTCAACCATGGGCGATCTGGAAGCGTCGCGGATCATGACCGCCTACGGCCTGCCCATGCCCAAATTTAAGCTGGCCAAAACGGCCGAACAGGCCGTCGAGATCGCTGACCAAATCGGCTACCCGGTAGCCCTCAAAGTCGCCTCCCCCGACATTTTGCACAAAACCGATGTTGGTGGCGTGCGCATCCGCTTACAAAATGCGGCCGAGGTACAGGAGGCGTTTTTAGGGATCACCGACCAAGCGACAAACGCCCGGCCGACGGCAAATCTGTGGGGGTGTCTTGTTCAGGAAATGGTTCCGCCACTGGGCGTTGAGATTTTAATTGGCATGAAACGCGATCCACAGTTTGGCCCTCTCGTGGCCTTTGGCATAGGGGGTATTTTTGTTGAAACCCTGCGCGATGTGACCTTTCGGGTCGCCCCCTTTTCGGAAGAAGATGCCGCAGAGATGATCGATGATATTCGGGCCCGGGCGCTGCTCGATGGGGTGCGCGGCCGGCCGCCGGCCGATAAAGCGGCCGTGGTCGATGTCCTGCTGCGTATTGGACAGCTGGCCCTCGATTTTCCGGAAATCAACGAACTCGATATCAACCCCCTGGTGGTGTATGGTGAGGGGGTATTGGCGGTTGACATGCGCCTGGCTCTAACCAATTAACCCCCACCTCAATCCCCCCCGCTGGGGGAGGACCTCCCCTCCCGTTGGGAGGGGAATGAGGGGAGGGTTAGGCACCTTTCACCTACTGCCGGTTAAATTGTAAAACTTCATCAAAGTGGGGCTCGAGGCGGTGAATCGCCGTCATTCCCTGGGGCACTTCAATCTTGTGATCATCTACCCAAACGATCACCGGACCGGGGTTATCGGCCGCTGCGTCAAAGGTAATTTCATCAGCGGCAATAGAAACGGTCAGCCTGTGACCCCGCACGGCCAATTTAAATGTGACTTGCTCCCACTGCTGCGGCAGCGCCGGTCGAAAATGCCATGCACCCCCCACCAGCTTAAAACCGGCAAACCCCTTAACGATCATCTGCCATACTCCGCCGGCAGCTGCGGTGTGGATACCGCCTAAAAATGAGCCGCCACTCATCACTTTTTTGCTGGCATTATAGAGATCGATCGTCGACCCCTCCATAAAATAGCGATATGCCTCGTCCGGGTAGCCAGCCCAGCTGGCCACGATGGAATGGACGGAGGGACTGAGCGACGACCCATGCTCGGTGCGTGGCTCGTAATAATCATAGTTGGCCCGCATAATCTCCGGGGAAAATTTGTCATCCAGCAGGGCGAAGAGCTGCAGCAGGTCAGCCTGCTTTAAGACCTGGGCCTCGACGGCCACCCCATCCGGCCATCCCCAATACTCTTCGGGATCGATCAGCCGTTCACGCAGCACGGCCGGGGTCGTGTCTTCCAGCTTGAAAAAATCGTCAAACTGCTCAATTAATCGCGTATCTGGATCCGGCTGCGGCAGGTAAATGCGGGCAGCGACATCTACCCAGACGGCCACCGCCTCGCGCTCCACGCCGAGCCGAGCCAAGAGCTCGTCCAGGCGATAGGGATGTTCTACGGCCAGGCGATAAAAGATATAGGCCGCTCTTTCCAGGGCGAATTGGGTCATATAGTTGGTGAAGGCGTTGTTGTCGACATTCTCGTGATACTCATCCGGACCCAGCAGGCGAATTAATTCATACCGCTGCTTGTCCATCTTAAAATAGACGCGGGATACCAGGAATTGGGCCACCTCAAACGCGATTTCCGCCCCGTAATCCAAAATAAAACCCCAATCTCCGCTGGCTTCATAGTAGAGCCAGAGCGCGTAGACCACATCGGGCGAGATGTGGATTTGCCAGCAGTTAAAGTGATTGTGGATTTTGCGGCCGGTTAATACGTTGGTAAAAAAGTAATCGGGAAAAAGCTCTTCGCCGGTTTTGCCGCTTGTCCAGGCGTAAAAAGCCCCCTGGAAACCCAGGTCGCGCGCTTTTTTGCGGGCCCCGGGGAGCGTGTCATAACGATATTCAACCAGCATCCGGGCCACTTCCGGCCGGGTGTAGAGCAATGAAGGCAAATTAAAGGTTTCCTGATCCCAGAAGGCCGCTCCCTGATACACTTGACACGACAGACCACGTGCCCCGATCGGCAGTTTGGCGTGAACCGGCGTGGCGATTGTGGCTTGATACAGATTAAAACGCGTCACCGTCTGCGCTTCGATATTCCCGGCAATTTGAATGTCGCTGGCCGCCCAGATTGTGGCCCACTCAGCCTGATGGGTGGATAACAGGACGTCAAACCCTGCATCAAGGGCCGCTTTTATATCGTTCAGGGCGGTTTCTCTTGGATCACTCACCTTGTTGCTGTGACAAACGGCCATCATTTGCTCGATTGTGATCCGTTCTCCAGCCTTTAAATGAAACGTAAACCGCTGCAAATGACGCTTTCCTTCGGCCATTTGAGCTGCTTTAACCGGCTGAATTCCGCGAATGGCAAACCCGGTAACCACATCGATCTGGATGTCAAATTCAGCCGTGCGGGTCTCCATTCCCAATATTTGATTCTCCTGGAATGGGGTGGCGCTGGAGAAGTGCTCTCCGTTAAGGCTCCAGATACGGCCGTCGATACCACAATGCAGCTCGATTTCCACATCATCGAGCGCCTCAACCGTCAAACGCATTGGGAGGAGGTGTGGATTGGCCCAGCTGGCAAATTTCTCCTCCCGGTAGCGCACCCGTTTACCGTGGCCTCCCTGCCACACCAGCGCCCGCTGGTTCAGGCCGTCACGCAAGCTTAGCGACCGTCGATACTCCGTGGTTGCCCCGTCAAATGCTGAGAGGGGTTCTCCTGCAACGTAAAGCTGAGCGAAGAGGCCGTTGGGCACGTTACACAGTTCGCGCCATTCGCTGCCGGGGGCGGTGTCCCACGTATCGGTAACGGTACAGGCCACAAACCGATCCGCCTCCCATTCAGCAAAGGTTCCTCGATAACCGAGATACCCATTGCCGATCATAAAATTGCTGCCGGTGGTTACGAGCTGATCGGGATCAAATGATTTTTCAATAATTTGCCAGCCATCTTCGGTGCAAAGATTGTTTTGTAAGTCGGGCATCACTAAGCCTCCCCATTGAGAATCTGATTCAGGTCGATATCGGCCGTGTTCTCATAGCAGTAATGGGCCTGACCGATGCGCTCTTTGGGTCCGATTCCAACGGCGATCATCCCCCCGGCAATGGCGGCTTCAACCCCAACCTCGGCATCTTCAACGACGACGCAGTTTTCTGCGGGAACACCCACTGAACCGGCCGCATAAACAAACACATCGGGGGCCGGTTTGGCGCGGGTAACCGAATAGCCGTCAGAAATACCGTCAAAGAAGTTTAAGATACCCAGACGGGTCAACACGGTTCTGGTGTTTTTACTCCCTGACCCGATGGCCACTTTTAGCCCATGTTTTTTGAGGTCGTCGAGGAGCTGGCGCGCCCCCGGCAGGAAATCTTTCTCGCTGATTTCCTGAAGCAATTCCTGATAATAGCTGTTTTTGCGGGCCATCATCTCTTCGATTTGCTCCTCCGTGTACCGGCTGCGGTGTTCTCCCAGCAGCAGTTCCAGGGAACGTCGGCGCGAAACGCCGCGCAGTTTTTCGTTATCCTGGCGGGTAAAAGGAACATTTTCTTCATCCGCCAGCCGTTTCCAGGCTTGGAAATGATACTCGGCCGTATCGGTCACGACCCCATCCAAATCTAAAATGAACGCTTTAATTTCGGTCATGATTTATTTATCCTTTGTTCAATATTTTTGATTAAATTGAGGTGTAAAGTAGTTTGGTAAGTTACAAAAAGTTTTCTGAAGAAAGTGTCCGCAGATTGCGCAGATTTTCGCAGATTAGAGAGAGAAATCTGTGAAAATTCGTGTTAATCCGTGGCTTTTTTTAACA
>JAAUYD010205619.1_pt1 | contig 14149 bp, 10 predicted proteins | sample 7278101 | NCBI WGS metagenome assembly JAAUYD01 (sample SAMN14350128, study PRJNA611818) | marine sediment metagenome | isolation source: surface marine sediment (0.6m) | place: French Polynesia: Moorea | collected 2018-08
CCGCAGGGGCCGAGCGCTACGAGCTCGAGCCGGGCGCCTCGCGGGTCGGCTTCGAGGCCCGGCACCTCCACTTCCTGAAGCCGGTTCGCGGGCGGTTCACGGAGCTCGTCGGCAGCATCGAGATCGAGACCGACGAGAGCGGCGAGCTCGTCGCCACCGGCGTGGACGTGCGGATCGAGGCGGCGAGCCTCGACACGGGCATCACCCTGCGGGACGACCACCTGCGCTCGCGCTTCTTCGACACCGAGCAGCATCCGTGGATCCGCTTCGAGTCACGGCACCGCCTCACTCGCGGCGCGACGGCCCTCGACGGATGGCTCACCGTCAAGGGCGTTCGCCGCGAGGTGAGCCTCGCGCTCTCGGAGCTGGCCCCGGTGGTCGCGAGCGACGGACGCGAGGGGATCGCCTGCCTGGCGACCACGGTGCTGCACCGCCGGGAGTTCGACGTCGTCGAGAGCCTGGCCCGGGAGCCCGGAAGCATCTTCCAGGTGATGGGCCGCGGCGTGGACGGGCTGATCGACGACCCGGTCGTCGTGAAGATCCGCGTCGTCGCCTGGCCCTCTGAGCCCCTTGCTGGGCGCTAGCTAGTCGCGCGTCAGTCGGCGAGCGCGTCCATCCCGCCCGCCGCGCGCACCTTCCGCAGCCGCCTCCACTGCTGCAGGGAGACCCCCGTCACGAGCACCACGGTCCCGGGCAGCCAGTACTCCTCGGCGAGGCCCAGCAGCATCTCGATGGGCTCGCGGAGCCACTCGGCGAAGCCGACGATCAGGAGCATCCGCGCGATCAGGCCCAGTGCGGCGAGCCCCGCGAAGACTCCCAGGTGCATGCCCGAGATGCCGGCCAGCGTGCTCACCGTCGGGCCGGCGAAGACCAGCACCACCAGATGGCCGGCTCGGGCGAAGAGCCCCTCGAGCCAGCGGACGAAGCGGCCCAGCCAGGCATTCTGCTGCTCCAGCCACTCGACGCCGTAGGGCCCGAGCGCACGGCCGAGCTGGAAGCAGGCCAGGTAGAAGGCCATGCGTCGAAGCACGGCGACGGTGACGAACGCGAAGGGATCGACCGTGGGAGCGGCCAGCACCAGGTGCCGGCCGAGCGGGCTCAACGCGATCAGCAGCAGCGGTGCCTCGTTCACCAGCACCAGCGAGAAGGCGATGCCCAGGGCCGAGCAGAGCCCGAGCCCGCCCAGGATCCACAGACAGCGGCGGGCCAGCGCCCACTGCTGGGGCGTGATGCGCTCGTCGCCCGGTCCGTCGCCCGGTCCGGCGTCGTGTCCGGCGTCATGGTTCGGAGGGACGAGGGGCCCGGCCATCCAAGGAGCGTAACGGCTGGTTGTTAGCATGCGGCCGTCGTGGAAGAGGACGTCGAACGCAGCTCCGAGGGCGGAGAGGAAGCCTCGAAGGGGATCATCGTCGTGGGCGGAGGCGCGGCCGGCCTGATGGCGGCGCTCTTCGCCGCCCGGGGAGGTGCCGTGGTGACGCTCCTCGAGGGCTCTCGCGCCTGCGGCCTCAAGATCCTGGTGAGCGGGGGCGGGCGCTGCAACCTGCTTCCTGGCGCCTCGGAGGACGCCGACTTCTTCACGTCGGGCTCGAGGAACGTGCTGCGTCGGCTCTTCAAGACGTGGCGGCTCGACGACGTGATCCGCTTCTTCGAGGACGACCTGGGCATCCGCCTCGTGCTCGAAGAGGAGACGGGCAAGTGGTTCCCGAGCAGCCAGTCCGCCCGGGCCGTCCGCGACCGGCTGGTAGAGGCGGTGGCGGCCTCCGGCGCCCGCGTGCGGGTGGGCCACCGGGTCGAGGAGATCCGCCCGCGGCCCGGAGCCGGCGGATTCGAGGTGGCCGGCCACCGGGCCGGAGAGCCCTTTCGTCTGGAGTGCGCGCGGCTCGTGCTGGCCGCGGGTGGGCGTTCGCTGCCGAAGACGGGCTCGGACGGCGCGGGATACGCACTGGCCGCGAGCCTCGGCCACGGCCTGGTCCCGACGTACCCGGCCCTCGTGCCGTTGACCTCCTCGGATCGCGAGCTGCGCGAGCTCTCGGGCGTGGCGGCACCGGTCCGCTGGCAGGCCGTCGCCGGGGGAAAGCTGCGAGAGGAGCGCGAGCGCCCCTTGCTCATCACCCACCGCGGCGTCTCGGGGCCGGCGGTGCTGGATGCCAGTCACTGGATGGTGCGGGACGGGGCGGCCCTCCGCGTGGCCTGGGGCGCGCTCGACGAGGAAGGCTGGCGACGCCACCTCGTCTCCGAGTCGCGGCGGCGCGTGGACGCTCTGGTCGCAGACCGCGTGCCGCGCCGGCTGGCCGAGCTGCTGGTCGCGCGCGCAGGGATCCCCGGCCGCCTGCGCGCCGAGCAGCTGAACCCGAAGCAGTGGCGCCGCCTCCTGGCGGTGCTGTGTGCGAGCGAGATCCCCGTCGACGGCGACGAGGGCTACGCCAAGGCCGAGGTGACCGGCGGCGGGATCCCGCTCTCCGAGGTGAATCCTTCGACCCTCGAGAGCCGCCGCACACCCGGGCTCTACGTGTGCGGCGAGCTCTTCGACACCATCGGAAGGATGGGCGGATTCAACTTCCTCTGGGCCTGGGTCACCGGGCGCCTCGCCGGCGAGAGCGCCGCTCAGGCCGCCTGCGAAACCTGAAGGGGATCGGAGAAGTCGAGCTTCCGCGCCTCGAACTCGCCCCGCATCGCCCGGACGTCCGGGTGGAAGGTGTGGACGTCGCGCACGCTCCGGGTCGCGAGGTCGATCTGGAAGCCCTGGGCCAGATAGCCCGGAAGCAGACGCTCGGGCACCAGCCCCACGCGCAGCAGGTTCGGGATCACCGTCGCGGTCATGGGATCCGAGAGGCCCTCGAGATCGAGGTCCTCCGGGTGGGCGACCTCGGCCAGGAAGCGCGGCAGGAAGGTCTCGAGGTCGATGCCCGTCTCGGCGAGCACCTGGGCCTGGGACTGGAAGGCGGGCTTCCCCGCGCGGCCGCCGATCTTCGCGATGGCGTCGTAGGCCCAGTTCTCGAGGCGCACGCGGGCGTCCTTCGACAGCTGGGGAATGCGCTCCTCCAGCGTGAGCACTCCGTAGGCCACGTGGCGCGACTCGTCCTCGTGGACGCGCCCGATGAACTGCTTGAGCAGGGGCTCGACGGCGATGCGCTCGCCGAGCCGGAAGAACGAGAGCGCCACGCTCTCGAGGATCACCTGCATGCCGACGCACTTGGCCTCCCAGTCGGCCTCGGTCATCAGGGCCTGGACGATCGACTGCAGGTCGGGGTCGATCGGGTAGCGGCGGCCGTGGCGATCCAGGTAGCGGGCGAACACCTCGACGTGTCGCGCCTCGTCCATCACCTGCACCGCCGCCCCGAACTTCCCGTCCATGTCCGGCACGCAGTTCACCAGCTGGCCGCAGGTCATGAGCGCCGCCTGCTCCCCGTGGAGGACCTGGGAGATGAGGAAGAGCGAGGCGCCCTTGAACAGCGCGTGCTGCTGGTCCTCGGGCAGCTCGTTCACGCAAGTGAGCCGGGACAGGAAGTCGTGCCGGCGATCGAGCACGTCGGCCTCGGGGTCGAAGTGGCGCCAGTCCACGTCGAGCTCGGCGTTCCACTGGTGGCGCTTGGACTTGCTGTAGAGCGACTCGAGGCGATCGGCCTCGAGCTCGTAGCCGTCCTTGAAGACGGCCTGCAGCAGGGTGTCGGTCTCGAATCGATGCAACGGAGTTCCTCGTTCGGGGCGCAGAGTTCGGCACGCAAGGCTGGGCGCGCCAAGCTGGGCTACGCGGAGCGGGTGGGGGCGCGGAGTTCAACTTACCGATCGGTAAGTGGCCGAAGCAAGCGAAATCGACCCTGTTTTCCGCCGCCGGCCCGGCGCCCCCCTCGGGGACGGGCCGGGGACGGTCAGGCGCCGGATTGCTCGCGCAGGAGCTCGCTGAGCAAGGCCCGGAGCTTGGCCGGAGGTACGGGCTTGGGCAGGTAGTGATGGCCGCTGGCCCGGATCTCGCCGAGGGTGCGCGCCTTGGCCTCGCCGCTCACGACCACCGCGGGGACCTCGTGGCCCATGCTCTCGCGCACCGCCCGGATCACGTCGATGCCGTTCTCGCCCTCGCCCAGGTGATAGTCGGCCACGATCAGGAAGGGTCGCTCGCCGGGCGTCTCGTCGCCGAGCGCATCCAGCGCCTGGGCGAGGCTCTGGGCCTCGATCACGTCGCACCCCCAGGACGCGAGCAGCCCGCCCATGGCAGCGACGACCGAGGGATCGTCGTCGACGACCAGCACCCGCGCGCGCCCCAGGTCCGGCACCCGGATCGCCGGCTCGACGACCGACCCGGGGCGAGTCGTCCGCGCCATCGGCACCGTGACCCGGAACACCGAGCCGCGCCCGGGTGCGCTCTCGATCTCGATCTCGTGCCCGAGCAGCCGCGCGGTGCGCTCGACGATGGAGAGCCCCAGGCCGAGCCCCTCGCTGCGCTCGCGCCGTCCGAGCTGGACGAACTCGCCGAACACCTCCTGCTGTCGGGCGGGCGGGATGCCGGGCCCCGTGTCCGCGACCTCGATGGCCAGGCGACCGTCGCGCGCTTCGGTCCGCAGGTGCACCTCGCCGCGCTCGGTGTAGCGCACGGCATTCGAGAGCAGGTTCGAGACGATGCGGTTGAGCAGGATCGGATCGCTCTCGACCTGCGCCTCCACCGGGTCGAAGCGCAGAGCCAGCCCCTTTGCGCCGGCGGCCTCGCTCCACTCGACCGCCAGGCGAGCCAGCTCCGGGCCCACGTCGTAGACGCGCGGCTCCGCCTCGACGGCGCCGGCCTCGAGACGCGACAGATCGAGCAGGGTGTCGAACTGATCGGCCAGGGCCTCGGTGGACCGCTCGATCTGGCCCACCAGCTCGGCGTCGGGCCCTTCTCGCGCGCGCTCGGCCAGACGGTGCACGAAGAGCAGCAGCGCGTGGAGCGGCTGACGCAGATCGTGGCTGGCCGCCGCCAGGAAGCGCGTCTTCGCGCGGTTCGCCGCCTCGGCCGATTCCTTCAGGCCGCGCAGCTCCTCGGCGCGCTCGCGCTCGCTCTCGGCCACGGCGCTCGCGCGCAGTCGCAGCAGCTCGGCCGACGCCTTCTCGGCGGCCGCACCCAGCAGCAGCAGCTCGCCGCCGGGGAAGACGTCCTGGCTGTGCTTGGGGCCGAGCAGGAGGAAGGCCGCGAGATCCTTCCCGCGGCGCACGGGCAGCAGCACGGCGGCGGCTTCGGACGCGAGCGCCTCCTCTTCATCGACCGAGAGGTCGGGCACGCGCATGGCCAGCTCCCGGCTCGATGGCGTCATGGGAACCGGGTCGCGCTCGAGCGCGCGTACGAGCGGGCCATCGGAGGCGAAGCGCACCGCACTCTCCCCGGACGCGAAGGCATCGCCCGTGGGCTGGCCAACAGGCTGGCCCGTGGGCTGGAACAGGGCGGCGTGCTCGAGGCGCAGCAGCTCCCGGATGCGCCCCTGGAGCAGCGTCAGCACCTCCTCGCCCCGATCGCAGTCGGAGAGATCCCGGATCAGCGCACCGAAGCCGCGCTCGAGGGTGGCTCGCTCGGGAAAGAAGAACCCCTCGAAGACGGGCCGCAGCCTGGCACCGACGGGCACCGCGACCATGGCGAGCCCGACCGCCACCAGCAGGTGTCCGGTGCTGGCCTCGACCGAGAGCGCCTCGGCCAACACGCCGCCGAGGAGGGGAACGGCCGCGAAGCTCGCCCCGACCGCGGTGATCAACGCGAGCGTGTAGGCCGCGGCGGCGGGCAACACGCGATCGATGTCGAGGAGACCCTCCCGCTGGATGGAGACGAGGATGCCGAGCGGCAGCGCAGGACCGAGGAGCGACGCCGTCTGGAACAGCACCTGATGGGTGATGGGGGGAAGCCCGAGCGCCGGCGCCGTGAGCGCGAGGATCATCGGGACGGTTGGCATCGCGAGCCCCAGCAGCACGAACTTCGCCCGCCGACGTCCGAGCGGATAGGAATGGCGGAAGTTGTGGGCGAAGACGAAGAGCCCCGTCGAGAAGAGCGCGATGTCGGAGACGATCGTCCAGGTCGGGAGCCACACGGGCGGCAGGCCGTAGCCGGTGACGTAGGGGATGCGCGAGAGCCAGAAGATGGCGCCGATCCCGACCAGCCACTGGGGCGCGCGCTTCTCCTCGGGCATCTCGCGCGGGAAGGCGATCACGAGCCGCAGCAGCAGGAACACCGCGATCTGCCCCACCAGGTAGAAGACCGCGTAGTGCGCGTAGGTCTTCCAGACCGGGCCTCCGTAGAAGGGCAGCTCGAAGATCGCCATGGCCATGAAGGCGCTGAAGAGGGCGCGGCTCTCGACGTCGCGGGGCGAGCGCACCAGCACGAAGAGGCCGACGAGCGCGAGCGAGATCAGCGCCGGCAGCCGGAACGTGAGCACCCCCTTGCCGCTGATGTCGAGGCTCGTCTCGCGACGCTCGCCGTCGCGCTCGTAGACGATCGGCACCCGGCCCCCGTCACCGGCGGCCTCGAGCACCGTGGCCTCGAACTGGAAGAAGCCCTGCCCGGCCACGTCGACGCCGCCGGCCGAGATCACCCGATCGCCTCGCTGGAGCTCGGAGCTGCCTCCCCCGCGGGCACCGCCCACCATCGGGTAGGGGCTCCCCTCCTGGTAGACGACGTAGGCCGGGAGCCCGCCCGCCCCGGTGCGGGAGAGCTCGTCGACGTGGAGGCCGAGCACCACCAGGAAGACCGGGGTGACGGTCAGCAGCAGCAGCCAGTCGACGGGGGAGAGCCGGGGTTCGCGGCGCGAGGCCATGCCGGGAGAGTAGGCTGGCGGGCCCCGGGGCCGGCATCGGCCATATGGACGAGGGGACGAGGGGAGGAGGGGACGAGGCCCGGACGCGGGGACGAGCCGCGGAGCCTCCGGGGCGCCGGGCTACTCCTCGTCCGGCAGCTTGAGGCCGAGCTCCCGGGCCGTGACCGCCGCCTCGGTCCGGTTGGTGACGTCGAGGGCCTCGAAGATCGCCGCCAGGTGAGCCTTGACCGTACCCTCCGCGATCGAGAGCACCGAGCAGATCTCGCGATTGGTGAGCCCCCGCGCGATCAGGCTCAGGACCTCGAGCTGGCGCGGGGTGAGCAGGTCCGCCCGCTCGCGGCGCCGGACGGTCCAGCTCTCGGCCGGCGCCGCCGGCGCGGCAGAGAGGGCCGCCTGGGGCACGTACACGCCCCCGGCCATCACGAGCTGGAGCGCGGCGCGCATCTCCTGCTCGCTCGAGGCCTTGGGGATGTAGCCCGCGGCGCCGTCGTCGAGGGAGGCGCGGATCTCGATCGAGCTCTCCTCGCCCGACACCATCACCACCGGCAGGGCGGGCTGGGCCTGCCGCAGCTCGCGCAGGCCGGCGCGCCCGTCCATGCCCGGAAGGTGCATGTCGAGGAGCGCGAGATCGAGGTCCGGGTGCTCGCCGGCAAGGCCGAGCGCCGCCTCGACGGCCTCGGTCTCGATGAGCTCCGCGTCGGGATACAGATCCTCGAGAACCATGCGGAGTCCCGCACGGAAGACGGCGTGGTCGTCGCAGATGAGGATCTTCAAGCGGAAATGGGGCCCCGGAACAAGATAGCCGAGCCGCGCCCCTGGACCGGCGCCTGGGGTAGCGTTCGATCGAGGAGGCGCGATGAGGCTCGAAGGACGCGTGGGAATCCTGGTGGGTGCCGGGCAGACGCCGGGAGAGACCATCGGCAACGGACGCGCAACGGCCCTGGCCATGTGCCGCGAGGGCGCGCGGCTTCTGCTGGTCGATCGCGAGCCCGACTCCCTCGAGGAGACCCGCGGGCTGATCCGCGACGAGGGGTTCGATGCCGAGACGCTGGTGGCCGACGCCGTGGACGAGGACGCGTGCCGCGAGATGGTCGAGCAGGCCACCCGGCGCCTCGGCCGCGTGGACCTGCTCCACTACAACGTCGGAATCGGGCGCGGAGACCGCGAGCTCTCGACGCTGCGCATCGAGGACTGGGACCTGATCTTCGACGTGAACCTGCGCGGCTTCTATCTCGCCACGAAGTACGCGCTGCCGGTGATGCGGGAGCAGCAGTCGGGCGTGATCCTCGGTGTCTCGTCGGTCGCAGCCATCGCCTCCACGCCGCTCATGGCCTACAAGGCGTCGAAGGCGGGAATGAACGCGCTGGTGCAGTCCCTGGCCGTGCTCGAGGGACGCAACGGCATCCGCGCCAACGCCATCCTGCCCGGATTGATGGACACGCCCATGGCCATCGAGCCCCAGGCAAAGGCGCGCGGCATGGACCGCGAAGAGGTGCGCGCCCAGCGTCACCGCGCCGTCCCCCTCGGCCGCAAGATGGGGACGGCCTGGGACATCGCGAACGCCGCCGTCTTCCTCGCATCGGACGAGGCCCGCTACATCAGCGGCGTGTCGCTCCCGGTCGACGGCGCGCTGTCGGCCAGGGTGGGCGGCTAGCCCACCGCGCTCGCGAGCTTGGTGGTGGCGATCAGCCGGGAGTCGCAGAGCCCCGCCTTCCGGTGATGCGCGATGGCCAGATAGTCTGGGCGGCTCACCATCTCGAAGAAGGACCTGCGCGACGGGTACTCGACCAGGACCGCGTCGTGCCACTGCTCTCCGTCGGGCGCGATGACGGTCGCCTGGACGGCGCCCATGAAGAGGATGCGGCCGCCGGCCTGGGCGATCATCGGACCCACGCCGGCCCCGTAGCGCTGGTAGGCATCCCGCCCGCTGCACGGCGTGGTGTCGAGCGACTCCGGCGCGTCGGCCGGGTAGTCGGCCTGCTCGCGGTAGCGAAGCAGGTTGATCATCACGATCGGCCCCGGGCTCTCCTCCGCCGCCAGGAAAGCCTCGACGATCTGCGGATCCGGCTCGATCGTTCCCATCCTCCACCCCCTCCGCCGGTGCCGGCGCGGGGCTATTCTAGTGCAGAGGAGCAACCCGTGGACCCGCATCTCGCCGAGCCCGAGCCGTCCTGGCAGGGTGAAGACCCGACCCGGCCCGACGTCGCGCAGGCCGAGGACCCGTTTCCCGGCCTGCGGCGCATGTGGACGATCGCGCCGGTCAACCACACGCCCGCCGGGCTGTGGCGGCTGTACCGCCATCGCGACGTGATCCGCGTGCTGCGCGAGCTCCCGGCTGGAGTGCGGCGGCGCGACGGCACGCGCGCCCCGGGCGCCATGGGCGGCGGCGGTGGTGCGCAGGAGGAAGGCGGCACCTTCATGCTCCAGCAGGACCCGCCCAACCACACGCGGCTCCGCAAGCTCGTGAGCAAGGCCTTCACGCCGCGCGCGATCGAGCGCTGGCGGCCCCGGACGCGCGAGATCACGACCGAGCTGCTCGAGCCCGCGTTCGAAGCGGGTCGCATCGACGTGATGGAGGAGCTCGCCCTGCCGCTCCCCTCCCAGCTCATCTGCGAGATGCTCGGGGTGCCCGTCGCCGACCGGAAGCTCTTCACCGACTGGACCACCCGCGGCATCCACATCCTGCGCGGCCAGTTCCTCTCTCCCGAGGAGCGCGCCGACGTCGTGGACGCCATCGATCACCTGGCGGGCTACTTCACCGAGCTGATCGCCGAGCGCCGCGGAAGCCTCACCGACGACCTGCTCTCCTCGATGATCCGTGCCGAGGAGGAAGGCGACCGGCTGACGCAGGAGGAGCTGCTCGTCCAGTCGATCGGGCTGCTGGCCGCGGGGTTCGAGACGACCGTCGGGCTGATCGGCCTCGGAGCGAAGAACTTCGCGCGCTGCCCCGAAGCCCAGGCCGAGCTGCGTGGCGAGCCCGGGCTGATCGCCTCGGCGGTGGAGGAGTGCCTGCGCTTCGAGGGACCGATCGGCATGACGACCCGTGTGCTCCACGCCGATGCCGAGTTCGACGGCCGCGTGATTCCCGCCGATACGACGGTTTGGCTCTCGCTCTGGTCGGCCAATCGCGACCCCGAGTTCTTCGACGAGCCCGACCGCTTCGACGTCCGCCGGGACCCGAATCCCCACCTCGCTTTCGGAGGCGGCACGCACCTGTGCCTGGGCGCCCACCTGGCCCGCATGGAGACCCAGGAGGCCCTCGGCGCGCTCGTGCTCGGAAGCACGGCGCTCGAGCCGGAGTTCGAGACCGTCGAGTGGGGCCCCTCGCTCTTCCGCGTACCGGCGACCCTGCCCATGCGCCTCCGCCCAAGCTGAGCGCCGAGTGAGGCGGGGCGTCGACCCGGCGGAAGCGGAGCTCCTCGCCTGGCTCGGGACGGACCCGACGCGCCTCCTCGGCGAGGGAGGCGAGGCGCGGGTGTTCGCGCTCGACACGGCGCGCGTCGTGAGGGTGCATCGCGCGGGGACCGACCCGAGCCGCGTGGCAGCCCGCACGGCGCTGCTCGACGAGCTCGCCGGCGGGGAGTGCGCCCTCCCCGCCCTTCCCTTCGCCATCCCTCACGTTCTCGAGGTGCGCGAGCGAGCGGGCCGGCTCCTCAGCATCGAGGCACGCCTGCCCGGGCGCGACATGATGCAGGCCCTCGACGGGATCCGTGGCGAAGCGAGGGAGGCGCTCGTCCGGAGCTACCTCGAGGCGGCCGCGCGGGTGGGCGACCTGCCGCTCCTGCGCCCGACGTTCGGCGACCTCATCGCGAAGCGTCCCCTGCGACGAGACCGTTTTCGCGACTACCTGCGCGATCGGGCGGCCGTCGGCCTGGCCCGCGTCGGCTGGGACGTCGATCCGGAGGCGCTCGCGCGCGCGCTCCCCGAGCCCGACCGGGGCGCCCTCGTCCACATGGACCTCTTCCCCGGCAACGTGCTCGTCGAAGGCGAGCGGGTCACGGCCGTCCTCGACTTCAGCGTGGTCTCGCTGTTCGGCGACCGGAGGCTCGACCCCCTGGCCGCCACGGCCTACCTGGCCCCGGAGATCACTCCGGCCGCCTCGGCGCGAGACGTCCGGATCGCCCGCGAGTGGCTCGCGAGCCGCGGGCTCGGCGACTGGCTCGTCGCCGCCACCCGCTGGCTCGCGGCATTCTGGTGCCCGGCCGTGGACGACGCGCGCCTGCACGGGTGGTGCCGGCGCATCCTCCTCCAGGGCGACTCGGATCCCGCCTAACGGCAGTCCGAACCCGAAGACGCCGCTAGCGGCAGTCCGAACCGGCCGGGAAGCAGAAGGGCAGCTCGTTGCTCATGAGCCCGTCCTCCGACTGCACCTGGAGCAGGTGCATCCCCGTAGCGAGGCTCGACGAGAGCGTCACGACCAGATCGTTCGTCGCCACCGAGTCCCGGCCCGCAACCATGCAGGTCGTGTCCCCGCCCATGCTGATCGTCGCACCGCCGTCGATGGCCCCGTTCACGAGCACCGTGTCGGCGGTCGTCACGTGGGCCCCCTCGATCAGCAGCTGGGTCCCGGACGGCAGCGCCGGGTCGCCGGTCACGCCGGTCCCCGTGCCGCAGTTGGCGCCGCGCGAGGCGATCAGCGGCTGGGGCACGTCCTCGCTCACGCCCGTCGGCAGCGTACCCGTGAGGGTCACGTTCAGATCCCCGACCTGTGCCGCGGCCAGCAGCTCACCACGGGTGAAGGTGGTCAGATCCATCGGGTAGTTGTCGTCCTCCGCCGAGTAGGAGATCACACCCGGGAACCCGAGGTACTGGCCCGCGCCCCGGAGGTTGATGCCGCCGCGGGCGTCCGCCTCCTCGAGAGCCGTGAGCAGCGCCTCCGTCGCGGCCTGCTCCGCCCCCGTGGTGGTCCGCTGGTTCAGGGTGACCTGCCGGCCGACGGCTCCCGAGTGGCCGTTGGTGGCCTCCTCGGTCATCTGCTGGAAGGGCCCCTGGTCGGCGTTGTAGGCGACCTTGAAGAGCAGGAAGGAGGAGCTCAGGGTGGCCTCCTCGCTCAGCCCGTCCGCGGGGTCGTAGGGGAACTCGGTCGGCGGCGCCGTGAAGCCTCCGAAGTCGATCCCGAACTGGGCCAGCACCATGAGCGGCTCGACCAGGGTGATGCCCATGGAGAACTGCAGGTAGCGGTCCATCATGCCGCGCATGGTGGGCGCCTCGAAGGTGCCCACCACCTCGGAGGTGGTCGCCGCGCCGAGGGGCAGCTCGTGACAGCCGGCGTCGGAGTCGGCGCAGGTGCTCACCGTGGAGCCGCCGACCAGGCTCGAGACGCCGCCCTGGTCCATGAAGAACTCCTTGAAGCCCGTCTTCGCCTCGGCGGTGAGCTGGTCGTCGATCGGGCGCATGCGCGCGACCGGGTAGCTCACGCGCCGCAGGAAGACGGCCATGTCCTTGCGCTCACCTTCCGTGAGCTGGCCGACGCCGCCCGAGGGCCCGACGTCGCAGCCGTCGATCTGGTCGCACATCACGCCGCTGAGCGCCGCCTCGACCAGCTGGCGCATGCAGTCGCCGTTCGGCGGGTTCGGGAAGATGGCGTCGCCCTTGCTGCCGTCGGTCACGTCGCGGTCGCAGTTGGGGGCCGCCAGGGGGTTGGCCGCGCCGGTCTGGGGACCCACGCTGCCGTTGCCGTTGCCCCAGGGATCGCCGAGCTCGCCGCCCCAGTGGAGCGGCTCCGTGTCGCGCAGGCCCTTGATGGGCTGGGTCGTGCGCGGCTCGGCGCCGTCGCCGCAGCCGAGCAGCGGGCACTCGGCACCGATGCGCCAGAGCAGCTGATCGGTGTGCGAGTCGGGGTGGCAGCTGCCGCACGAGAAGTTGCCCGAGTCGGAAGCGAAGGCGTCGTTGAAGGCGATGCGCCCGCGCCGCACGGCGTCGGGGGTCGGATCGTCGCCGACGGGAATCGACGCGACGCTCTGCAGGCTCGACGGGTTGCTCGCGTTCACGACCTCCACGGTGTTCGAGAGGGTGTTCAGCACGTAGGCGGTCTGGGCCGCGCCCTGGCCGTCGGAGACGACGAGCACGTCCTTCGGGAGCGACCCCACGTCGAGGCGGTCGAGCACGTTGCCCGCGGCGTCCATCGAGAAGATCCGATGCGTGCCCATGGCCGTCGCGACCAGGGTCTGGCCGTCGCCCGAGATGTCGATCCCGTACGGCGTGGCCAGGGCGATCGAGCGGTTCGGGGTCGCCGGGTCGAGGTCGACCGTGGTGGCCACGTCGCAGCTCGCGCCGGCGACGCCGCAGTCGAGCACCTGGACCAGGTTGTCGAACATCTCGTTGTCGAGGTCCGAGAGCGCGCTGTCGTGGTCGCCGTTCTCCCGGTTCCGCGCGTCGGTCACGGTGAGGTAGACGCGATCGTTCGCGTCCACGGCCAGGCCGTAGAGGAGCGTGCCGACGCCGGTCACGGTCTTGATCAGGCCGTCCGTCGCGGTGTCGAATACGAACAGATCGCGGTCCGGGAGGTTGGGGTTGGTGGTGATGTTCTTGACCGAGGCCGGGAGGTTCGGGTCGGTCGCGAAGTCCACGAAGTCGAGCAGGCCCATCGAGCACGGCGAGCCGATCTGCCCATCGCCTTCGAGGTTGGCGCACACCGAGAGCTGGGACTGGTTGTAGGACTCGAAGGCGGCGACGTAGAGCCGGCCGTTGGCGACGCGCATGGCACGCGGGTCCTGGGCCGTGATGTCGAGCAGGCCGGTCACGGCGTAGGTCGCGGTGTCGATGATCGCGACCTGGTTGCGCGAGGAGAGCGAGACGTAGGCCTTGGCATCGTTCGCGAACGCGACGGCCACCGGCTCGTCGAACTCCGTGACGCCGCCGTTCAGGGCCTGGATCGTCTCGGTCACGTGCAGGAAGGCCGGGCTCGCCGGGTCGGTGACGATCACGCTCACGCTGTCGGACACGTGGTTGGCGACCCAGGCCTCGCTGCCGTCCGGCTTGAAGGCGATGCCGACCGGCTCCATCCCGACCGTGACCTGCTGGATCACCGTGTTCGAGCCGGTGTCGATCACGTCGACGAGACCGCTGGTGGTGCTCGCGACGAGCAGCAGGCTGCCGTCGGGCGAGAGCGCGAGCGGCCGCGACTGCGGGCTCGCGAACGTGAGGTGGCCGGCCTGTTCGTGACGCTTGAGCGAGGCGGCGGCCGGCAGGGCCACGAGCAGGGCGAGGATCGAGAGAGCGAGGGTATGGAGCACGCGACGAGCGGACATGGAGCCTCCGCGGGACGTGATTCGTCTACGCGCCAGGGCCGGGACGCCGAGCCGGAGTGCTCCGGAGCGGACGCCGCGTCGTCGGGGCGCAGACGACGGTCTCCCGCTGAACGTACGTTCAATGGAACGCCG
>JAAUYD010035444.1_pt1 | contig 14145 bp, 12 predicted proteins | sample 7278101 | NCBI WGS metagenome assembly JAAUYD01 (sample SAMN14350128, study PRJNA611818) | marine sediment metagenome | isolation source: surface marine sediment (0.6m) | place: French Polynesia: Moorea | collected 2018-08
GCCTCGGTCGTCGGCATGCCGGCAACGGGATAGAACCGGCTTTCCGGCGTCAAGGTCGCAACCTCGCGCCCGTCTCTCGCAAGGCGTATCCATGCCATCGTCGAGACATAGTTGGGGCCTTGCACCTCGCGCACGTCAACCAGCGTCGCTTCATAGCGACCGACCTCATAGGTCTCGCCGATATTGGCCGTGCGCACGTCCTCGACCTCCCAAGCCAGAAGAGCTGCTATCCCGAAAATCGTCACGCCGAAGCCCGCGTGCGCCACTGCGCGGCCCCAATCCGCCCGTGGCAAACGCCATGCGCGTGCCAGCTTGGAGGCAAGCCCTCCGCGCCCGCTCCGGACCCATAGATCGGTCGCAGCCCCCAGAACCAGCCAACTGCCCAAAAGCGCGCCAATTGGTGCCAGCATCGTCCGGCCCGTCTGCAACGTCCAAACGAAGGCCGCGATCCCGAACGCCGCCAAAAGCGCTGGCCAGAGGGGTTTCAACGCACGGTCAAGTTTCGCCCGCTTCCACGGCAGGATCGACCCAACCGGCAGCAGGATTGCCAGAAGGATCATGAACGGCGTGAACGCTGCGTCAAAGAACGGCGGCCCGACCGAGACTTTGCGATCAAACGCCATCTCGGCCACCAGCGGCCAGATGGTCCCAATGAAGACGACGAAGGACGACACCGCCAGCAGCACATTGTTCAGGACCAGAGCGCTTTCCCGGCTGACCGTCGAAAAGACCCCCTTGGCTTGCATGGCCCCTGCCCGCGCGGCGTACAGCGTCAGCGCACCGCCCATGAAGAGCGCTGTGATGCCAAGCAGGTACACGCCGCGTTCCGGGTCGTTGGCGAAGGCATGGACGCTGGTCAAAACGCCCGAACGGACGATGAAGGCGCCGATCAGGGAAAAGCCAAAGGCCAGGATCGCCAGAAGGATTGTCCAGCTTTTCAACGCCTCACGCTTTTCGACGACAATCGCCGAATGCAACCGCGCCGCCGCGATCAGCCAGGGCATGAAGCTCGCGTTCTCAACCGGGTCCCAGAACCAGAAGCCGCCCCAGCCCAGTTCGTAGTACGCCCACCAACTGCCCAGCGCGATGCCGATCGTCAGGTTCAGCCAGGCCAGCAGCGTCCAGGGCCGGACCCAGCGGCCCCAGGCAGCGTCAACGCGACCCTCGATCAGGGCAGCCACTGCGAAACTGAAGCTCATCGAAAGCCCGACATAACCGACATAAAGAAATGGCGGATGAAAGGCGAGCCCCGGGTCCTGCAGAAGCGGGTTCAGGTCCTGCCCGTTCATCGGCGGGCTCACCAGCCGCAGGAAGGGGTTCGACGTGAAGATCAGGAAACACAGGAAGGCGACACCGACAGAGGCCTGAACGGCCAGCACGCGCGCTTTCAATCGGCTCGGCAAATTCGTTCCGAAAATCGCCACCAAAGCACCGTAAAGCGCCAAGATAAGGCACCAGAGCAGCATCGAGCCCGCGTGGTTGCCCCAGACGCCTGTCACCTTGTAGAGCATTGGTTTCAAAGTGTGTGAGTTCAACGCCACCAGGCGAACGGAAAAGTCAGACGTCACGAACGCATAGGTCAGCGCACAGAACGAAAACGCCAGCAAAAGTGACTGCGCCACGGCAGCGGGGGCAGCCATCGCCATCCACGACAACCAGCCCTTTTGCGCGCCCCAGAACGGCACCACCATTTGTAGAACGGCCACCAGCAGGGCCAGAAGTAACGCAAAGTGTCCAAGCTCAACAATCATGACCCTTGTTTTAGGCCGCTCTCGGCGGCGCGCCAAGGGACGCTTGGTCGCAAGCGCGTGAGCTAGAATGAAATCGTCATCACGATCGAAAACAGGATGGCCGCAGCGGCGGGAGCAATCGACGCCTTCCACGAGAAGCCGAAAGACCGGCCGATCACCTCGAGGTGCTGCACCGCCCCCACGAAGTAGATCGACAGGAACAGAAACAACGCAGGGTTATCGACCATCCCCACGGGCTGGCCCAGCAGATTGAAAAGCCACCACCACGCCATGACACTGGCTGCCCCGATCCACCCGAACGCCATGCCCAGAGCCAGTGGCGTTGACCGCTTGAACCACAACCAGAAGAACGTCAGCGCTATGACGGCGGCCAGGCAGGAAAAGGCGCCGTAGCCCACCTGATACACAATTTGATAGCCGAAGAATTCGTGCGCGACCGTGAAGCTAATACCCGTCAACACCAGCAGGATCATCGGTTTCCTCATCGCCTCAACACCTTTCTTAACAGCACGTCCAATTCGTCTGCCGCCTTGTCGTTTTGTTCGATTGCGCGCGACAATCGCTTCCCAGCGATTGCGCGGCGAAGGCTGTCCCAAAGCCGTCTCCACATAGTTCAATTCCTCGGCATGCGTTCCCGGATGACGGTTGCGATCTCGGTCAGGATCGCGGCGTTCTTGTCGAGCACCGCGCGCGTCGCGCGGTCTTTTTCGGCATCGCGCCAAAGAAGGAAGAAGACCAGGATGACCCAGGGCCCATGGTCGGCAACGATTTTCAGCAGGAAATCACCGCCCAAGAGACCGTCTCCAGTCATCCAAAGCCGCATTGCCGCTTGACTTGATATCGCTTCGGCGCGGCACGTGTGTCTCGGCAACGACGACCTGATCGTCCTCCACCACCTCTTCAGGCCGCTCCGAATTCAGCTGCTCCAGCCCACGCACCACCTCGGGCGCGCGCGCCAGTGTCTCGGCCAGTGACCGCTGCAACTCATGCGTCTTCGCCTGATGCCGCGCACCGAAATAGAATGAAACGATTGCCCCCATCAGCCACCAAAGCGGCTCGGGCACCAGCGCAATCCCCTGCATCCGCTCTGCAAACCAGATCGGATCGGTCATGGCGGACACAAAAAGCCCCAAGGTGCCCAGCGCCAGCATCGGGCGCGGCAGACGGTTCAACGCGTCAACGAACCGGTCAAAGAGCCCACGCCGCTCGATCTGAAACTCGGCGGCAAACTGCGACAACGCCGCGGCCGTTCGCGCCGCTTCGCGCACAGCCTCCGCCTCGGCATTTGGCCGAAAGACCTCGACCGTCTCGCGAATGGCGTTCCGACCGCCGCCCAGAAGCACACCCAACAAATCGCCAATCATCGCCAGGCCCTCGTCCGGTTCCGGTGCTCCGCCGTGCTGAAACGATACTGGGGCGAGATGAACTCCTCGGCCCGCTTGATCCATCCGCCTTTGCCACCGTCGCGACGGCGCGCGAACTTGCGGCTGGCCGCGCGGCGATCCGCAAGGGCGTAATAGTAGTTCCGCCGTTCGATCCCGTAGGCGTCCTTGATGTGATCCGGGGCCACCTTGGCCGCGCGCTCAGCCGCTATCAGCGTCTCGGGCCCGATTTGCCCGTCCACTTTCACCTCGAACCCCATCTTGCCCAACAGGCGCTGCAGGATCTTCACCGCGTTCGCGCCCGCGTTGACCTGCATGTCAAAGACCGTCGCCTGCAGCACGGGCGGTAGCTTGGAAATTCCGGGATCATGGAAGTAATGGCGAATGAAGATGTCTTTCGCCTGCGCCCGGCTTAGCCGGCGCACGTCCGAGGCATCGACACGCCCGTCGCCCGTCAGGTCCAAACCCAACCGGCGCATCGTGTGCACCGTCACCCCGTGGTTGGTTGCCCCGCCGGGGTCGTCGGGGTCATTCACATACCCACCCTCGCGGGCAAGAATGGCATCTGCGATTTCAGAAACTGTCGGCATCGAACCCTTGCCCCCTTCACGCACCAAACGGTCCGCGAAAGAGGTTAACGGGTCAGAAACTAGCCGTTCGGGTCCTTGTAAACGCCCTGCTCTTTCAGCACGTCAATGACTTCGGCGGGCATATAGGTCTCATCGTGTTTCGCCAGCAATTCAGAGGCTTGGAAAACCCCGTCAACGAAATACCCCTTCACGATCGTGCCCTGCCCCTCACCGAAAAGATCAGGCGCCGGGTCATTGCCGACATAGCGCACAGGTACCTCGGATCCGCCATCGGTGATCACAAAACCGAACGCAACACCTTCGACCGGCGTCATCGAACCTTCCTTCACAAGACCACCCAATTGAAAGAACTCGTCCTCGGCCGGCGGGGCCGCCAAGACCTCCGACGGCGACCGAAAGAATTGGAATGCGTCTTTCGGCAAAAACCAAAGAACAGCCAGCACGCCCAACAGACAGACACCGGCCAAGGCCACGATTTGAATACGCCGTTGTTTTCTCAGTCCCTTCATCTTTCCACCGACCCTCAAATATCCTGGGGGAGCCCAAGGGGGCGAAGCCCCCTCGCTTGCCGCGGCGCGCAAAGCGCGGCGCAAAACCTGGTCATGGATAAACCGGCGCCAACATCAGCCCAGCCGTCTCCTCTTCGCCCAGCATAAGGTTTGCATTTTGCACCGCCTGGCCCGACGAGCCCTTCGTCAGATTGTCCAACGCTGCAATCACCGTCGCCCGTCCCGACACCCGGTCTCCCACGACACCGATATGACAAAAGTTCGACGCCCGTACGTCCTTCATTTGCGGCACCTCTCCAAAAGGCAAAACCTCGATAAACACCTCGTCCATATAGGCATTCTGAAGCGCCTTATGAACCATCTCTGCATCACCTTTCAGATAGCAGCTCATCACGATGCCACGGGCCGCCGGCAGAAGATGCGGCGTCAATTGCACACGCACCTCGCGCCCCGCAGCTTTGGACAGTTCCTGATCGAACTCGCCCAGGTGCCGGTGCTTGCCGCCCATCGAGTAGCCCTTGACGCTTTCGTAGAGCTCCGACAGCAACAGATGCTCCTTCAAGGACCGCCCCGCCCCGGTCGTCGCTGCCTTCAAATCCAGAACAATATCATCCAGATCGATCACACCGCCCTGCATCAACGGAAGCAGTGCGTAAAGTCCTGTCGCCGCATTGCACCCCGTCCCGGCCACAAAACGCGAACCCCGGATGTCGTCACGGTAGAACTCGGTCAGACCATAGACTGCCTCGGCCTGCATATCGACCGCATCATGGGCCTTGCCATACCACTTGGCGTATGCCTCGGGGTCCCGCAGTCGGAAATCCGCCGACAGATCAACGACTTTCACCGACTTTGGAATGGAGGGGATCACCGACTGGCTGGTCGCATGCGGCAGCGCACAGAACACCAGATCGATGCCTGAGTAATCCAGTTGCTCGATCTTCACGAGATCCGGCAGATCCAGATGCCGCAGGTGCGGAAAGACAGACACCATCGGCTGCCCGGCCTTTCGGTCGCCTGTCAAGGCCACTATCCGAAACGACGGATGCGTCGCGATGATCCGAACCAGTTCGGCGCCGGTGTATCCGCTGGCGCCCAGAATGGCGATGTTATGCGGCATGCGTTCCGCTCCTGTATTTCGCAATTGGTGTAAGACGTTGTGAAAGAACCCGCAATTGGTTGCGACAAACCGCGTGACAACCTGTAGCCTTTCCCACATGGCAAAACCGATCACGCATCAGATCAATGAAACCGCCATTGCGCTCTTACGCGCCAACCCGGACGGTCTCCGCACCGGAGATTTGAAAAAACGGATCGAAGAACGGCATCCCGACTTTCATCCCAAGACAATCAATGGCTGCGTGTGGCTGTTGGCCGAGAAATTTCCAGAGCAGGTCGAAAAACCTGAACGAGGATTGTTCAGGTACCGGGCCTGAGGCGCACGTCAGGCGGCGTGAAACTCGATCCGTCGTCGCAAAAAGCGGGTAGCCTGATCGCTGACCCTCTCCGGATCGCCCGTCGTCAGAAACATAGGCACCTCGCCCAGGCCCAGCATTTCGGGCCGACGCTCAAGGTAATCAGCAAGGCTTTCCGCGACCAGTTTGGGCTGAGAAAAGACCTTCACACGCTCCCCTAGCGCCGAGCGGAAGTACTCTTCGACGATCGGGTAGTGCGTGCACCCCAAAACCGCCGCGTCCGGGTCCGGCATCTTGCGCTTCAGCGCATCGACATGGCTGCGGACAAGGGCTTCGGCCAGGATCATGTCGCCGTCTTCAATGGCATCGACAACGCCCGCACAAGCCTGCGCCTCGACATCCACGCCGATCGCGCGAAACGCCAGTTCCCGCTGAAACGCCCGGCTTCTGACAGTCGCCGGTGTGGCAAACAAGGCTACGTGCTGCACGCCAACTTCCCGCGGCGGAGAGTTGTCGCCCCATTGCCGTTCGGTCAGCGCCTCGATCAAGGGCACGAACACACCAAGCACACGCTTGTCAGAAGGCACCCAATTCTCCTGCATCCGCCGAAGGGCCGCCGCCGAGGCCGTGTTGCAGGCAAGGATCACCAGATCGCAGCCCGCCTCGAACAATCGGGTCACGCCTTTGGTGGTCAATTCATAGATATCGTCGGCATCACGCACCCCGTAAGGCGTATGTGCATTGTCGCCGAAATAGACGAACGGCACATCCGGCAGACGGTCTGCCGCCGCCCGATAGACCGTCAGACCGCCAAGTCCTGAATCAAATATCCCGACCGCCATTCTGGTCTGCCCGCTTGTGCTTGGCCTCGAACTCGAACCCGTGATCCCGGGAATCGACCGGCTCTGGCGACAGGGCATAGGCCCGCGCCCGCAGGAAGTCCATCATCGCTTTCGGGTCGCCATAGTATCGCGCCAAGTCTTCCGGATCGATCGGTTCACCGATCACGACGCGCACGGGCTCGTCCGTCCGCCGCTTGAATTCCTTGATCAACAAGGCCATGCGCAGCGTCGTATGCAAATGGCTCGCCACCTGAAAGAGCCGCGAATTCGCGCCTTCGAAAAAGATCGGCACGACCTGCGCCTTGCTTTTCGAGATCATCTTGGCGGTAAACGATCGCCAGACCGGATCCATGGGCGCCGAAAACGGCTTCGCGGCCGTCGATACCGTGCCGCCTGGAAAAACCCCCATGGCGCCGCCATCCGCCAGATACCGCAACGCCTGCTTGCGCGTCTCGATGTTCAGGGCCACCGCCTCCTTCGTCTCATCGAAGGAAATCGGCAGAATAACGCGGTCAAGGTCCTTGGCCCTCCGAAAGACGCCATTCGCCAGTTTTCGAAAGTCGCGATTGCGGGTCATCGACAGGATGTGCCCCATCATCAGCCCGTCGAGAATGCCGTAGGGGTGGTTCGAGACGACAACCAACGGCCCGTCACTCGGAATGTTGTCCAGGGAACCACCGACAATATCCAGGGACAAGCCATAGCGCTCGACCATGACTTTCCAAAAATCCTCGCCGCGCGCCACGGCATCCTGATAACCGGCGGCCCGGCGAATGAGTTTCAATCGACCCGTCGCATTCTCCAGCGCACGAATGACCGCCCGGCCACCTTTGGTCTGGGCCGAATATGCATAAGAGATGTCTCTTGCGACCTGCTTGTTCACGGAAGACCCCTTCAACGTCTGCCTGCGCGCCGTCCTATGAAATCTAGACTGTTTTTGCGAGGTTTCATGTCACTAATGTGACAAACGGACGACAGACGTTGCGCGCGCATCCCACTTCTGAGGAAACCCCGGACAGAATGGACATCCTACCCGGCAAACCACCGCTATTCAGCGGCTAACTTTGCCTGTTCTCCTCTTTGCAGAGCTGACAGCAATTCCTCGCGCCGCTTCGCTGCTGCCGCCGCGTTTGCGGCCTTCACGGGCCCAAATCCCTTGATTTGCAGGGGCAATTCAGCCAGGCACCTTGCCGCTTCCAGAGCGAACTCCGGCGTTTTCAACAAGTTGCCCATGTCTTTTTCGTATTGACGGATGAGCCGCCGCTCCATCCGGCGTTCTGCCGTGTATCCGAAGGGATTGAGCGGCGTTCCACGCAACCCTTTAAGACGCGCCAGCAAACGGAATTGCCAGCTTCGACCTTCGCCGAAAGGCTTCTTTTCCGGCCGGCCATTTGGTCCCATCTTCGACATAAGCGGCGGCGCCAAGTGATAGGTCAGTTTCAATTCGCCAGCGAAAGCCTTTTCGACTTTGGCCCGGGTCTCGAGCAACAACCGAGCCACTTCGAATTCATCCTTATACGCCAGCAGCTTATGATACCCCTTCGCCACTGCCTCTTTCAAAGCAGGGTCCTCGAACTTGGCGACCATTTTCCGATAACGCTTGGCCAGCCGCGGCCCCTGATATTTGGTCAGGTGGTCGGCCCGGACGGCGATCTTTTCCTCCAACGATTGCGGCAAAGCGACGACCTCTGCCGATGTCAGCCGCTCGACCTCGTCGAAGTTCAGGGCCGCCCAACGTCCGATTTCGAACGCACGCAGGTTCTCGTCGATCTTGGCCCCGTTCAAGCGGATGGCCACGCGAATTGCCTCTCCGCCAAGGGGCACTTGCCCCAACTGCCAGGACGCGCCCAGAAGGATCATGTTCGAATAGATGCCGTCGCCCATGGCCTTGGCCGCCAAGGTCGAGGCATCAAACCTCGACAGGTGGTCCTGCATCTTTGCTTCCAGCGACAAGAGCAGCCGGTCGCCGGGAATGCGGAATTCCGGATCACGCGTGAAGGCGCCAGTGATGATCTCGTGTGTATTGACGATGCCCCGCGTGCGTCCCGGCGTGATCAACTGCGTTGTCTTCGCGCCAGCCGACACGACAAGGTCGCCGCCGATCAGCGTGTCCGCCTCGCCGGCGGCCACCCGGATGGCCGAGATATCCTCAGGGCGCTTCCCGATCCGGCAATGGATGTGCACGGCCCCACCCTTTTGGGCAAGCCCCGCCATCTCCATCATACCTGCGCCCTTGCCATCAAGATGCGCCGCCATGGCCAGAACCGCGCCGATCGTGACAACGCCGGTCCCGCCAACACCAGTGATGACGATGTTGTGGGTCAAACCGATCTCGGGCAGCACCGGCTCTGGCAAATCACCGGTTTCCACTTTCGCTGTTGCAGTTTTGCGGACTTCGGCGCCCTCGATGGTCACAAAGGACGGGCAAAACCCGTCGACGCATGAGTAATCCTTGTTGCAAGACGATTGATCGATGGCCCGCTTGCGCCCGAGTTCCGTCTCGACCGGCACGATCGACACGCAGTTCGACTGTACCCCGCAATCGCCGCAACCTTCGCAAATGTCCGTATTTATGAAGACCCGTCTGTCCGGGTCGGGAAACAGCCCGCGCTTCCGACGCCGACGCTTTTCGGCCGCGCAGGTTTGAATGTAGAGGATCGCCGTCACGCCCTCTGTTTCCGACATCCGCTTTTGCACCAACGGCATCTCGGACCGGTCGTGCCATGTGACCTCTTTCGGGAACAGGCTGCGCTCGGGCTCCTCCTTCGGGTCAAAGACGACGGCAATGTCCTTGACGCCTGCAGCCAGCAGCTCCCGCGCGATCCGCTCGGGTGGAAGATCGCCGTCGTTAGACTGCCCGCCGGTCATCGCGACGGCATCGTTGTAGAGCACCTTGTAAGTGATGTTCACACCCGCCGCCAAAGCGGCCCGCACCGCCATCAGGCCCGAGTGGTTGAAGGTTCCATCGCCAAGATTCTGAAAAACGTGCTTCCGCGTGGAAAACGGTGACTCGCCGATCCAATTTGCGCCTTCGCCGCCCATGTGGGTGAAGCCGCTGGTCTCGCGATCCATCCACTGCACCATGAAGTGGCAACCAATGCCCGCGTAAGCCCGACTGCCGTCCGGCACTTTGGTCGAGGTGTTATGCGGACAGCCCGAACAATAGTATGGCAGGCGCTCCGCGATGTCGGGCGCGTTCTCTGCCGCCCGTGCAGCCTGAACCGTCAGCAACCCTTGCTTGACGGCTTCGGTCCCGCGCCCCTCTTCGATCAGGATGCCGCCAATCTTTTCGGCGATCATCGCCGGGTCCAGAGCGAATCGCGTCGGGAAAAGCTCCTCGGAATGCAACGTACCGGCACCGCCCTTGTACCAGCCATAAACCCGCCGCCCGCGACGGTCGTCGAAGATGGCCTCCTTTATCTGCACTTCGATCAACTTGCGCTTTTCCTCGACCACCACGATCAGGTCCAGACCTTCGGCCCAGTCGTGGAAACCTTTCATATCCAAAGGAAACGTCTGCCCCACCTTATAGGTGGTCAGCCCCAGACGCTCGGCCTCTTCGGCATCGATGCCCAAAAGCCCGAAAGCATGCACCAAATCCAGCCAGTTCTTTCCAGCAGCGACGAACCCTATCTTGGCGCCCGGCTTGCCCCAGACCCGCTTGTCCAGCTTGTTGGCATGGCTGAAAGCCTCTGCCGCAAAGCGCTTGTAGTCGATAACCCGCGCTTCCTGCGGTATCCAATGGTCCCCCAACCGGATATTCAGCCCACCCGGCGGCATGTCGAACTCTGGTGTGACGAAATCCAGGCGACCGGGCCGGCCGTCCACGACCGAGGTGACCTCGACCGTGTCCTTCATCACCTTCAATCCGCACCACAGCCCCGAGAAACGGGAAAGCGCGAACCCATACAAGCCGAAGTCCAGGATCTCCTGAACGCCCGCCGGAGACAGGACCGGCATATAGGCATCGACCATCGCCCAATCGGATTGGTGACAAACGGTCGAGCTTTCGCCGGTGTGATCGTCCCCCATCGCCATAAGGACGCCGCCATGGGCCGAAGTACCAGCCATATTGCCGTGCTTCATCGGGTCGCCGGAGCGGTCAACGCCCGGACCCTTGCCGTACCAGAGTGAAAAGACGCCGTCGTATTGCCCTTCGCCCCGCAACTCGGCCTGTTGCGTGCCCCAAATCGCCGTTGCGGCAAGGTCCTCGTTCAGGCCCGCCTGAAACCGAACGTTCGCCGCTTCCAAGTCCGCCTTCGCCTGCATCATCTGCAAATCGACGCCGCCCAGCGGGGATCCCCGATATCCGGTCACGTAACCGGCTGTGTTCAGCCCAGACGCCTTGTCACGTGCCGCCTGCATCAACATCAGACGCACAAGCGCCTGCGTGCCATTCAAAAGAACGGTTTCCTTTGAGAGATCGAACTTGTCATGCAGCGTCACGTCGCGGGTGGTCATCACGGCTCCTGCTCTACAATCCAAGGTTAGGTCAAATTTGCTGACCTACAAAATGAAATAAGCGTCATTTCGGTGTTTGCAATTCAATTTAACACCGGGTTAACCCTTGTGAAAAAAGTGACCGCTAACAGCGACGGAAAAATACAAGATGGACTGGGACAAGCTTCGAATCTTTCACGCCGTTGCAGACGCGGGCAGCTTGACCCACGCTGGTGATGTTCTTCATCTTAGCCAATCCGCCGTCTCGCGGCAGATCCGTGCGCTTGAGGAAAGCCTGAACACGACGCTTTTTCATCGACATGCGCGTGGTCTGATCCTGACTGAACAGGGCGAGCTGTTGTTCGACGCAACGTCGGCCATGACACGACGGCTCGATACTGCCGAGGCACGCATTCGCGACAGCGAAGAAGAGGTCTTTGGCGAATTGCGCGTCACCACGACGACCGGCTTCGGGTCGCTCTGGCTGGCGCCCCGCCTGCCCCAACTTTACGCCAAATACCCGCAAATAAAGATCGACCTGATGCTGGAAGAGCGCGTGCTCGACCTGCCGATGCGCGAAGCAGACGTTGCCATCCGCATGAAGGAGCCAAGCCAGGCCGACCTGATCCGCCGCAAGCTTATGACGGTGCGCATGCGGCTTTATGCCATGCCCGAGTATCTGGAACAGCACGGTCGCCCTGAGTGCATGGAAGATCTCTCGAGCCACCGTTTGATTTGTCAGAATGTCACTGCGACGCAGGTCAGTGCAGGTGCGGCACTGGTGCAGGAACTCTTGACCTACGACATCCCCAATACGCTGACGGTCAACAACTATTTCGGTGTCCTTCAAGGCGTGAAAGCAGGATTGGGGATCGGGGTTTTGCCCGACTACGTGATCGAGGACTTCCCGGATATCCAACGGGTTCTGCCGGACGTCGAGTCCAATGAGGTCCCCGTCTTTCTCGCTTATCCAGAAGAATTGCGGCAATCACAGCGCATCGCGGCTTTCCGGGACTTCGTGACCGAAGAAATCATTGCACATCGCAAACGCATTAAAGAACAAGCCGAAGCGACTTAGCTATGCCCTGAGCGCATAGCAGGGATGCAGAATTTCCAGCCTTATACGGTTGTTTTTTGTGCAGACACATATAAATCCGATCATGAAAGCAGCGGCAACGCCGTTGTATTCAACCTCCCTGTTGGACTGGCCGGGCCTTACGCCCGGCCTTTTTTTATGAGCAGATCTCAAGACTATCTTGAATATTATGAATTTGATGAGCTTCGGCACATCAGGCACTTCTGCCCTGCTCACGACGCACGCACGGTCCCAATATGACGAATGCACTTTCGGAATACCTCGACGGTCACGACTGGCTCCTCGCCGATGGCGCGACGGGCACGAACTTGTTCAACATGGGGCTGCAGTCGGGCGACGCGCCCGAATTCTGGAATGTCGATAAGCCCGACGCGATCCGTGCCTTGTACAAAGGGGCAGTCGATGCCGGAAGCGACCTGTTCCTGACCAACACCTTCGGCGGCAATGCCTCGCGTCTGAAGCTCCACGATGGCGAGAGCCGGGTCCATGAATTGAACAAGGCGGGCGCAGAGATCGGCCGCGAGATCGCTGACGCCTCAGGACGACGCGTCATCGTTGCGGGATCGATGGGTCCGACCGGCGAGATCATGGAACCGCTGGGCACGCTGACCTTCGACAGTGCGGTCGAGATGTTTCACGAACAGGCCGAAGGGTTGAAAGCCGGTGGTGCCGATGTCCTCTGGGTCGAAACCATCAGCGCTCCGGACGAATTCAAGGCCGCCGCGCGGGCCGCCCAACTGGCCGGTATGCCGTGGTGCGGTACGATGAGTTTCGACACCGCCGGACGTACGATGATGGGGCTGACCAGCGAAGGGCTGGTCGACCTCGTGGCCAAGCTCGACCACACGCCCGTCGCCTTCGGTGCGAACTGCGGTGTTGGCGCCTCCGACCTTCTGCGGACCGTTCTGGGGTTTTCGGCTCAGGGCCCCGAACAGCCGATTATTGCGAAAGGCAATGCGGGCATTCCGAAGTATGTCGAAGGACACATCCACTACGACGGCACGCCCGAACTAATGGCCGACTATGCCTGCCTCGCGCGCGACGCGGGCGCGCGGATCATCGGTGGCTGCTGCGGTACCACGCCCGAGCATCTTCGCCGGATGCGCGAGGCGCTAGAGGCCCATGTGCCCGGCGCGGCCCCGTCGCTGGAAGAGATCGCGGCCAAGCTTGGTGGCTTCTCATCGGCTAGCGACGGAACGGGCGAAGACGCCGCCAAGCCGGAGCGCACACGGCGTCGTCGCCGCGGTTAAGTGCCCAAAAGCGCGCGGGCAGCGGCCCGCGCTTCGTCCGTGATCGTGTCGCCCGCAAGCATTCGCGCCAATTCGTCGATCCGGTCTTCGTCCGACAGCGCCGTCACATCGCTGAGCGTCTGCCCGCCCGTCACCCGCTTTGCGACGCGCCAATGATGTCCGCCCCGCGCCGCCACTTGCGGGCTGTGTGTGACCACCAGCACCTGAGAGCCCTCGGCCAGAGCTTCCAATCGACGGCCAACAGCATCCGCTGTGGCCCCGCCGACGCCCCGGTCGATTTCATCGAATATCATCGTCAGTCCTTCGGCTTCGGCGGTCAGACAGACCTTCAACGCCAACAGGAACCGGCTTAACTCGCCCCCGGACGCAATCTTATTCAAAGGCCCGGCCGGTGCGCCCGGATTTGTCGCGACCGTGAAAGCCACTTGATCGCGCCCTTCCGGCCCGTCCTCGGCTTCCGTGATTTCGGTCGCAAAGGCCGCGCGCTCCAGTTTCAGTGGCGCAAGCTCGACGCGCATGGCGCGGTCCAGCGCTTCCGCCGCCTCGGCCCGCGCTTCACCAAGTTCATCCGCCGCCGCATCGTAGCTGTCCGCCGCTTCCGCAACAGCGCCACGAAGGCCCGCCAGATCACCGCTACTGTCGTCCAAGGTTGCAAGACGTGCCGCCAACTGCGCCCCAGCGCCGGCCAGATCATCCGGCTGCACACCGTGTTTCCGCGCCAGCGCCCGGATCGCAAACAGGCGTTCCTCGACGCGCTCCAGTTCCATTGGATCGAACGCCAGGCTGTCCAACGCACGCGCCACACCGTCCTCGGCGTCGCCCAGTTCGACCAGGGCCCGATCAAGCGCGGACACCGCGTCAGCCAACGCC
>JAAUYD010087195.1_pt1 | contig 14136 bp, 14 predicted proteins | sample 7278101 | NCBI WGS metagenome assembly JAAUYD01 (sample SAMN14350128, study PRJNA611818) | marine sediment metagenome | isolation source: surface marine sediment (0.6m) | place: French Polynesia: Moorea | collected 2018-08
CGCGCCAACCAGTACGTCGATCAGCACAAGCCCTGGGTCCTGGCATAGGAATCCGATCGCCTCCATGAGGTTCTGGCAATCTGTACGCAGGGGCTGAATCTGTTCCGCGTTCTGCTCACCTGGCTCAAGCCCGTATTGCCAGCGGTGGCAGAGGAGGCAGAGGCATTCCTGCGCATCGATCCACTCTCCTGGGACGACGCGGCGACGCCGCTGCTCGGCACGGAGATCGCCCCCTTCAAGGCCTTGATGACGCGGGTGGATGCAGCCGCGGTGGAGAAAATGCTCGAGGCCGGTCGCGCGCAAGCATCAGCGTAGGGTCTCCCGTGGAATCCCTGCTCACGGCTTTCCTGTCACTGGCGCTGATGCAGAATCTGCTGCTCACGCAGGCGATCGGCCTGAGCTCGGCGCTGGCCGTAGGCGGTCGCCTCGATACGGCTTGCGCTCATGCGCTGCAGACCCTGCTTGCCCTGGTGCCCGCCGCTGTCGTGGCCTGGTGTGTCGATCACTGGTTGCTGCAAGGGGCTGACGCGACGGCCCTGCGCCTGCTCCTGTGGAGTCCCCTGTGCCTGGCTGCGTCCGCCCTTGGCCAACGCTGGTTGCAGCAGCGAACACCCTTGCTGGGCGAACGGCTGGCGTCACTGCCCTTCCTGGTCGCCAGCGGACACGTCCTTCAGCTTACCGTGCTGTGGTGGGTGGCAACGCAGAGCCCCTCGCTGCTGCGCGCCGTGGTGGACGCCTTGGCCTTGGGGGTCGGTTACGGTCTGGCCACGATCCTGCTCTCGGGCTGGCACGCACGCCTTGCCAGCGCCGGCCTGCCGGCGGCTGTGAGCGTACCGGCAGCAGTGGTGCTGAGCGCGGCCATCGCCAGCATGGCCGTGCTCGGGCTGGCAGGCGCCTGAGATCATGAACACGGCGCCCCTGCTCCCATGTTGACCGTGCTCAGCCTGGCGCTGGTGGTCGGCCTCGCCGCCTGGAGCGCGAGTCGCCTGGCGGGGGCATCGCAGGCCAACACCCCTCCCCCATCGTCGTCCCTGGCGGATCGCCTTGACCAACTGCTGCCGCAGACCCAGTGTCGCCAGTGCCTGTTCGACGGCTGCCGGCCCTACGCCGAGGCGATGGCGCGCGGCGAGGCGGACATAAATCGCTGCCCGCCGGGAGGCGACGCCACGATCACCGCCCTGGCACGGGAGCTGGGCCGTACGCCCATCCCCCTGAATCCCGCCCACGGCGTGCACGGCCCTCTGCGCCTGGCACGCATCGACGAGAGTCGCTGCATCGGCTGCCGCCTTTGCATCAAGGCCTGCCCCGTCGATGCCATCGTTGGCGCACCGAAGCTCATGCACACGGTGATCGCAACGGACTGCACGGGGTGTGAGCTCTGTCTGCCACCATGTCCCGTGGACTGCATCGACCTGGGGCCACCGCCCACGCGGATCCTCGCGCCCGTCACCGCGATTACCGATCCGGTGACCTCGTCGTGACCCTCGCCAGCTGGTGGCAGGGCCTGCAGCCGGGCCTGGCACTGGCCCCGGCCGTGCTGCAGGGGGCCGCGGTGGAGCCGTCGGGCCTTCGCCGCGTACCGCTGCCGGAACGTCTCATCTTTCCCCTGCACCACCGCAGGCGTTGGCAGCTGACGCCCGTGGTCGCCGTGGGTGATCAGGTGCGCTTCGGCGAGACCCTGGCCGAAGGGCCACCGAACTCGGCCCTGTCGCTGCATGCCGCTGCCGCCGGCGAGGTGGTGGAGATCCGCGAGCATCCGGTGATCGATCCCCTGCGGGAGCAGGCCCCCTGCATCATCCTGGCCACCCGGGAGCAGCCCTCATCGCCGTGGCTGACGCCCTTCGAAGACCCCATGAGCGTGGACCCGGCGGCTCTGCGTACGCGGGCGGGTGATGCAGGCCTGATGGGCATGGGCGGGGCCCAGTTCCCCACCGTGACCAAGCTCGAGCTGGCAGCCGAGGCGGGCGTGCACACCCTAATCGTCAACGGGGCCGAATGCGACCCCAGCCTGACCTGCGATCAATGGTTGATGCAGGCCTACGCCGCGCAGATCGTACGCGGAGCTCAGCTGTTGATGCGGGCCTGTGCAGCCGAACGCTGCGTCCTGCCGTTGGAGGACGACAAGCCCGCCGCCGTCGCCGCCATGCAGGAGGCCGTCGAAAAAGCCCAGGACACCCGCCTCGAGGTCATCCCCGTTGCCCCGCGCTACCCCGCCGGCGGTGAGCGGCAGCTGATCGAACGCCTGTTCCGGGTGGAGGTACCCACCGAGACCTGGCCCGTGGACGCGGGCTACGTCAGCTTCAACGTGGCCACGGCTGCAGCCTTCGACGACGCCGTGCGCCAGGGCCAACCCCTCACCGAACGCATCATCAGCATTGCCGGCCCCGGTGTCGCTCGACCGGGCAACGTCATCGCTCCCCTGGGGGCCCCGATCCGCCACCTGATCGAACACGGCGCCGACGGCTACAGCGCCGAGGCATCACGGCTGGTGGTCGGCGGCGCCATGATGGGCACTGCCCTGGCCACGGACGAGGCACCGATCACCGCGGCCAGCAACGGTCTGCTCGTACTTACGGACACGCGTACGAACACAGGCCACGGCGTCATGCCCTGCATCCGCTGCGGTGACTGCGCCCGCGTCTGTCCCGTGCGTCTACAGCCGCAGGAACTCCATCGCCAGCTGGATGCGAAGGACCTGCCAGGTGCCGCTTCCCTGCACCTGGTGGACTGTATCGGGTGCGGCAGCTGCGACACGGTCTGCCCGAGTCAGCTACCCCTGACCGAAAGCTTTCGTCAGGCCAAGCGCGAACTCCTCAAGGGGCAGCAGGAGCGCGAGCGGGCCGACTACTGGCGTGAACTGTATGAGCGACGAAACACCCGCCTGGCCACCGATGACCGTGCAGCGGCGGCGCGGGCCTCACGCCGGGCCGCACGGACCGCGCAAAGCGCTGCGACCGAGACTGGCGCGGCTGATGCCGCCGTGGAGCACGTGCCGGGACACCCCGAGAAGACGGCGAACGAAGACGATCGTCAGGCCGTAATCCGAGCGGCCGTCGAGCGCGCCCGCCAGCGCCGGCGCGCCCGACGCGATCAGGATCCGGAGCGCTGAGCCGTGCGCTTCGAGACGGCACCGGCACCCCACCTCGTCCCCACCCGCAGCGTTATCGCGGTGATGGCACCCGTGAGCGCCGCCCTGCTGCCCGCCGCCCTCGTTCACCTGTGGTGCTTCGGCCCTGGCCTGCTGCTCAACCTCACCACCACCATCGCCGTGGCGCTGGCAAGCGAGGCCCTGTGCATGCGCTGGCTGGGCAACGCGCGCACCTGGCAGGGACCATGGGGCGACGGCAGCGCCCTGGTCACGGCAGTGCTGATCGCCTTCTGCCTGCCGCCCCTCACGCCCCTGTGGGTCAGTGCCAGTGCATCGGCGATCGCCATCGTGCTGGGAAAGCAGCTGTTCGGGGGCCTGGGCAGAAACGCCTTCAACCCCGCCATGGTTGGCTACGCGGCGGTTCTGCTGGCATTTCCGGCGCAGCTCGCCGGCTACCCCGCGCTGGACGACGGGGCGCCGGCAGCTGCCACGCTTGCACAGAGCCTGACGGTTTTCTTCGGTGGCCTGCCGCCTGAGCTCGATGCGGTAGACGCACTGACCGGCGCCACGCCTCTCGATCGCCTGCAGAGCGGTCTCGGCCAGAAGATGATGGTGTCCGAAATCCGCGCCGAAGGCGGCTTCAACCTCGCCTACGGCCGCGCATGGGATTACCTCAGTATCGCCATTCTGGCGGGTGGCATCTGGCTGCTCGCGCAGAGGATCATCACCTGGCACGCCCCTATGGGCATGTTGTCCGGCGTGTTGCTCTGCGCGGGCGTACTGGTGGCGGCGGCTCCGGATCAGCAGGCCGGTGCGCTGTTCCACCTGGCCGTACCGTCGACGATGCTGGGCGCCTTCTTCATCGTCACGGACCCGGTGTCGGGCGCTACGTCACCGCCAGGGCGATTCCTGTTCGGTGCCGGCGTGGGACTGCTGGCCGTGCTCATCCGCAGCCACGGTGCCTACCCGGACGGGGTCGCCTACGCCGTCCTCGCTATGAACCTTGGCGTGCCGTTGATCGATCGCTGGACCCGTCCGCGGGTGGTGGGTCATGAATCCTGAGGGCGGGCGCACAGCGGCGACCGCACTGGCGCTAGCGGTGCTGGTGTTGGCCGTCCTGGTGCTCGCATTGCAGTGGCTCCTCGCCGACGCAATCGACAAGCGCCAGCGACGCCAGGCCCTGCGCGATCTTGCCGCGCTGGCAGCCCCGGTCGTCTTCGACAACGACCCCCTGACGGAGGTGACGGACCTGCGCTCCCGGGCCCGCCCCCCAGGCCTCGACGCAACGCTGCTGCAATCCATGCCCCTGCGCGACGGCGACCGCCAGGTAGCTCTGGTGGTGGACGCGCGCGCACGCGGCTATCTGGACGCCATCACGCTGCGCGTCGCCTTCGCCAGCGGTGGCCGCGTGCTTGGTCTGCGCGTGCTCGAACAGCGGGAAACCGCAGGCCTCGGCGATCGACTCGTCAGCACCGATTGGTTGACCCGCTTCGTCGGTAGCAAAGCACCGGTGGACGAACCCCGTTGGCGCCTGCGCCGCGACGGCGGCGAGGTGGACCAGCTCACGGGCGCCACGGTCACCTCGCGCGCTGCCCTGCAGGCGCTGCTGGTCGCCGCCAGCGCACAGCCGACACCTGCGCCGTGAGCACCGCGCCGACGGCCAACCCCGGCGCCCCGACGTCGATCTCGCTCTGGGCCATGACCGTGCTCGGCCTGAGCCCCCTGCTCATGCTGGCCAGCAGTGGTCTGCGGGGCTTCACGCTGGCACTGATCAGCGCCAGTACGCTGGCACTGTGTCCGCGTCTGCTGACCCTGCTCAGCGCGCGCTGGCCCGCGCTCAAGCGCCACGGATTCGCCTTGGGGCTGTTGATCGCTGCCACCTGGGTCACGATCATCGATCTGCTGCTGCAATGGCTGTGCCCGGACCTGCGCGAGGCGCTCGGCGCCTACGCGCCCCTCACCGCCGGCAGCTACCTGCTGCTCATGGCCCTGCGCGGGGAAGGCGCCGACGCCCGCAGCGCGCCCGTGCCGCCGCCAACGGCCACGCTGGGCGCAGCCCTGACCCTGCCGCTGCTGACCGGGGCCGTGCGCGAGCTTCTCGGCACCGGGCGTCTGCTGGGAGATCTGGCACTGATCAGCACTGACTCACCGGCCGGCTGGGTGCTGTCTACGCCGGCGCCGCTGCCGCTCATGGCCCTGCCGCCCGGTGCCCTCCTGGTGATCGCCGCCCTGCTCGCCTGGCGCTCGCCACCCCGCCCATCTGAGAGCATCGAAGATGAATCGTGACAAGCGAACGGAAATATTCACTCGCCTGCGGGCAGCCAACCCGGCACCGACAACGGAACTCGACTTCGACACGCCGTTTCAGTTACTGATCGCTGTGATCCTCTCGGCACAGGCCACGGACAAGGGCGTCAATATCGCCACCGCCAATCTGTTCCCGGCGGCACCCGTCGCCAGAGCCATGTACGAGTTGGGCCTGGAAGGGATCAGAGAACACATCAAGACCATTGGCCTCTTCAACAGCAAGGCGAAGAACGTGTACGAGACCTGTCGCCTGCTGCTGGAGCATCACGACGGCGAAGTCCCCCGCGATCGCGAGGCGCTCGAGGCCCTGCCCGGCGTGGGACGCAAGACGGCCAATGTGGTGTTGAATACGGCCTTCGGCGAACCCACCATGGCCGTCGATACGCACATCTTCCGCGTCAGCAACCGAACCATGATCGCCCACGGTAAGACGCCCCGGGAGGTGGAAGACCGCCTGGTGCGGCTGATTCCGGAGGAGTTCATGAAAGATGCGCACCACTGGCTGATCCTGCACGGTCGCTACGTGTGCAAGGCGCGCAAGCCCGAGTGCCCCCAGTGCCTGATCGCCGACCTGTGCGAGTACCGGCGCAAGACCAAGGCAGAGGACTGATCCATGCTGTTCTCCAACGACCGGAGCGCCCTGCGGCGCATGTACGCCGATGCCTGGCAGCGTGCCCGCGACGGCGTTCCCCTGGAGCCCTTGCAGGCGCAGATCGTCGATGTGATTCGCGAGCATCCCGAGTACCAGCCCCTGGTGGAGGATGCGGACAACATCGCCCGCGACTGGGCCCCCGAGGATGGCCAGACCAACCCCTTTCTGCACATGTCCCTGCACCTGGCGATCCGCGAGCAGTGCGCCACCGATCGCCCGCGCGGTATCGCCACGGTGCGCGAGCGCCTGACACAGCAGTACGGGCAACCCCATGACGCTGAGCACGCCATGCTCGAGGTACTGGGTCAGACCCTGTGGGAAGCGCAGCGGGCCTCGCGCGCACCGGACGAGCAGGCCTACCTGCAGGCCTTGCAGCAATTGATCGGTGCGCGCTGAGCGTCACCTTCTTTGCCAAACGGCCCACTAGGGTTTGTAACCCATCGGCATCCCAGGTAACCCGGAATACAATCGCTCACAGGCGCCCTCGACCAGCTACCGGTTGCCGTGCGCAGCACGCACAACGACCAGCAGCAGCGACCGATCGCCGACCCCAGAGCCCCAGGAGTTCCGTGTTTCCAATGTCCGCATCCACCGAATCTGCGTCAGACCGCACCGGTGCAGGCGCCAGGCGCTACCCGGTATCCGGTGCCGGCCTGGGCCTGCGCCGCGACTTCCTGAGCAAGGCCATGACCACACCGCCCGCCGTGGATTTCATGGAGATTGCGCCGGAGAACTGGGTAGGCGTCGGCGGCGCGCTGGCCCGCAAACTGCGTTTCTTCACCGAGCGCTACCCGTTCGTCTCCCACGGGCTGTCGCTCTCGATCGGCGGACCGGCTCCCCTGGACGAAGCGTTTCTCGAGCAGCTCAAACGCTTCCTCGACGACCATGGCATCCGCTTCTACAGCGATCACCTGAGCTACTGCGGCGATGACGGGCAACTCTACGATCTGCTGCCGATCCCCTTCACGGAGGAAGCGGTGCACTACGTGGCCGGTCGCATCCGCCGCGTGCAGGAAGTGCTGGAGCGACGCATCGCCGTGGAGAACGTCTCCTACTACGCGGCGCCGGGCCAGGAGATGAGCGAGCCGGACTTCATCAACGCCGTGCTGGAGGAGGCCGACTGCGATCTGCTGCTCGACATCAACAACGTGTACGTCAACAGCATCAATCACCGCTACGACGCCGAGGCCTACCTCGATGCGATGCCCGCCGAGCGCGTGGTGTACTTCCACATTGCCGGTCACTACGTAGAGGCCGAGGACCTGCGCGTGGATACGCACGGCAGCGACGTGTGCGATCCGGTCTGGGGCCTGCTGAAAAAGTCCTACGCCCGCTTCGGCGTAGTGCCGACGCTGCTGGAGCGCGATTTCAACATCCCACCCCTGCCGCAGCTGCTGACCGAGGTAGAGGCGATTCGCGGCATCCAGGCGCAGGCCTCGCATGCGGAGGGCGCACGCCGTGGCTGAAGGCTATACCTCCGACGAGCCGCTCAGCGAACGCCCCCGCTTCCAGCAGTTGCAGTATGCGCTCACGGCGCACATCCGCAATCCCGATCAACACCCGGCGCCGAGCGATCTGGAAGATCGGCGCATCAAGGTGTACCGCGATCTGCTGTTCAACAACATCACCGGGCTCATCAGCTCCACCTTCCCCGTGATCCGCACGCTCTACCGCGCACGCCCGGATGGCGAAGCGGCGTGGCGGCGCCTGACGCGCGCCTACTTCTGCCGCCACATCGCGCGCACGCCTCTGTTCCCGAAGGTGCCTGAGGAATTTCTTCACTATCTGCAGGAGGAACACGAGCGGACGGACGACGATCCCCCGTTCCTGCTGGAGCTCGCTCACTACGAGTGGGTGGAGTTGGCGCTCTCCATCGATCAGGCAGAGATTGCCGATCACCCGGCTGAGCCCCTGGGTGATCTCCTGGACGGCCATCCGATCCTGTCGCCGCTCGCCTGGCCCCTCGCCTACCAGTATCCCGTACACCGTATCTCGCCCAGGTTCCAGCCGGACGCCCCCGGCGAGCAGCCCACTTTTCTGGTGGTCTACCGCAATCGCGAGGACAAGGTGGGGTTCATGGAAATCAACCCCGTGACCGCCCAGCTGCTCGAGCTGCTGCGGGCGGAACCCGGCGAGCACACGGGACGCGAGCTGTTGCTGGGTATCGCCAGCCAGCTCGGTCACCCGCAGCCGGAGGTGGTGGTGCAAGGCGGCGCCGAAATCCTCGACACGCTGCGGGCGCGGGATATCATCCTCGGCACTCGCCCCGCGCACGCAGACTGATCACGCTCCTTAAGCTTCAATCCACGGAGGACCCATGCTGGCTTTCATCGAGGCATTCAACCGCATCTACGTGATGGCTTTCGGTGCCCTGAGGCACCTCGACGGCCTCGCGCCGCTGGCGCTACGCCTCTACCTGACGCCCGTCATGCTCTCCTCCGGCTACACCAAGCTCACCGGCGAGAACTTCTTCATGCACATCCAGGAGGACTTTCCGTTCCCCTTCAACGTGCTGCCCTCAGCCCTGAGCTGGTTCCTTGCCACCTGGACCGAGTTCCTCGGCGGCATACTGCTGTTCTTCGGTGTCGCCGTACGCCTGGTGGCGATTCCGCTGCTGGTCACCATGTGGGTGGCGGCCGTGTCCGTGCACTGGGACAACGGCTGGGCAGCCATCGCGCCATCCAACCCCTCACCGGTATGTATCGAGGGCACCGACGAGCGCGCCAAGGCCAACGCCTTCGTCAGGTTCGTGAAGTGCTACAACGTGAACGAGCGCACGATCGCCGCCTCTGAGCGCCTGGCCAAGGGCAAGGAGATCATGCAGACCAATGGGCGCTGGAGCTGGCTCAACGCTCACGGCAGCTTCGTCAAGCTCAACAGCGGCATCGAATTCGCCACCACCTACTTCGTCATGCTGCTGGTGCTGTTGTTCATGGGCGGCGGTCGCTACGTGAGCGTGGACTGGTGGTTGGGGCACTGGGTGGACAGGCGCCTGTAGGCGCCCCACCCGGGCGGCATCGCTCCTCGCCGCTCACCTATCCTGGCGGCCAGCTGAGGGAGCGACCGCCGAGCACGTGCAGGTGCAGGTGGAAGACGGTCTGGCCCGCATCGGCGCCGTTGTTCACCACCAGCCGAAAGGCATCGCCGTAGCCCTCCTGTCGAGCTACCTTAGCCGCCGTGAGCATCAGGTAGCCCAGCACTTCCTGATCCTCGGCAATCGCCGATGACAGCATGTCGATCGGCTTCTTCGGGATCACCAGCACATGCAGGGGCGCCTGCGGATTGATGTCGCGGAACGCGAGGGCGTGATCGTCCTCATAGACGATGTCGGCGGGAATCTCCCGGTTGATGATCTTCGAGAAGATGGTCTGCGACATGCGCGTGAGCCTCCAGCTCCATGAAAAGCGTATGTGAGTGTGAGTGCCCGCTTGGCGGGCTGTTGATCCCGATCTTATACTGCCGGTGCGCCAGCTGACGCGCCTCCCCACTTGACCCGCGGTAGCGGCAACGCCCCATGGCGTGCCGACCGCCTATCCGATGGACGCTGACCCGTCATGGCCTCGCCCTCTCACGCTGCTGCCGCAGGAGCTTCGCGGCTGCAACGCATGCTCCACACAATCCGTCGCAGCCTGCGCAACGAGACCGCCGATGCCACTCAGGGCCCGGTGGCGGACACGCTTACGCTGCTGGCCATTCCCATGGCGGCGGAGATGCTGCTCGAGGGCGTATTCGCCATCGTCGACATCGTGCTGGTCGCACGCCTGGGCAAGGAGGCCGTGTCCGCCGTCGGCCTGACCGAGGCGATGATGACGCTGATCTACGCCGTGGCCGTGGGCCTCGCGTCCGCCGCAACGGCGATGGTGGCGCGACGGGTCGGCGAGGGGGACGCGAAGGCGGCGGCCGACGCGGGCGGCCAGGTGATCCTGCTGTGCGCCATGCTGGGCCTGGTCATCGCTTTCGTCGGCTTCAACTACTCCGGCAACCTGCTGGCGCTGATCGGCGCCGACCAGGCGGTGATCGACACGGGCCGCCACTACACGACGATACAGCTCGGCGGTGCCGTGGCGGTGCTGGCCCTGTTCGTGATCAACGGCATCTTCCGCGGCGCCGGCAACGCCGCCATCGCCATGCGTGCCCTGTGGCTGTCGAACGGTATCAACATCGTGCTGGACCCCGTGCTGATCTTCGGCCTGGGTCCCTTCCCGGAGATGGGCGTGACCGGAGCGGCGCTGGCCACGGTGATCGGCCGCGCCGTCGGTGTTGCCTACCAGTGCTGGCATCTGTTCGGGGGTACGCAGGCCGTACATCTGCGCCTCAGTTCCCTGCTGCCGCGGCCGCGGCTGATGGGACGGCTGATCTACGTCGCCTCGGGCGCCATCGCCCAGTTCCTGTTCGCCACTTCCGCCTGGATCTTCCTCATGCGCATCATGGCCACCTTCGGCAGCGGCGCCGTGGCCGGCTACACGATCGCCATCCGCATCATCGACTTCGTGATCCTGCCCATGTGGGGTCTCGGCAATGCCACGGCAACGATGGTCGGTCAGAACCTCGGCGCGAAAGCCCCGCAGCGGGCCGAGGATGCCACCTGGCTGGCATCGCGTTTCACCTTCGTGGTGATGGCGGTGATTGGCCTCACGCTTGCGGCAGCCGCGCCGTGGCTGATCGGCCTGCTGATCGACGATGCGCAAGCCCTGCACTACGGCACGGCAGCCCTGCGCTTTCTCGGCTTCGGCCTCGGCGCCTTCTCCCTGGGCCTTATCCTGATCCAGGCCTTCAACGGCGCCGGCGATACCTACACGCCGATGCTGATGAACTTTTTCGTGTTCTGGGTGTTGCAGTTGCCCATGGCCTGGTGGCTGGCCATGCAAGGCGGTCTGGGCCCCTACGGCGTGTTCACGGGGATCATCGTCTGCGAGACGGTGCTGTCGATCGTGGCGTTCCTGCTGTTCCGGCGCGGGCGCTGGAAGTTGCGTGAAGTGTAGGCGGGGGCACCTGCTCTACGCGCGCCGAAGCTCACGCTCAGGAGCAGACGGACTTGATCTCCTGCCAACTCAAGCCGTGGCGCTGCAAGTACTTGCGCAGGCGATCCGCATCGTTTGGTGTACGCCTGGCACGTCGCGAAGCGTTGAACAGGGCGCGACCGGCCTCACTGAGGCTGGCACTGCGGTGACAGACATCCACCACGGCAGCCAGTTGGACCCGATCGAACAAGTCCAGGGCGGAGAGCGTCACCGGGTCCAGGAGTGCCGCGAGCAGGGTCTCGTCTCCGCGCGCGTCGTCCCCATGCCCCTGCCAGGCCGATCTGAGGCGAGTGATCTCCGCGGACACGTGGCTCTCGGTGATTCGGCGATCGCCGGCCAGCGTGGCCATGCGGATGATGGAGGCGCCGAGATCGCGGAAGTTACCCAGCCACAGCGCTTCCTGGCTGGTGGCGAAACGCAGGTAGCGGGCCAAAGCTTCCTTGTTGAATGAGGCCTTGGTGCCGGTGAGCCGCGACACACGACGCAGCTCGTAGTCGACGTTGGCCTCGATGTCCTCACGTCGATCGCGCAGGCCGGGCAATTCGAAGGTCCACAGGTCGAGACGGGCGAGCAGATCTTCCCGGAAACTGCCCTCACGTGCCGCCTTGCGCAGATCACGGTTGGTCCCGGCGATGAGCTGGAACTCACTGGTCACCTCGCGATCAGCACCAACCGGGAAGAACCGACGATCCTCCACGGCGCGCAGAATCATCGCCTGCTCATCGAGTCCCAGCTCACCGATCTCGTCAAGAAACAACAGACCACCATCAGCGGCGCGCAGCAAACCGGGGCGTTCGGCTACCGCTCCCGTAAACGCACCCTTGCGATGACCGAACAGGGCCGACATGGCGTTGTCGCCGCGCAAGGTGGCGCAGTTGACTTCCACGAAGGGGCCGTCGATGAGGTGGCGCTGCTGCTTGAGTTCGAAGATCCGACGCGCCAGCTGTGACTTGCCGGCGCCCGTCGGGCCGAGCAGCAGCACCGGTGCGGTGGAGCGAATCACCACCTGCTCGATCTGCTCGATCATGGCATTGAAGGCCGCATTGCGTGTGACGATGCCGGACTTCAGAAAGCTGGCGCCCTCCTCGCGCTCCTCGGCGAAGCGACTGGCGATATGGTCGTAGCGCGAGAGATCGAGATCGATGATCTGGTAGTCACCGGCCACGTTGCCGCCGCGACGGCGCGGCGGCGAACTCTGGATCAGGCGCCCGGGCAGGTAGCGCGCTTCCGTGAGCAGGAACCAGCAGATCTGCGCCACGTGCGTGCCGGTGGTGAGGTGCGCCAGGTAGCGCTCGGATTCCGTGTCAAAGGGGTAGCCGCGGGTGAAGTCCAGCAGCGTGCCGTACACCTCTTCGAAGTCCCAGGGGTCGGTGAATTCGACCTCGTGCAGGCGCACCTCGGTTTCCGGCGACACGCTGGCGATATCCTCGCACAGCTGCTGGGCCAGGGCCGCGTAACGCGAGCCGATGAGCAGTTCGAGACGATCGACCAGCAGGTCTTCCTGCTGACACAGACCGACGTTCGGGCGCCAGCGATTCCAGCGGTCCGCTTTGCGACCGATGTCGAGTTGGGTGCCCAGCAGGCTGAGGACGACGGTTTGCATTAGCGAGAATTATAAAGACTTGCCTGAGAGATAAGAAACTGCCTGGGATGGTAGGCAGCCGGAATCCAAGCACTCGGCGATGAAGCTATATGGTTCAGGGAGTTATGAGACTGTAGGCAGAAACTCAGAGAGTTGGCCCCGATTCTGCAGAAGCTCTGGGGAGGCACACAACCTCACCACCGGTTGAAGTCCCCGGGTGGGAATTGGCCCACCCGGGGCACCGGGAGCAGTACCGCACGCGGCCAGCCGATCAGGTGGCGAGCGTGCCAGCCAAGGGAGAAGAGCAATGGAAACCGACACCAGCCACATCGACGTGATGGCCAACGAGGACAGCGCGCCGGTCAAGATGTGGACGCGCGGGGTGCCGGTGGAGGACGCTGCCAAGGCGCAGCTCGCCAACACGGCCCGCATGCCGTTCATCTTCAAGCACATGGCCGTGATGCCGGACGTGCATCTGGGACGCGGCTCCACCGTGGGATCGGTCATCCCCACCTTGGGGGCGATCATCCCGGCGGCCGTGGGCGTGGACATCGGCTGCGGCATGATGGCCGTCAGCACCAGCATGTTCGCCAAGGATCTGCCCGACTCCCTGCGCGAGCTGCGCTCGGCGATCGAGGCGGCCGTGCCCCATGGGCGCAGCGTCGGCCGCGGACGGCGAGACAAGGGCTCCTGGGAGACGCCGCCGGACGGCGTGGATGCCATGTGGGCCACGCTCGCGGATCAGTTCGACACGATCACCGACAAGCACCGGGCGATCGCCAAGTCGAACAACCGCAAGCACCTGGGCACGCTGGGCACGGGCAACCACTTCATCGAAGTGTGCCTGGACGAGACGGATCGCGTCTGGTTCATGCTGCACTCGGGATCGCGTGGCGTGGGCAACCGGATCGGCAGCTACTTCATCGAACTGGCCAAGCAGGACATGCGCCGCTGGTTCGTGAATCTGCCGGATCAGGACCTGGCTTACTTCCCCGAGGGCACGGAGCACTTCGACGACTACGTCGAGGCTGTCGAGTGGGCTCAGCGCTTCGCCGCCACCAACCGTACGGCGATGATGACGCGCACGCTGGACGCTGCCCGCCAGGTCCTGGGTGTGCCCTTCGAGGCACACGCGGAAGCGGTGAACTGCCACCACAACTACGTGGCACGGGAGCATCACTTCGGCGAGGACATCCTGGTAACGCGCAAGGGCGCCGTGCGCGCCGCCACCGGCGTGCTCGGCATCATCCCGGGCTCGATGGGGGCGAAGTCCTTCATCGTGCGCGGCCTGGGTAACGAGGAGAGTTTCTGCTCCTGCAGCCACGGCGCCGGCCGGGTGATGTCGCGTACAGCGGCCAAGAAGAAGGTCAGCCTCGAGGAGCACCAGCAGGCCGTGGCCCACGTCGAGTGTCGTGACGATGCCGGCGTGATCGACGAGACGCCGTCGGCCTACAAGCCGATCGACGCCGTCATGGACGCGCAGCGC
>JAAUYD010019495.1_pt1 | contig 14134 bp, 12 predicted proteins | sample 7278101 | NCBI WGS metagenome assembly JAAUYD01 (sample SAMN14350128, study PRJNA611818) | marine sediment metagenome | isolation source: surface marine sediment (0.6m) | place: French Polynesia: Moorea | collected 2018-08
AGGACGTCGACGGCAACATCGAGAAGGCGGACGAGGAGTGGTCGCGCATCGCGACGAAGCGCGTGGCCGACCTCTAGTCCCCGAAGCGGGGCCGGCACGTGGCCGGCCCCGCCGACCTTCCCCACCGAGCTCGCGTCGCGCGAGCCCACAGGAGACCACCATGATCGACCACATCAGCCTCGGCGTCGCCGACGTGTCCGAAGGAGCCGACTTCTACGGCCCCGTGTTGGAGACGCTCGGTGCGAAGGAGCTCGCCCGCCTGGACGGGCTCGTCGCCTACGGCCGCGAGCGCATCGAGCTCGCCATCCTGCGCCCCTTCGACGGAGGGGCGCCCTCGGGCGGCAACGGCACCCACTTCGCCTTCGTCGCCGACACGCGCGACGCCGTCGACGCCTTCCACGCCGCGGCGCTCGCGGCGGGCGCCACGGACGAGGGCCCGCCCGGTCCGCGGGCCTATCCCCACCGCGAAGTCTACGCGGCCTTCGTGCGCGATCCCTGGGGCAACAAGCTCGAGGCCCTCACCGACGGCTTCGCGGCTTGAGCCGCTGGCTCGCCCCGGCGCTTCCGCGCGTCGGGGCGGGCCCGCTCTCCGGCTGGGGGGGTGCGTCGGGTTCCGGGCCCAGTCGGCGCCGGAAGACCCAAACTGCCACGGTTCCCGGCTCCATGCATCGTTAGCATCTGGCGGGCAGCAGGAGGGAATCGAGTGAGGCTGAGGCGTCGTGACTTCGTGCGCGGGACTGCGGGAGCGTTCGCAGCCCTGCCTCTTGCGGGTCTTCCCCTCCCGGGCTGCTCGAGCCGCAGCGGTGAAGACGCGACGGTCTTCAGGGGAGGCGTCGTCCTGCCCGTCGACGCGGGTTTCTCCGAGCACAGCGCCCTCCTGATTCGCGGCAACCTCGTCGAGCGGGTCGGGAGCGACGAAGAGGTGCTGGCCGCGGCGGGGGCGGGCGCCCGGGTGGTGGATCTCGACGGACGCACGGTGCTACCGGGCTTCATCGAGCCGCACATGCACTTCCTGCTGCTCGCGGGTCTGGGTCATCTGGAGGACATCGGCGCGTTCGAGCGCCCGACCTTCGAGGACACGCTCGCCGCACTGCGGGAGATCCGGGATGCGGCCGCGGCGACGGGGCCCGATGCCTGGGTCATGGGCCGACAGTTCGACCCCATCCAGCTCGAGCCGCCCCGCGATCTGACCACCCGGGAGCTCGACGAGCTCGCCCCGGATCGCCCGGTCTTCGTACTCAATGCCTCGGGACACATCGCCTACGTGAACAGCCGCGCCCTCGATCTGGCGGGGATCACCCGGGACTCCCCGGACCCGCCCGGTGGCGAGTACGGTCGCTACCCGGACGGAAGCCCGAACGGCGTGCTCTACGGGTCGAGCGCCCACATGCCCGTGCTGGCGAACAACCCGGAGATCGAGGCGCGGCTGCAGGGGGAGTTCGTGGAGGCGGGCATCGGGGTCGGTGAGGCGGCCTCGGCCCTCGGGATCACGACGCTCTGCGACCAGGCGACCGGCGCGATCGGGGGCCCGGCCGAGCTCGCGCGCTATCGCGAGATGTACGCGGAGGGCCGCATGAAGACCCGGCTCCGCGCCTACCTCTACGAGTTCGACGGGCCGCTCTGGAAGGATGCGGGCGTTCGCCCCGGTGACGGCGATCCGCTGCTGCGCGTCTCGGGGCTGAAGCTCGTGACCGACGGCTCGAACCAGGGCTTCACCGGGCGGCAGCGCGAGCCCTACCACACCCGGGACACGCTCGGCCTCTACTACATCGAGCCGGACGCTCTCCGTGAGATGGTGCAGCGGCACGGCGCGCAGGGCTGGCCGCTCTCGCTCCACGGAAACGGGGACGCGGCCATCGACAGCATCCTCGACGCGCTCGAGCACGCCCGCGACCAGGGCGTCGACGTGAAGGCCCTTCGCTGTCGCATCGAGCACTGCTCGATCCTTCACGACGAGCAGATCGCGCGAATCGTCGAGCTCGGCATGGGCCCGAGCTTCCTGATCAACCACGTCCACTACTGGGGCCACGTCATGCGCGATCTGGTCTTCGGGCCGGAGAAGGTCGAGCTCCTCGATCGGTGTGCGAGCGTCGAGCGCGCCGGCGCGGAGTGGTCGATGCATACCGACGCGCCGATCTCGCCTCTGGGCTCCCTGCACAAGATCCGTGTCGCGGTCGCGCGCGATCTCTGGAAGGAGCCCGAGACGGTGCTGGCTCCGAGTGAGCGGGTGTCCGTCGAGGCGGCCATCCGATCCATCACGACGAACGCGGCCTGGCAGTGTCATTCCGAGCAGGAGATCGGCAGCCTCGAGCCGGGAAAGCTGGCGGATCTGGTGGTCCTCGAGAGCGATCCTCGCAAGGTTTCGCCCACGGCGATCTCGGACATCCGGGTGAGCGAGACCTGGATGGACGGCCGGCAGGTGTTCGGGGGCTGAGGGCCCGTCCCGGGAAACGGGCGGACCCGGCCTAGAAGTACATCCGGTAGGCCAGCCAGAGCGTCCAGGCGTCGGCGTCCCGACGCGGCGTATCCAGGTGCTCCCACTCCACGCCGGTCATGATCTTCATGTTGTCGCCGCAGATGTAGTAGTTGGCGCCGGCGTAGAGGCTGTGGTGAAAGCTGCCGCGACCGCCATTGACGTCCGCGTTGGTCTTGATCTCGCGGCGGAAGTAGCGGCTGTTGGTCCGGATGCCCTCGTCCTCTTCGGCTCCCTGGAAGGCGTAGCGTCCCACCAGCTCGAGCTTGTCGGTCAGATCGTAGGTCGGCAGGAAGACGAAGCCGTAGAAGATGCCCTCGCGATCCGGGTCGTTGCGGAGGTTCTCTCCGTTGTCACCGACGATCACGTTGGCCATCAGGCCCCATTTGCCCCGCCGGCCATCCCACGCCCCCGAGAGCACCCACTCGTAGAGGACCTGGCCCTGGTTGGTCAGCACCAGGTTCCTCTCATCGTCGCCGTTGGCGTCGTTGTACAGGAAGTCGAAGGTGAGGTTGTCCTCGTTGGCCAGCTGGTGGTTCACGTTCAGGTAGTAGGCCTCGCCGCCGTCCCAATCGGCCAGATCCCTGCTGACGTCCGTGGTGAAGACGCCGGCCGTCCCCGACCAGCGGCCCTTGGCGGCCTGGAGCCAGGCACCGGTCATCCGGGTTGGAAAGGCCCGGTTGGCGATCCCCGAGCGCTCGACCGTCTTGATCCTCTTCGACGAGACATGGACCTCGTGGCCCACGAGCATCTTCTTGCGCCCGTAGTGGAACGAGAGCTTGTCGACGCCCTCCCAGCCGAAGGCCTTGCGCGCGTCGAAGCTCCCGATGAGCTCGTCGAAGGTCTGGTAGCCCCAGTCGGTATTGCCTCCGACCTGTCGCAGGTCCGCGACGAGGTTGATGTTGGCCTTCACCTTGAAGAAGCGCCCGAACCCGACGCGCCCCCCGAAGCGCGCCCGGCGGAAGTCCGTGAAGCCCTCGCTGAAGTCCTTGTCGTCGGCGTCACTGCCCTCGATCCAGGCCGTCTGGAACTGGAGCCGGCCCACGAACTTGAACGAGTTGAGGAACCAGCTGTCCTCGTTCTCGTAGAGCGTCGTGCCCGGAGCCTTGACGATGTCGCAGAAGGTGCACTTCCTGGCCGTTTCGGGTTCGCCGACCGTGCCCTGGTCGGCCCAGGCCGAGCTGGTCGTACCGATGAGAAGGGCCAGGGTGGCCAGCCAGGGAGTGACTCGAGCTCCGAGTCGGAGAGTGCGTTGCTTCATGATTTCGTGATGGTCCCGCAATCGAGTGAGCGAAATGTGGAGCGCACTCTAATGGACTCGATGCACGCCTTCGCACACCCCTCCTCAATCGTCTCGGGTTTGTCACGAAACCGTTCCGAGCCGCGAATGGCGCCCGGTCTCCTGCGTCGTCTGGCTTCGCCTCGCAAGAAGGCTCGGAAGCCTGCCTTTCCGGGCATTTGCGCCTCCTGGGACGGTCGAATGGCCCGCCTCTGCACTTCCAAACGGCGTCTCTCTGTCGAGGAGCCGGCGCCGGTCCAGTGCCTCGGGACTCCGTCCGAAGGGAAGGTCGACACCCGTTGCTCCACTGGTGCGGCGAGGATCGTTCGGTTCGCGGGAAGCGTAGTTCGCGCGGATCGTGGAGCCAGGTGTGCCGTCTTGCTGGTGCGCCCGTCGTTTCTCAGACTCGATGCCGATGGGTGGCCCGGACCGATTGCGGCACGTCGCATGCCTTCTGGCGCTCCTCGGGCTCCTCTTCCCGACGGGTGCGAGCGGGCAGGGCGATGTCGAGGCGACGCTCGACGAGGACATCTCCTTCGGGCTTCCCGCGACGGAGATTGCGCTCGGCGACCTGCCCGAGATGGTCGAGCGCGGACGGGTGCGCGTGCTCGTGCCCTACGACAAGACGAGCTTCTTCATCGTGAACGGCCGGGCCCGGGGGCTCGAGGCGTTCCTGATGCGCAGCTTCGAGGATGCGCTGAACGAGGGTCGCGACCGCCGCGAGCGCCCGATCTCGGTGGTGTTCAAGCCGACCGCGAGGCGCCGACTGCTGACGGCGCTGCAGGAAGGACACGGCGACGTCGTGGCGGCTGGGCTCACGATCACACCGGGGCGTCAGGAGCGCGTCGCCTTCACCCACCCCTACGTCACCGACGTGGACGAGGTGCTCGTCTCGAGGAAGGACCGGCCGCCGGCGGGCTCGCCCGAGGGCCTCGCCGGCCGGGACATCTACGTCGCACCCGAGTCGAGCTACCAGGAGCACGCGACCGGGATCGCCCAGGCGATCGCGGCGCGGGGCGGGACCCCCTTCCGGCTCGTCGAAGCCCAGGAGCCCCTCGAGACCGAGGACCTGCTCCAGATGGTGAACGGAGGCCTGATCGAGTTCACCGTGGCCGATCGGCACGTGGCCGAGATCTGGGCGCGGGCCCTGCCCAACATCCGCATCGAGAGCAACCTCGTCGCCAACGAAGGGGGCGAGATCGCCTGGGCGGTCCGCAAGGACAGTCCGCTCCTGCTCGAGCGGCTGAATCAGCACGTGGACCGGCTCCAGGCCGATTACCAGGCGGTGCTCCAGCGCGAGTTCGCCCGCTACTTCCGGAATGCGCGCTGGGTCAAGAGCGAGCATCCGGTGCTGTTGTCCGAGGACGTCCTCGAGATGACTGGCTACTTCCAGACGTACTCGGATCGCTACGCCATGGACTGGCTGCTGATGCTCGCGCAGGGCTACCAGGAGTCGCGGCTGAATCCGAGCGCCGTGAGTCCCGTCGGCGCCATCGGCGTCATGCAGCTGCTGCCCACCACCGCAGCGGAGATGGGCTTCCCGGACGTCACGCCTCCCGAGCCGAACATCCACGCGGGGATCAAGTACATGGACTGGATCCGCGCGAACTACTTCAAGGATCCCGAGCTGCTGCCGGAGGAGCGGGTCTACTTCGCGCTGGCCGCCTACAACGCCGGGCCGAACCGTATGAGGCGCTTGCGCCGGAAGGCGCCCGAGATGGGCCTCGACGCGAACCGCTGGTTCGGCCACATGGAGGTCGTGACCCTCGCGTACGTCGGCATGGAGCCCGTCCTCTACGTCTCCAACATCCACAAGTATCACGCATCGTACTCGACGCCCCTCGTGAAGAGGTTCGACCGGCGTACGCGGCGCGATCAGGTCGTGACCATCCAGCGCCGGCTCGAGGAGCTCGGCTACGCCGCCGGCGGCGTCGACGGCATCATGGGAAGGAACACGCGGCGCGCCATTCGCGAGTACCAGGAGGCGCACGACCTGGCCGTCGACGGCGAGCCGAGCCTCGCGCTCCTCTGGCACCTGGAGCACGCGGAGCCGAAGCCGCGTCCTGGCGCCGGCGTGGCCGGCGGGAGCTAGCGCTCGACGTCGTCCGGAGAGCCGGGGCGAAGCGCTCCCATCGTCACGTAGAACGCCGCGGCTCCGACCACGAAGAGCGGGAGGACGAGCACCACCGCCCAGTAGTTAACCCGGGAGTCCCGCCGCAGCACCGCCTGGTCGGGACGATCGGGGTCGACGAAGCACTCGGTGCGGGTCCCCGGCGGCAGGCTCTCCACCGCTTCGCGCTGCCAGCCCTGGCTGCCGTCGACGGTGTCGTTGAAATCGTACTGGTCCGACTCGTAGCGCCGGCCCCCGAACTCGTACTCGTAGCGGATGGCCGCGCGGTAGACGGTCGATGACGTCGAGGTCCTCGTCTCGCCGCGCCCGGAGGTCCCGGAGATCTGCTCTTCGACCACCTCGGAGGAGAGGATCGTGCACGGCGTGGCGACCCACTCGATCGCTCCCGCCGCGCGTTGCAGGGGCTGAAGGATGGCGACGTACAGGAGGAAGAGCCCCATCGCCGTGGGCAGCAGCGTGAAGGCGGCGCCCGTGAGGAGGCAGCCGATGCCGCCTTTCGGTGTGGCGAGTCCATCGCCCGAGTCCGGCGCCATGGGCCGACCTCCTCGAGTGTTCGCCAGGCCAGGCGCGCGATCAGTCTACCACGGAGCGTGGGCGCTCAGTCCGCGTCGAGCTCCGGGTAGCGGCGGAAGATGCCCTCCTGGTTGAAGGGCACCCTGCGCTCCGAGGCCAGGTAGGCCGCGATGCGGGGTCGCTCCCGCACCCGCTCGCGCAGCGCGACCACGCGCGGCGTGGCCCGACTCGCCTTCGCGAAGCTGCGGGGGAAGGCATGGTCGAGACCCTCGAGAGCCTGGAAGAGCCCGAGATCGGCGTGCGAGAGTCCCTCTGCGACCAGGAAGTCGCCCCCATGGTGGGTCAGCACGCGCTCGAAGTATTGGAGGAAGCGCGGGATCCGCTCGGTGACGAAGTGGGGCGCACGGCGCCTCGCCTCGTCCTGCTGATCCTCGTAGTAGAGCCAGGCGCTGATCGGATGGTGGGTGTCGTGCGCCTCGACCACGAGGTCTGCGATCGTGAGCTGGAGCGCCAGGGTCAGCGCCTGGCCGGCCGCGTCGCGAGGTGCCAGGTCGTGTCGGCAGCCGAGGAAGTGACAGATCGCCGCCGTCTGGGAGAGGACCAGCGCGTCGTGCTTCAGGACCGGCGGCGCGAAGACGGGGTGGCCCTCGGCCTGGGCGGCCCAGTACTTCGCCACGGCCGGGGTGCCGCCGCCCTCCTCGGCCGGGAGTCGGCCCACGTCGCGGTAGGGCGCCGCCGCCTCCTCCAGGACGAGGCGGACGAACTCGCCACGACCCGGGATGTTCGGCCAGTAGTAGAGCTCGTAGGGTGTGGCCACGCGGAGGCTCCTCCGGACGCTCCGCGAACATACCTCCGCTCTCGGAGTTCTCCCTCACCAGCACGCCGGGGCCACGCGCATCCAGTACACTGGATTCGCGACTCGCAGCGGACCGACCTCAGGAGACCCCCATGCCCGAAGCCTTCATCATCGACGCCTGCCGGACTCCTCGAGGCATCGGCAAGCAGGGCAAGGGCGCCCTCGCGCACCTCCACCCGCAGCATCTCGGCTCCACCGTGCTGCGGGCGCTGCGGGACCGCAACGGCCTCGAGACCGCCGACGTCGACGACGTGGTGTGGGGCACGAGCTCCCAGGTGAGCGAGCAGTCGGGCGATCTCGGTCGGATGTCGGTGCTCGACGCCGGCTACGACGTCAAGGCCAGCGGCGTCACGCTGGATCGCTTCTGCGGCTCGGGCATCACCAGCGCGAACGTCGCCGCGACGGCGGTCATGTCGGGCATGGAGGATCTGGTGATCGCCGGCGGCACGGAGATGATGTCCCTTCCCAAGAAGGGCATGCTGCCGATGGGGGCCGGCAACAAGCACCTGCAGGATCTGCACCCGCAGCCCCACCAGGGCGTCTGTGCCGACGCGATCGCGACGCTCGAGGAGATCCCGCGCGACGCCCTCGATGCGCTCGCGGCGGAGTCCCAGCGGCGCGCTGCCGTTGCGATCGAGGAGGGCCGGTTCGAGAAGGCCCTGATCCCGGTGGAGAACCTCGACGGCTCGCTCGCCCTCGATCACGAGGAGTTCCCGCGTCCCGGGACGACCGTGGAGTCCCTCGCGCAGCTGCCGCCGAGCTTCGAGAAGATCGCCGACTACCGGCACGAGGACTACCCGACCTTCCGCGAGCTCGTGAACCAGAAGTACCCGGACCTCGAGGTGAAGCACGTCCATCACGCCGGCAACTCCTCGGGCGTCGTCGACGGATCGGCCGCGATCCTGATGGCGAGCGAGTCCTACGCGAAGGACCACGGGCTCACGCCGCGGGCACGCGTGGTGGCGACGGCCAACATGGGCGACTGCCCGACCCTGATGCTGAACGCGCCGGTGCCGGCCACGCGGAAGGTGCTGAAGCGCGCCGGCATGACGCTCGCCGACATCGACCTGTTCGAGGTCAACGAGGCGTTCGCGGTGGTCGCCGAGAAGTACCAGCGCGACCTCGACCTCGATCGCGAGAAGGTCAACGTCAATGGCGGCGCCATGGCCCTCGGCCACCCGATCGGCGCGACGGGAGCGATCCTGATCGGGACGGTGCTCGACGAGCTCGAGCGCCGCGACCAGCAGGTCGGCCTGATCACGATGTGCGCGGGCGGCGGCATGGCCCCGGCCATCATCATCGAGCGCGTGTAGAGCCCCGCTGGGTCGGCCGCCAGAGAGTCCGCCTCAGAGCACCAGCTCGTCCGACACGAACTCCCACTCCTGCCCGAACCCGTAGCTCGTGAGCTCTTCGTCGATCTCGGGATGGAGGTCGCGCAGCGCCTGGAATGCGTCGTGCTTCCACACGGCGCGGACCAGCGCCGGCCGGCGCGCCAGCTGGCGAGCCGCTCCACCGAAGGACCGTCGATCGAAGGCGCGTACGATCTCGGTGACGGCGTCCTCGCGATGGCCTTGTTGCAGCAGCCCGTGGGCCAGGGCGATGCGGATCTCGGGATCCGCGGGCGATCGCTCGCGCGCCTCTTCGAGGCGCTCGAGCGCGCCGCTCAAGTCGCCGCTCGCGGCGAGCTGCTGGGCTGCATCGAGGAGCTCTGCGGCCTGGTTCGGTCCCATGGCCGCCTCGAGGCTCGCCTGATATCGGCGGTCCGCTTCGGAGGGAAGTCCCCAGCCCTCGGCGAGCCCTCCGATCAGCAGGAACGCAAGTGCCAGCAGGGTGAGGGTGGCTCCGAGCTTCCGGGTCCGGAAGGCCGGGCCTTCCCGCGGCGTCATCGAGATGGCCCAGGCGATCGCGAACCAGACGATGGGCAGGAGCGGCACGGCGAGGGCGCTGTCCCCGCCGACGCTGATGGCTCGCAGGATCCAGAGCAGGCTTCCCCAGGCGGGCAGCACCGCCGCCGCACAGAGCGTGTGGTTGCGGCCGGGCTCGTGCTGGAAGCGGCGATAGGCGCGCCAGAAGCGCGCGTGTCGTCGGCGCTCCTCGGGTTCGACGGCGCGGCCGCCGACGATCGCCGGGTACACGGGCACGCAGGTGCCTTCGGTGAAGCGCCCGCGCGGGGGCCGCGCCCACGCCTCGGGCCCGAAGCTCGGCCGGACACGACTCGCACGGATCCGGCCTTTGCCTCGAAACGCCCACCACTCCCAGATCGCCGTGACAGGCGGGGCGTACTCGATGCGCGTGACCTCGCCCTCGCGCAGCTCGAGCTCCGTCTCGGCCAGGCCCCCGGCCCAGCTGTCGCCGTAGTGGATGGTGATGCGGTGGCGCCCGGGCGTGAGGGGCACACAGTGCCGGAAGCTCCGGTAGAGCTGTCGGGGCTCGGCGTCGTCGACCCGCAGCCAGAGCCGGAAGAACGCGTCGAACCCCCCGCGCCAGACGAACGAGGGCACGTCGATCTCGCAGCCCGTCGGGCGAGCGGCTTCCGTGCCAGGCATGGTCTCCGTTTCGACCGGCCCTGGCAGATGCTGAAGCCCGGGCTGCTGCGTGGGGGCCTCACGCGCGGGTGGATCCCACCGACGTGCCCTGGGATATCATCGAGCGCGTCCAGATCGGCCTCGGCGAGGAGGGCTCCAGTGAAGTTCGGCATCTTCTACGAGCACCAGCTCCCGCGACCGTGGAACGAGCGGAGCGAGCACGCGCTGCTGAAGCAGTCGCTCGAGCAGATCGAGCTCGCGGACCGGCTCGGCTACGACTACGCATGGGAGGTCGAGCACCACTTCCTCGACGAGTACTCGCACTCGTCGGCACCGGAGGTCTTCCTCGGCGCAGCCAGTCAGCGGACGAGTCGCATCCGGCTCGGGCACGGGATCATCCAGCTGCCCACCAACCATCCCTCCCGCGTCGCCGAGCGCGTGAGCACGCTCGACCTGGTGAGCGACGGCCGTGTCGAGCTCGGGATCGGCGAGGGGTCGACGACCACGGAGCTGCACCCCTTCGGCCGGCGCTTTCGCGACAAGCGGCAGGTCTGGGAGGAGGCCGTCCGGGCGCTGATCCCGATGTTCGGGGACGCGCCCACCGAGCATCACGGCGAGTACTTCGACATCCCCCTGCGCAACGTCGTGCCGAAGCCGTATCAGAGGCCGCACCCGCCGCTCTGGGTGGCCTGCTCGCAGCTCGAGACGATCGAGATGGCCGGGCGTCGCGGAATGGGCGCACTGGGCTTCCAGTTCGTCTCGGCGGAGATGGCCGACGCCTGGGTGCACGCCTACTACAACGCGTTCGTCCACCGCCAGGAGAAGCTCGCCGACTACGCGACGAACCCCAACATCGCGCTGGTCTCGGGCTTCATGTGTGCGGAGACGGACGAGGAGGCGCTGCGCCGGAGCGACGGCTGGACCTTCTTCCAGTTCGCGCTCCGCTACTACGCCACGACACCGCCCGACGGCGCGAGCCGGACGAGCCTGTGGGGCGAGTACGAGAAGTGGCGCGCGACCCCGGCGGGCCAGAAGGTCCGGGGGTCGCAGCTGATCGGGTCGCCGGCGACCCTGCGCCGCAAGCTCGAGCGGATGAACGAATCGCACATCGACCAGGTCATCCTCCTGAACCAGGCCGGCCGGAACACCCACGAGCACATCTGCGAGAGTCTCAAGCTCTTCGCGACCGAGGTGATGCCGGAGTTCCAGGCGAAGGACGAAGCGCACCAGGCCTGGAAGGCGTCGGTCCTCGCTGGTGAGACGTTGCTGGCGGAGCTCGACACGCAGAAGGTCGGCTTCGAGCGACCGAAGCTGGACGACGAGCCGGCCACGCGCCCGACCGGCTAGCGCCCCGCTGTGGCATGATCCCCCGGCACGAACGCAGGGGACCCCGCGCATCGATGGATCGATACAAGAAGCTGCTCCAGAACAACCAGGCCTGGCTCCAGGCCAAGCTCGAGCTGGACGAGCAGTACTTCGCCCGGCAGGTCGAGGGACAGCACCCTCCCTTCCTGTGGATCGGGTGCGCGGACAGTCGCGTGGGCCCCGAGGAGATCACGGGCGCCCAGGCGGGCGACCTCTTCGTGCACCGCAACATCGCGAACATCGTCACGCACTCGGATCTCAACCTGATGAGCGTGCTCGAGTACGGCGTGCTCACGCTTCGCGTCGACCACATCATCGTCTGCGGACACACGGGCTGCGGCGGCGTGCAGGCCGCGCTCGGACACCGCAAGCTCGGCATCATCGACAAGTGGATCCGCACCATCAAGGACGTCTATCACGACCACCGGGAGGAGCTCGAGGCGGTCGGGGACGATCAGGAGCGCTGGAATCGGCTGGTCGAGCTGAACGTGCGCGAGCAGGTCGTGAACCTCGCAAAGACCTCGTTCGTGCAGCGGCGCTGGCACGACGGCGAGTTCCCGGTCCTTCACGGCTGGGTGTATCACGTGGAGGACGGGCGCCTCGAGGACGTGACGCGCCGCGTGAAGTCCGACTCGCTCGACCCGATCTACCGGTACGACTTCGACGACGAGTGACGACGCCTTGGGCTCCGGCGCCGAAGCCGGCTCCGCGCCGGCCATCCCGGGGATCCGGGCCGCGGGCCCGGACAACGGAAAAGCTGAGGATCGGCGGGCATTTGCGTGCAGCCGGCCGGTCCGGCGGTGAGCCGCGACCGGCACGCCAGCGTGGCCCCCTCCGTGACCCTCTAGATGGGGCTTTGGCCACGATCTTGTTGCTTGACAGAAGGCCCCATTCCGACCTAAACAATACGCAGAAGGGGGACCCCCATGCTGCGCAGTTCCATCATCGTCCTGAGTCTCTTCGTTCTCGTCGGCACCGCCAATGCCGCTCCCATCCGGTACGACTTCGTTTCCGGGTCGGCCACGGTCGGGGTGACGATCGGCGGCAACCCGATCGCATCGGCCAGCACGGCGCTCGACGGCACGTTCATCACCTACGACGCGATGGCGCTGAGCATCGACGACTTCGAGCTCACGTCCACCGACAACCGCATCCCGCTGCCCTTCGGCAGCCTGGCCTTCGACGTCACGGCCACGCCCGGAGCCGGCTATAGCAGCGGGCCCGGCACCACGACCACCGTGCAGCTCGGGCCGGTCGCGATCGACCTCGATGCCGTCCTCTCCACCTTCTTCCCGATCCCGTTCAGTTTCGACCTGACGGCTCAGGGCCCGGTCGGCGTCGACGTGGCCGTCTCGGGGGACATGGCGAAGTTCGACATCTCGGAGATGCTGTTCGGTTTCAACAAGTTCCGGAAGAACTTCGCGATCACCCTCGACGTCCAGTTCGTCGGCAAGGCGGCCGGACCGGCCATCCCCGAGCCCACCTCGGCGCTGCTCTTCGCGGTGGGTGCCGGTGTCGTCGCCATCGTGATCCGACGCCGGATGCTCGCGGTCGAGGCCGTCTAAGGCGCGCAGCCAGCCCGGCCCGCTGAGCGGTCGACCTCCCGGCCATTCCCCGGGGGCCAAGCCGATCCCTGCATCCCCATCCGACGGGGCAGGTGTAGTCTGCCCCGCACTCGCCGCACTCGCCGTGAGGGCAGCGAGAGCTACGGTCCGTGGGTCTTTGCGGCCCGCTGCCGGTTGTCGGCGGCGGAGCGGGGGTGCTGCATGAACTTCGACAACCTCTCGATCCTGAGCGTGCGCCACGTGGACGCTCCCCACGTGGTCACCTCCGAGGAGATCCAGGCGGAGCTCGGCGAGACGATGGATCGCCTGGGCCTGCCCCGCGACCTCCTGCAGTCGCTGGCCGGCATCCACGAGCGACGCTTCTGGAACGAGCAGACCGAGCCGAGTGACGCGGCGACCCTGGCCGCCGAGCTCGTGCTCGAGGACGCCGACCTCGACCGCTCGAAGCTCGGCGTGGTGATCAACACCTCGGTGTGTCGCGACTACGTCGAGCCGTCCACCGCCTGCCTGGTCCACGGGAACCTGAAGCTCCCCGCCACCTGCATGAACTTCGACATCGGCAACGCCTGCCTCGCCTTCCTGAACGGGATGGAGATCGTGGGCAACATGATCGAGCGCGGCCAGATCGACTACGGGATGATCGTCGACGGCGAGTCGAGCCGCTTCCTCACGGAGTCGACGATCGCCCGCCTGAAGCGCTCCGAGACCGACATGGCGACCTTCCGCGAGGAGTTCGCCTCGCTCACCACGGGCTCCGGTGCGGTCGCCATGATCCTCACCCGCTCGGACCTCGCCCCCGACGGCCACCGCTTCCGCGGTACCTACAGCCTCGCCGCGACCGAGCACAATCGCCTCTGCGTCGGGCAGCTCGATCGCGGGGTGACCGACACGCGCGGCCTGCTGGTAGCCGGCATCGGCCTCTCCCAGCGCACCTGGGCCGAGGCCCAGGAGCATCTCGGATTCTCCGAAGAGGACGTCGACGAGTACTGCATGCACCAGGTGAGCCAGCGCCACGCCGAGCAGCTCGCCCAGACGTTGAAGGTGGACCTCGAGAAGGCGCTCCTGATCGTCGGCCAGTTCGGCAACATCGGCCCCGCGTCCGTGCCGATCGTGCTCTCGAAGGCCCGCGATCTCGGTCGCCTCCAGCGCGACGATCGCATCGTGCTGGCCGGGATCGGCAGCGGCCTCAACTGCACGGTCGGCGAAGTGATCTGGTGAACCGGCCGGCGGGAGTTCCCGACTCCCTCTACCCCTTCGAGGGGCGCCGCTTCGACCTCCACGGCCTCGGGTACCACTACCTGGACGAGGGCTCCGGCGAGCCCGTGATCATGGTCCACGGGAACCCGACCTGGTCGCTCTACTACCGTCGGCTCGTCCTGGCCGTCCGCGAGAGCCGGCGCGTCATCGTGCCCGACCACATCGGCATG
>JAAUYD010192082.1_pt1 | contig 14132 bp, 27 predicted proteins | sample 7278101 | NCBI WGS metagenome assembly JAAUYD01 (sample SAMN14350128, study PRJNA611818) | marine sediment metagenome | isolation source: surface marine sediment (0.6m) | place: French Polynesia: Moorea | collected 2018-08
CGGGTGCCAGCCGATCACTACGAACCCAGTTACAGGGCTTACCCAGAGGAATTACCACCAGTTGAATACCCGGATGACTACCTGATAAGGAAAGTCACTCCAAGTGGAAGAGTGTCGTTCAAAGCCCGGTCTATCCTTGTGTCAAAAGGGCTACGGGGTGAGCCTATAGGACTTAGACACAATCATGATCAGGATGCTGTCTATGACCTTTACTACTGTGATCAATGGCTGAAAACTATTGATTTGAATACGATCGATCAGAGTGAGTAAACTGTTACCTATGTCCTGATACGTTTGTTACCCATGTGCCCGGTCTATACAGCGCCCAAAAAGGAACTCGCGCGCTTGTGAGAAAGAAGCTACGAAGTGCCACCCTTTCTTGCGCGTGAAACCCTGTGCACAAACTCACTGCCAAAAGGATCGCCACGCTTCGCTCGGTAGCTGCTCCTGCGTTGCTCTACCTCCTGCATCCATGCAGTCGTCGCGATGACAGCGTAGAAATTAAAAAGCCCCGGCGGGGAACCCGCCGAGGCCTATCAAACAAACTGCTTGCACGATCCAGTGCTTTATTTTAGTACCGTCGAAAACCTCTGAACCCCCTATGACAGGAGTCACAAACCTCCGACAGTGCATTGAATTTATCCCACACATCCGGGGAAACCGCAACCTTTTCTTCTCCCCGGCCATCGGCGGCGGGCAGCATGACCCCACCTTCCTCGGCGGTCGGCTGCTTCTGGAATTCCTCGGCCAGCGCTCGGGCGGCTTGCTTCAGGGCCTCGGCATTGGCCTCAAAACCCTGGCGATTGCCCCACAGTGCCAACGTGGTGCGTGAGTTGTAGCTGGCTATCGAGCCCGGATGGAAATCATCGGCCAGCGAGCGACCGGCGGTGGCCTCGATGCGCCGTGCCAGTTTGATCGCCTCGGTGCGGTCGAAGCCCTCGCGGCCATAGAGCATGCCACCGAGCTGCTGCATCGCGTTGTAATGCCGCCCCATCTGGTACTGGCGTCGGTCGATCAGGCGCTGGCGCTCGAAGTATGGCAGGCGCGGGTAGAAATACATGCCATTGGGCGCGATCCATGGCCGACCCTGACCACCCCAATAGGAGTAGTACCAGTAGTCGTCATCGTCATCGCCGAAATCGAAGGAAAAAGCCTGGGCGGGATTGGTTGCCAGGAACACTACACCCAGGGCCAGAATTGTGAATATACTCTTGAGCTTTCTCATTGCGTATCTCCGTTACAAAGGTGTACCGAAAATACTGCGACCAAGCCCTTCCTGTGTAACCACGGCCAGGTCAAATCAACCTGACATATTTTCCGCGGACAAAAAAAAGGCCGCTTGAGGCGGCCTTTTTACTGCGGATCGGATTGGATCTACGCCTGCGGACGATCGACCAGTTCGACATAGGCCATAGGCGCCTTGTCGCCGGATCGATAACCGCATTTGAGGATGCGCAAATAGCCGCCCGGGCGCTCCTTGTAGCGCGGGCCCAGGTCGCTGAACAGCTTGCCGACCATCTCCCTGTCGCGCAGACGGCTGAACGCCAGCCGGCGGTTGGCGACGTTGTCTTCCTTCGCCAGGGTGATCAGCGGCTCGGCGACGCGGCGCAGTTCTTTGGCCTTGGGCAGCGTGGTCTTGATCAGTTCGTGCTGGAACAATGACGCCGCCAGGTTCTTGAACATCGCCTTGCGATGGGCGCTGTTGCGGTTGAGTTGACGGCCGCTTTTACGATGACGCATGACTGTTGAAACCTCTTAACTTGCTAACTTGTCGCTTTCGATATTGGGCGGCGGCCAGTTCTCCAGACGCATACCCAGGGATAGACCATAGGATGCCAGCACGTCCTTGATCTCGGTCAGCGACTTCTTGCCCAGATTCGGGGTCTTCAGCAACTCGACCTCGGTACGCTGGATCAGGTCGCCAATGTAGTAGATATTCTCCGCCTTCAGGCAGTTGGCCGAACGCACGGTCAGCTCCAGGTCGTCGACCGGGCGCAGCAGGATCGGATCGATTTGCGATTCCGGCTCTTCCTCGACCTCTTCCTCGGAGCCTTCCAGGTTGACGAATACCGACAGCTGATCCTTGAGGATACTACCGGCGATACGGATCGCCTCTTCCGGATCGACCGTGCCGTTGGTCTCGATGTCGATGACCAGCTTGTCCAGGTCGGTGCGCTGTTCGACACGCGCGGCCTCGACCGCATATGCCACCTTGCGGATCGGCGAGAAGGAGGCATCCAGTTGCAGATGACCCAGCGCGGTTTCCTCGTCGGTCAGCTGGCGTTGGTTGGCCGGCTGGTAACCGCGGCCCTTGACCACGTGCAGCTCGACGTTGAAATCTATATCCTTGTTCAGGTTGGCGATGACGTAATCGGGATTGACGATCTCGATGTCGTGATCGAGCTGAATGTCGCCGGCGGTGACCGGTCCGGAACCGCTCTTCGACAATGTCAGGGTCGCCTCGTCACGGGCATGCATGATGATGCCGACATTCTTCAGGTTCAGCATGATGTCGATGACATCCTCCTGCACGCCGTCGATGGTGGTGTACTCGTGCAGCACGCCATCGATCTTCAGGTCAACGATCGCGCAGCCGGGCACCGACGACAGCAGGATGCGGCGCAGCGCATTCCCCAGCGTATGGCCGAAGCCTCTTTCCAGAGGCTCGATGGAAACCTTGGCATGATAGGTTTCCTGCTCCTCTACCTTGACCTGACGCGGCTTGAGCAATTCTGACAGTGTTTTTGATGACATGGAAAACCCTGTGATGTTGACGGTTTAAAGTTTCACTTCCTACTTGGAGTACAATTCCACAACCAGCGATTCGTTGATGTCCGGCGGCAGCTCGGAGCGCATCGGCAGCGCTTTGAAGGTGCCCTCGAACTTGCCGGGATCGACGCTGATCCAGTCAGGGAATCCACCCTGCTCGGCCAGTGCCATGGCCTCGTTGATACGCGCCTGCTTGCGGGATTTCTCGCGCACGCTGACGACGTCTTCCGGCTTCACCTTGTAGGAAGGAATATTGACGATCTTGCCATTGACCATGATCGCCTTATGGCTAACCAGCTGGCGCGCCTCGGCGCGGGTCGAACCGAAGCCCATGCGATAGACCACGTTGTCCAGGCGCGATTCCAGCAGTTGCAGCAGGTTTTCGCCGGTAGAGCCTTTCAGCCGCGAGGCTTCCTTATAGTAGTTGCGGAACTGCTTCTCCAGCACACCGTAGGTTCTTCTCAGCTTCTGCTTCTCGCGCAGCTGCATGCCGTAGTCCGACAGGCGCGGCTTGCGCGCGGCAGAGCCGTGCTGCCCCGGCACATTCTCGATCTTGCACTTGGTGTCCAGTGAGCGGCGGGCCGACTTCAGGTTCAGGTCGACGCCCTCGCGGCGCATCAGCTTGCATTTGGGTCCGATATATCTTGCCATGATCGTTTGTCCTCCTTACACCCGACGCTTTTTCGGCGGACGACAACCATTGTGCGGAATGGGTGTCACATCGTCGATGCGGGAAATCTTGAAACCAATATTGTTCAGCGCACGCACCGCGGAGTCGCGCCCCGGGCCCGGGCCCTTGACCATGACCTCGAGGGTTTTCCGGCCCATTTCCTGGGCTGCCTGGCCGGCACGTTCCGCCGCCACCTGGGCCGCGAACGGCGTGGATTTACGCGATCCGCGAAAACCGGAACCACCCGCGGTCGCCCAGGTCAGTGCATTGCCCTGACGATCGGTGATGGTGATGATGGTGTTGTTGAAGGTGGAATGGATGTGCGCCACCCCATCCGCGACATTGCGCTTAACCTTCTTCTTGGAACGTGATTTATCTACCATAATGAAAAGCTCGTTTGCTAACCCCTGTCTAGACAGGCTCTACTTTTTGATCGGACGGCGTGGACCCTTGCGGGTGCGCGCGTTGGTCTTGGTGCGCTGGCCGCGCACCGGCAATCCGCGACGATGGCGGATACCGCGGTTGGTACCCAGGTCCATCAAGCGCTTGATGTTCAACGATACTTCCCGCCGCAGATCACCCTCGGTGGTGAAGGTACTGACCTGGTCACGGAGCTTGTCCAGTTGATCTTCAGACAGTTCACGGACCTTGGCCGCCGGGTTGATGCCAGTGATCTGGCAGATCTGCGCCGAACGGGTTTTGCCGATGCCATAGATGGACTGCAGGGCAATCACCGTATGCTTGTTGTCCGGCACATTTACACCACCAATACGAGCCATAAAAACTATTTCTCCTGAAGAACTTTTGCTTGCCTGAAAAGGGCGCGGATAGTAGCCGATCCGCCTGTGAAAATCAATGCCGCGAACACTGTGCCGAACCCGTTATCAACCCTGCCGCTGCTTGTGCCGCGGATCCTTACAGATCACGCGCACGGAACCGTTGCGACGAATGATCTTGCAGTTCTTGCACATCTTTTTGACCGATGCCCTGACTTTCATATCAACACCTTAATTATCTAGCGGACCACGCCGCTTCTACCATAACCTTTGAAATTCGTTTTCTTCATCAGACTGTCGTACTGATGACTCATCAGATGCGCCTGCACCTGCGCCATGAAATCCATGACCACGACAACGATGATCAGCAGTGAGGTGCCGCCAAAATAAAACGGTACGTTCCAGAACAGGATCAGGAACTCCGGCAGCAGGCACACCAGCGTGATGTAGATGGAACCCACCAGGGTCAACCTGGATAAAACGCCGTCGATATAAGTGGCGGTTTGCTTGCCGGGGCGAATCCCCGGAATGAACGCGCCGGACTTCTTCAGGTTCTCCGCGGTTTCCTTGCTGTTGAACACCAGCGCGGTGTAGAAGAAACAGAAGAAGATGATCGCCGCGGCGTAGAACATCACGTACAAAGGCTGTCCCGGCGACAGGGTTGCCGACAGATCCTGCAGCCAGCGCATGCCTTCCTGCTGCCCGAACCAGCTACCCAGCGTGGCCGGGAACAGAATGATACTGGAAGCGAAGATCGGCGGAATGACGCCGGCCATGTTCAGTTTCAGCGGCAGGTGGCTGCTCTGCGCGGCATACAGCTTGTTGCCCTGCTGACGCTTGGCGTAGTTGACGGTGATGCGCCGCTGGCCGCGTTCGACGAACACTACGAAAAGGGTCACCGCGATGACGCCGATCAGCAGGAACAGAATAACCAGAGAATTCAGCTCACCGGTGCGTACCAGCTCGATGGTGCCGCCAATTGCCGACGGCAGACCCGCGACGATACCGGCAAAGATAATAATCGAAATGCCGTTGCCGATACCGCGTTCGGTGATCTGCTCGCCCAACCACATCAGGAACAGTGTGCCAGTTACCAGGGTGATGGTCGCGCTGAACACGAAACCGAAGCCCGGATTGATAACCAGGGCGTCGGTACCCGCGCCTTGACCCTGCAGAGCGATGGAGATGCCGACCGACTGGAATGTCGCCAGTACCACGGTGAAGTAACGAGTATACTGGGTGATCCTGCGTCGGCCCGATTCGCCTTCCTTCTTGATCTGTTCCAACGCTGGCACGGCGACGGTCATCAACTGCATGATGATGGATGCCGAGATATAGGGCATTACGCCGAGGGCGAAGACCGACATGCGTTCCAGCGCACCACCGGAGAACATGTTGAACATGCCCAGGATACCGGACCTTTGTTGATCGAAGATCTGCTGCATCACGGTCAGGTCGATACCTGGCACCGGAATGAAGGTGCCGATACGGAATATCACCAGCGCGACGATGACGAAGAAAATCCGCCGACGCAGTTCGCTCAGGCTTCCGCCCGACAGACTGGCTGCTAACTGTGACGCGGAGGTCGACATCAGTCTTCCACCTTACCGCCAGCCGCTTCGATGGCGGCTTTCGCGCCCTTGGTCGCCTTGACGCCCTTCAGCGTCACCGCGCGAGTAATCTCACCGGACAGGAATACCTTCGCCTGGCGAGTGTCCGCCGGTACCACGTTGGCGGCAATCAGGGTTTGCAGTTCGATGACATCACCTTCCATTGAGGACAGTTCGCTCAGGCGTACCTCGGCGCTGAAACGCGATTTTCGTGCGGTAAAACCGAACTTCGGCAGGCGCCGTTGCAGCGGCATCTGGCCGCCTTCGAAGCCGACCATCGGCTTGCCGCCGGAACGCGATTTCTGGCCCTTGTGGCCGCGCCCGCAGGTCTTGCCCAGACCGGAGCCAATACCACGGCCGACACGCTTGGCTGCCTTGGTGGAACCCGCCGCGGGTTTCAGAGTATTCAGGTGCATCAGCTTTCCTCGACGCTCAGCAGGTAGTGAATCTTGTTGATCATACCCCGGTTTTCCGGCGTATCGATCACCTCAACGGTCTGGTGCATGCGACGCAGACCCAGGCCCGAAGCACAGGCCTTGTGGGCCGCCAGTCGGCCGTTCAGGCTTTTGACCAGCTTGACGCTCAGGGTTTTGTTGTTTGCTTTGGCCATGATATCAACCCAGTATCTCTTCCACGGTTTTGCCGCGCTTGGCGGCGATCATGTCCGGCGAATGCATATCACGCAGTCCCTTGATTGTGGCGCGCACCAGATTGATTGGATTGCGCGAGCCATTGCACTTGGCCAGCACGTTGCGCACACCGGCGACCTCGAATACCGCGCGCATGGCACCACCGGCGATAACACCGGTACCCTCGGATGCTGGTTGCATGTAGACCTTGGCCGCACCATGGCGGGCATTCACCGGGTAGTACAGGGTACCATCGGTGATCGCGACCTTGACCAGATTGGCGCGGGCCTTCTCCATCGCTTTCTGGATCGCCAGTGGCACCTCCCGTGCCTTGCCGTAGCCAAAGCCGACCTTACCATTGCCGTCACCGACCACGGTCAGCGCGGTGAAGCCGAACTGGCGGCCACCCTTGACGACCTTGGCCACGCGGTTGACCGCGACCAGCTTTTCGGTCAAATCATCTTTTCCAACTTGAGCATCTGCCATAATGGACTCTCTTGCTTAAAACTTTAATCCGTTCTCACGAGCGGCATCCGCCAGGGCCTTGACCCGTCCGTGATACTTGTAACCGGAACGATCGAACGCGACGGCATCGATGCCCGCGGCCTTGGCCTTTTCCGCGATCGCCTTGCCGACGGCGACGGCAGCCTCGACGTTGCCGCTGTACTTGACCTCGCCCTTGAGGTCCTTGGACAGCGTTGACGCGGTAGCGATCACCTTACCGGTTTCGCCGGAGATCACCTGCGCATAGGTGTGCCGCGGTGTGCGGTGAATCGTCAGCCGGTTCACGCCCAGTTCGCGAATCTTGGCGCGGGTCTTGCGCGAACGGCGAATACGGGATGTCTTCTTATCCATAACCTAAACCTACTTCTTCTTCGCTTCTTTCCTGATGATATGCTCATCAGTGTATTTGACGCCCTTGCCCTTGTATGGCTCCGGCGGACGGAAGGCGCGAATCTCGGCCGAGACCTGCCCGACCTTTTGCTTGTCACAGCCGGACACGACAATCTCGGTCTGGCTCGGGGTCTCAATGGTGATGCCTTCCGGCACCGGGTAATCCACCGGATGCGAGAATCCCAGCGACAGATTCAACACCTTGCCCTTGGCCTGGGCGCGATAACCAACGCCGACCAGCTGCAGTTTCTTTTCAAAGCCCTGGCTGACACCGATGACAATATTATCGGCCAGCGAACGCATCGTGCCGGTCATCGCCATCGAAGACTTCTCCTCGTTTGCCGGGGCAAAGGTCAACACATTGTCGTTGTGCTCGAAGGTGACATCGTCGTGTACCGTCAGTGACAACTCACCCTTGGGACCCTTGGCGGAGATCGTCTGGCCCTTGATGGTCAGATTGACCCCGGAGGGCATTTCGATCGGTTTCTTTGCAATACGTGACATGGCGATACCCTAGACAACCGTACAGATCACTTCACCGCCATTGCCGCTGGCACGCGCCTGCTTCTCTGTCATCACCCCCTTGGAGGTGGAGACGATGGCGATACCGAGACCGCCGTTGACCGACGGCAGCTCGTCCTTGGACTTGAAGATGCGCAAACCCGGGCGGCTGACGCGCTTGATCTCCTCGATGACCGGCTTGCCCTGGAAATATTTCAACGTAATGGTCAGCTCTTTCTTGACGTCATCGCTGACCGCATAGTCGGTGATGTAGCCTTCATCCTTCAATACCCTGGCGATGTCCTCCTTGTGGCGGGAAGACGGCATGCGCACGCTGACCTTCTCGGCCTTTTGGGCATTGCGAATACGCGTCAGCATATCGGATACGGGATCTTGTAAACTCATAGCTCTGCTCTCTTACCAACTCGCCTTGACCAGGCCCGGCACATCGCCGCGCATGGCCGCTTCGCGCAGTTTGATACGGCTCAGGCCAAACTTGCGATAGTAGCCATGCGGACGCCCGGTCAAACGGCAGCGGTTGTGCTGGCGCACCGGCGAGGAATCGCGCGGCAGCTTCTGCAGCGTGTCGACCGCGGCCATCTTTTCCTCGAACGGGGTGTTCGGGTTGCTGATGAGGGCCTTCAACGCCGCTCTTTTCTCCGCGTAACGCGAGACCAGCTTGCTTCGCTTGACCTCGCGTTGAACCATAGACCTTTTAGCCATATTTAAATCCGCCGTTAATTCCTGAATGGAAAGTTGAACCCTGCCAGCAGCGCGCGACCTTCCTCATCATTCGCCGCGGTGGTGGTGAAGGTAATATTCAGACCACGCAGCTTGTCGATCTTGTCGTAATCGATTTCCGGGAACACGATCTGCTCGTTCAATCCCATGTTGTAGTTACCGCGGCCATCGAAAGCCTTGCCGCTGAGACCACGGAAGTCGCGCACCCGCGGAATGGCAAAATTGATCAGGCGATCCATGAACTCATACATACGGTCGCGGCGCAAGGTTACCTTGCAGCCGATCGGCCAGTTCTCACGAATCTTGAAGCCGGCGATCGCCTTGCGGGACAAGGTCACAACCGGCTTCTGGCCGGCGATCTGCTCCATGTCGCGCATCGCATTCTCGATCACCTTCTTGTCACCGACCGCGTCACCCAGACCCATGTTCAGCGTAATCTTGCTGACCCGCGGGATCTGCATCGCCGACTTGAACTTGAACTGATCCATCAGCTGCTGGCTGACGGTATCGCGATAAAATTGCTCTAATCGTGTCATGATAAAAACCGTTAAACGTCGATGACTTCGCCATTGGACTTGAAGTAACGCACCTTGCGGTTATCCTCCAGTACCTTGAATCCGACCCGGTCACCCTTGTCGGTGGTCGGGTTGTAGATCATTACATTGGACTGGTTGATCGGGGCTTCCTTGTCGATGATGCCGCCAGTCTCGCCGGTATTCGGGTTGGCCTTGACGTGCTTCTTGATCATATTCACGTTTTCCACCAGCAGGCGGTTTTCGTCGATGCGCTTTAGCACCGAGCCACGCTGACCCTTGCTGCGGCCGGCAATCACAATGACTTCGTCACCTTTTCTAATCTTTTGCATGGCTAAAACCTATCTTAAAGTACTTCCGGCGCCAGCGAGATGATCTTCATGAATTTCTCGCCGCGCAGCTCGCGCGTCACCGGTCCGAAGATCCGGGTCCCGATCGGCTGCAGATTGTTGTTCAGGATCACCGCGGCGTTACCATCGAAGCGGATTAATGAACCGTCATTACGGCGCACGCCATTGGCGGTACGTACGACCACGGCGTTGTAGACCTCTCCCTTCTTGACCTTGCCACGCGGAATCGCATCCTTGATGCTGACCTTGATAATGTCGCCGATGCCGGCATAACGACGCTTGGAGCCGCCCAGCACCTTGATGCACTGCACCTTGCGAGCACCGCTGTTATCCGCCGCGGTCAGCACTGTCTGCATTTGAATCATGTCTCAAAAACCCTAATCTAAAATCTCGCGTCAGCTCGCCTTCTCGACAACCTTCACCAGTGACCATGACTTGGTTTTGGACGTCGGACGGCTTTCGGTGATCTGTACGGTGTCACCCTTCGAGCATTCGTTGTTCTCGTCATGCACATGCAGCTTGGTCGATTTGCGCACGAACTTGCCGTACAGCGGATGCTTGACCCGGCGCTCGATCAGCACGGTAATGGTCTTGTCCATCTTGTCGCTAACGACGGTGCCGATCTGCGTTCTTAAAACCTTTTCTTCACTCATGATCATTTACTCGCGGCAACTGCCTGTGCCCGTTTCTCATTCATAACCGTCTTGACCCGGGCGATGTTCTTGCGCACCTTGGTGAACTGATCACTGCGTGCGGCCTGGCCGATGGCTTTCTGCATGCGCAGGTTGAACTGCTCCTTGAGCAGGCTGTTCAACTCGTCGCGTAGTTCCTGATCGGACTTGGAGCGTAGTTCTTTCGCGTCCATCACATCACCTGCCTGACTACAAAATTGGTCTTGAACGGCAGCTTGGCGGCCGCCAGGCGGAAGGCTTCACGCGCCACGGACTCGTTGACGCCCTCCATTTCATACAGCATCTTGCCGGGCTGGATCTTGCACACCCAGTACTCCACGTTACCCTTGCCTTTACCCATGCGCACTTCCAGCGGCTTCTTGGAAATCGGCACATCCGGAAACACGCGGATCCAGATCTTGCCACCACGCTTGATGTGACGGGTCATGGCGCGACGCGCGGCCTCGATCTGGCGTGCGGTGATCTTGCCGCGCTCGGTGGCCTGCAGACCGAACTGGCCGAAGCTGACCTTGTTGCCATTGTTCGCCAGACCGCGATTGCGTCCCTTGAACTGCTTTCTAAACTTGGTTCGTTTTGGCTGTAACATGATTCAATACTTTCGTGTTGCGCTCAGCTACCCGGCTTCTGTGCCGCGGGATTGTTGCGGGATTCGAAATCGAATACCTCGCCCTTGTAGACCCAGACCTTGACACCGAGGATACCGTAGGTGGTCAGCGCCTCGGCGGTGCCATAGTCGACGTCGGCGCGCAGTGTATGCAGCGGCACGCGGCCTTCGCGGTACCATTCGTTGCGAGCGATCTCGGCGCCGTTCAAACGGCCGGAGATATTAATCTTAATGCCCTCGGCACCCAGACGCATGGCGTTGCTGACCGAGCGGCGCATGGCACGGCGGAACATCACGCGACGCTCCAGCTGCTGGGCGATGCTTTCGGCCACCAGCTGTGCATCCAGTTCGGGCTTGCGTATCTCCTCGATATTGATCTTCACGTTGTTGACATGAAGGTTGACCTGGTCGGCAATCTCCTTGCGCAGCTTTTCGATATCCTCACCCTTCTTGCCGATGATGATACCGGGACGCGCAGTGTGGATCGTCATGACGATTGACTTGGTCGGACGCGCGATGGAGATGCGGCTGACCGCGGCCTGTGCCAGCTTCTTCTTCAGGAAATCGCGAATCTTCAGATCTTCATGCAGGAAATCCGCATACTGATCACCGCCGGCATACCACTTGGAAGTCCAGTCGGTGGCGATGCCCAGGCGAATACCGGTTGGATGTACTTTCTGTCCCATTCGTGCCTCTTAGCTGTCCGCAACGGTCACGGTGATGTGACTGGTACGCTTCAAAATTCGGTTACCACGTCCCTTCGCACGTGCACGCATGCGCTTCATGCTGGGCCCCTGATCCACGTAGATGGATGAAATCTTCAGCTCATCGATGTCGGCGCCCTCATTGTGCTCGGCGTTGGCGATAGCCGATTCCAGCACCTTGCGCACCAGCACGGCGGCCTTCTTGTTGCTGAAGTTGAGCAACGTCAGGGCCTTGTCGACCGGCAGGCCGCGCACCTGGTCGGCGACCAGTCGCGCCTTTTGCGCGGAGATTCTTGCGTGGCGATGTTTAGCGGTTGTTTGCATGACTGTTACCTTTTCGCCTTCTTATCGACGATGTGGCCGCGATAGGTGCGGGTCAGGGAAAACTCGCCCAGCTTGTGGCCAACCATGTTTTCGTTGATCAGCACCGGCACGTGCTGGCGACCGTTGTGCACGGCGATGGTCAGGCCGACCATATCCGGAATCACCATCGAGCGGCGCGACCAGGTCTTGATCGGGCGCTTGTTGTTGGTGGCGACTGCATCCTGCACCTTCTTGTACAGGTGATGATCGACAAATGGACCTTTTTTCAGAGAACGTGGCACGTCGAATTACCTCTTGTTGCGGCGACGGACAATCAGCTTGTCCGTGCGCTTGTTGGTTCGCGTCTTGTAGCCCTTGGTCGGCACACCCCACGGGGTGACCGGATGGCGTCCGCCGGAGGTTCGGCCCTCACCGCCGCCATGCGGATGATCCACCGGATTCATCGCCACACCGCGAACGGTCGGCCGCACGCCGCGCCAGCGACTGGCGCCAGCCTTACCCAGCGAACGCAGGCTGTGCTCGCCGTTACTGACCTCGCCGAGCACCGCGCGGCAGTCGGACAGCACCTTGCGCATCTCGCCGGAGCGCAGGCGCAGGGTCGAGTAGGCGCCTTCGCGGGCCACGAACTGCACCGAGGTGCCGGCGGAACGCGCCATCTGGGCGCCCTTGCCCGGCTTCAGTTCAACGCAATGCACGACTGAACCGACCGGAATGTTGCGTAGCGGCAGGCAATTACCGGACTTGATGCCGGCATCGTCACCGGAGCGCAATTGGTCGCCGGCGGCAATACCCTTTGGCGCGATGATGTAACGGCGCTCACCGTCGGCATAGACCAGCAGGGCGATATGCGCGCTGCGGTTGGGATCATATTCGATGCGCTCGACCGTGGCTGGAATACCGTCCTTGTTGCGCTTGAAATCGATCGTGCGGTAACGCTGCTTGTGGCCACCGCCCTTATGCCGGGTGGTGATGCGGCCGGCGTTGTTGCGCCCACCGCTCTTGGATTTCTTTTCCACCAGACCCTGGTAGGGCTTGCCGGTGTACAGTCCCGGGGTCTTGACCGAGACGACAAAGCGGCGGCCGGCAGAGGTTGGTTTTGCTTTAATGAGTGCCATAGTGATTATCCGCTGACTGCTGACAGGTCGATTTCATGACCCTGTTCCAGTGAAACGTAGGCCTTTTTCCAGTCCTTGCGCTTGCCCATGCGTGCGCCATGGCGCTTGCTCTTGCCCTTGACATTGACCGTGCGCACCTTGGCCACCTTTACTTTAAACAGCGTTTCCACCGCGGCCTTGATTTCCTCTTTCCTGGCATCGGCGGCAACCTTGAACACATGCTGGTTGGCGGCCTCGCCGATGATGGCGGCCTTTTCCGACACGTGCGGCGCGCTGAGGATGTGGAACATTCTGGTTTCGTTCATGACAGGCGCTCCTCGAGTTTTTTCAGTGCCGCCTGATCGATAACGATCTTTTCCTGACCCACCAGGCTAACCGGATCGGCCAGGGCGACATCCATCACCAGCAGATTAGGGATGTTGCGCGATGCCAGGTACAGGTCGGCGTCCAGACCATCGGTCAGAACCAGGCCATTGCTGACCCCGAGCTCGGCCATTTTCGCCGCCATCAGCTTGGTCTTGGGCTCGGCCACCTTGATCTCGTCAACCAGCACCAGACGGTCCTGGCGGATCAGCTCGGAGACGATGCTGCGCATACCGGCGCGGTACATCTTCTTGTTCAGTTTTTTGCTGTAATCACGCGGACGTGCGGCGAAGGTCACACCGCCGCTGCGCCACAGCGGGCTGCGGATGGTGCCGGCGCGGGCACGGCCGGTGCCTTTCTGACGAAACGGCTTGGCGCCACCGCCGCTAACATCGGAGCGGGTCTTCTGCGCCTTGGTGCCGGCGCGGGCCGCACTCATATAGGACACTACCAACTGATGCACCAGAGTCTCGTTGAACTCGGCGGCGAAGGCATCATCGGAGACCGACACCTTACTTTTGGAGTTGTGTATTGCAATATCCATCAATCCAGTCTCTTTACCTAAACCTTATCTATGCCCCTCGGCCCTGGCGCTTGACCGCCGGAGATACGACCACATCGCTGCTCTTGGATCCGGGGACAGCCCCCTTGATCAACAACAGGTTGCGCTCGGCGTCGACCCGGACGACTTCCAGGTTCTGCGTGGTCTGGCGCACATTGCCCATATGGCCAGCCATCTTCTTGCCTTTGAACACGCGTCCCGGGGTCTGGTTCTGGCCAATGGAACCGGGAGCACGGTGTGATACCGAGTTGCCGTGAGTGGCATCCTGCATCTTGAAATTGTGCCGCTTGACGCC
>JAAUYD010010061.1_pt1 | contig 14121 bp, 10 predicted proteins | sample 7278101 | NCBI WGS metagenome assembly JAAUYD01 (sample SAMN14350128, study PRJNA611818) | marine sediment metagenome | isolation source: surface marine sediment (0.6m) | place: French Polynesia: Moorea | collected 2018-08
CATCGACTGGCCAATCGACACCCGGTCGTCCTCGAAAAACGGCACCAGCTTCTGCGGGTTTCTCAATGCATAGTCATCCGCGCGGGGTTCCGCAACGCCCGGTTTCAAGTCAACCGACCCGATGTCGTGCCCGATGCCTTTCAGGTTCAACGCGATCCGCACACGGTAAGCCGCGGTCGAGCGCCAGTAGGAATACAGTGTCGCCATCTAAGGTCCCACGTATTTTTCTACGGTCTGGTCGATGCTGCCGAACAGGTTCTTGCCCGACGCATCCAGCATCTCGATCCGTATCCGGTCGCCAAACTTCATGAACCCGGTCTTTGGTTTGCCATTCTCGATGGTCTCGATCATGCGGATCTCGGCGATGCAGGAATAGCCTGCGCCGCCTTCCGATACCGGCTTACCCGGGCCGCCGTCGAGCTTGTTGGACACCGTGCCCGAGCCGATGATCGTGCCGGCCGACAGCGGGCGCGTTTTCGCCGCGTGGGCAATGAGCTGTCCGAAGTCGAATGTCATGTCGATGCCGGCGTTCGGATTGCCGAAGGGCTCGTCGTTCAGGAACGAGAGCATTGGCAGGTGAAGCTTGCCGTCGGCCCATGCGTCGCCGAGTTCGTCAGGCGTCACGGCAACCGGAGAAAACGCGCTCGACGGCTTCGACTGGAAGAAGCCGAAGCCCTTCGCGAGCTCGCCGGGGATCAGGTTTCTCAGCGACACGTCGTTAACGAGCATGACGAGCCTGATGCCGTCGAGTGCTTCTTCCGAGCTTACGCCCATCGGCACGTCGCCGGTTACCACCGCGACTTCGGCCTCGAAATCGATGCCCCAGTCCTCGTCCGCCATGACGATGGCGTCGCGCGGGCCGAGGAACGTGTCCGAGCCGCCCTGGTACATTAGCGGATCCGTCCAGAAACTCTCCGGCATCTCGGCGCCGCGGGCCTTTCTGACGAGTTCCACGTGATTGACATAGGCTGAGCCGTCCGCCCACTGAAACGCGCGCGGCAGCGGCGACGCGCATTCCTCCTGCATGAACTCGACGCCGCGTGCAAAAGCCAGTTCTTCGGACAACGCCGCAAGCTGCGGCGCGACGTCGTCCCAGCGGTCCAGCGCCGCCTGCAGCGTCGGCACGATGTCGCCAGCGTCAAAACAACGCTCGAGGTCATCGGATACGACGACCAGGCGGCCGTCGCGGCCTTGCTTCATCGATGCAAGCCTCATGCATCCTCCCCCTTGAATTCCAGTTCATGCAGCCACGCGGCGTGACGCGGCGCTTTCTTCGTGCGGCTCCATTCGTCGAGCATCGCGGGCGCGACGCGCTTGAGTTCCTCGAGCTGTTCCTCGGTACCGTTGTTCCAGACGAGCTCGAGTCGATGCCCGTTCGGATCGAAGAAATAGATCGACTGAAACACGCCATGATTGGTCGGGCCGACGACGTCGATGCCCTCGGCCTCGACGCGCGCTTTTGCATCCAGTAACTCCTGGTAGCTGCCCAGTTCGAACGCGATGTGCTGGACCCACGCCGGCGTATTCTCGTCACGCCCCATCTCATCCTTGGTGGGCAGTTCGAAGAACGCGAGCACGTTGCCCATGCCGGCGTCGAGGAACACGTGCATATACGGATCGGGTTCCTTGGTCGAGGGCACTTTGTCCTCCGCGAACGCCATCGTGAACTCCATGTTCAGGACGCGCTGGTAGAAATCGACGGTCTCTTTCGCGTCGATGCAGCGGTAGGCGACGTGATGAATGCGCTTCAGTTTCATGCTGCCGTTTCCTCGGTGTCGACGACGCCGCGAGCGATCTGGTCGCGCTCGATCGATTCGAACAGCGCCTTGAAGTTACCTTCGCCAAAACCCTCATCCTTCTTGCGCTGGATGAACTCGAAGAACGTCGGACCCACCATATTGTTTGAGAAGATCTGTAGCAACAGGCGCGGCCCGCCTTCCGTCGTACCGTCGACGAGGATACCCCTCGGCTTCAGCTCGTCCACCGGCTCGCCGTGCCCCGGCAGGCGCTCGTCGAGCATCTCGTAATAGGCGTCCGGCGGCGGCGTCATGAATTCGAGTCCGCGATCGTGCAGGCGGTCCCAGCATTCAATCAGGTTATCGCAGGACAGCGCGATGTGCTGAATGCCCTCGCCGTTGAACGCCATCAGGTACTCCTCGATCTGGCCGGTGCCACGCGAGGCCTCCTCGTTTAAGGGAATGCGGATCTTGCCGTCGGGCGCGGTCATCGCCTTGGAGAACAGGCCCGTGTATTCGCCCTTGATGTCGAAGTAGCGAATCTCGCGGAAGTTGAACAGCCGCTCGTAATAGTCGGCCCAATACGCCATGCGGCCGCGGTAGACGTTATGGGTCAGGTGGTCGATCTCCTTGAAGCCGCAGCCGACCGGATGGCGATCCACGCCCTCGAAGAACTCGAAGTCGATGTCGTAAATCGTCGAGCCTTCCTCGTAGCGGTCGATCAGGTACAGCGGCGCGCCGCCAATGCCCTTTATTGCCGGCAGCCGGAGCTCCATCGGGCCGGTCGGTATCTCAACCGGCTGGGCGCCGAGCTCGAGCGCACGCTCGTAGGCCGCGTGCGCGTCGCGAACGCGAAATGCCATGCCGCAGGCCGACGGACCGTGCTCCTGCGAGAAGTAGTCGGCGAGACTGCGTGGCTCCTCGTTCAGGATAAAGTTGATGCCGCCCTGACGATACAGCGTGACATTCTTCGACCGATGCTTCGCGACAGCGGTGAAGCCCAGCAGGTCGAAAGCGGCCTTGATCGATGTCGGATGCGGCGCGGCAAATTCGACGAACTCGAATCCGTCGAGGCCCATAGGGTTTTCAAACAAGTCAGTCATCGGATTCACCTGTGCAATTACATAGCTATTTCGGTCATTATGCGCGCTTTTGGCCGAACAAGTGCCCAAAAAATATCAATTTATGATAAAAACGAGAACATTAGTTTCAATAAATATTTCAAAAAGGAAAAGTGTTTCAAATGAAGCTGAGTCGTTCGGACCGGATACTGCTGGATGAGCTCCAGCGCGACAACACGAGGAACCAGACTGAGCTGGCCGACATTGCGGGTATGTCCAGGACCTCGTGCTGGCGACGGATTCGGGACTTCGAGGAGAGTGGGCTCATCGAGCGGCAGGTCGCCCTGCTGGATCCGCAGCTGGCCGGGTTTCACATCCAGGTCCTGCTGGCCGTATCGATGACCGAGCACACCGATGAAAACAGGCTGGACTTCGAGAATCACGTCAACCGCCTCGACGAGGTGACCGAGTGCTTCACTGTGGCCGGCGAGCGCGATTACGTGGTGCACGTGGTCGTGCCGGATATCGAGACCTACACCGAATTCCTCAACCAGGAGATCTTGAAACACCGGGCCGTGCGATCGGCCAGTTCCACCTTCGTCCTGAAGCGAGTGAAGTACACGACGCAGCTCCCGATGCAGCGCTAACGGCCTGAAAACCTGCGCGAATGCGGGAGTTTTTTGGCTGTCTCCGTGTCAAAGAAGTGAATGGGTTCACATTTTCGGAATGTGAGCCTTTTGTTGCTTATTCGCAACAGACGGTCGGTCCCGAGCTTTTTGCAACACCACTGAATGTTGGTGAAATGCAAGACGGATTCTCGAACTAATTCGTAACATCATTATGAGGCGTGGGTCACCGACCGGTCAGAGCACGGTTGGTACTTCCTATCCGCAGGTTGTAGCGATTAATACCTGAGCGGAGAACGTGACATGAAAGGTTTCGGATTACTGATTTTGCTGTTTCTCGTCGGATGCGCGCATACGAAGAGCCTGGAGCAGCTGGAGAACGAAGCGATGCTGACCGGAGACTGGTCGGAGGTCGAAAAGCGCGAACGATTGATTGCGAGGAAAGCGGAAAGACAGGGCATCAGCCACAAGTGTCCGGTTGGTTACATCAGCTTCTGCCAGACCTATACCGGCCACGAGCAGTGTGGTTGCGTCACCCGCCAGGGCATGCGCGATGTCTTCGCCGGCCGATAGTGCTATCTAAACGCGCTTGCCGTCCCTGATCAGGGTCACCGAGTAGGGCGGCAGCCCAACGCTACGATTGTTCACCGCAATCGCATCACCCTGGGTCACAAACGCGATATACCAGTCCAGCCCGTCGACCCATTCGGGCAGAGAGAGTTGCGTCGCCCGTCGGCTGCGATTGATCAGCAGCATCGCGAACGCAGGGTCTTTTTCGACGTGCTCATACGAGTAAGCAACCGCGAAGACTGACGCGTCGGTCCACGCGTGGTCATCCATCGCCCGACCGTCGATGTCGAGCCAGTCGATATCGATGACGCTCGTGTCCGTCTCGACCTGACCATGCAGATATTGCGACTGCCTAAGCAGCGGCATCTCCCGGCGCAGCCGCGTCATCTCACGAACTTGTTCCAGGAAGTCCGGATCCTTGTCTGGATCCGACCAGTCTATCCAGGCCAGCACGTTATCCTGCGCATACGCGTTGTTATTGCCTTGCTGCGTGTGCCCGATCTCGTCGCCGGCGAGTAGCAACGGCGTACCCTGGGAGAAGAACAGCGTCGCCAGCAGGTTGAGTCGATGCGCGCGACGCGCCCTGACGATCTCAGCATCGTTCGTCGGACCCTCGTCGCCGTGATTGCAGGTGAAGGTGTGCGCGTGCCCGTCACGATTGTCTTCGCCGTTCGCCTCGTTGTGCCGCTGCTCGTAGCTAACGACATCCGCGAGCGTAAAGCCGTCGTGCGCGGTGATCAGGTTGACGCTGGACGCCGGCACTCGTCCGTTGGTATCGAAGATGTCCGCTGATCCGTGAATGCGCCGTGCGAGCTCGCCGGAGACGCCGTGATCGCCGCGCCAGAATCGCCGCGCTGTATCCCGGAACTGGTCGTTCCACTCGGCCCACTCCGGCGGGAACTGCCCGAGCTGGTAGCCACCCGGGCCAGGATCCCACGGCTCCGCGATCAGCTTGACCCTCTTTAGAACCGCATCGTGAGTGATGGCCCGCAGCAGCGGGTGTGTCGGCGAGAAGCCGTCGGCGTGGCGTCCTAACACAGGAGCCAGGTCGAATCGGAAACCGTCGACGCCCATCTCGGTCACCCAGTAACGAAGGCTGTCGACAACGATGCGTTGCACCTGCGGATGATCGGCGTTGATCGTATTACCGGTGCCGGTATCATTGATGTAGGCAGACGGGTCGTCCGGCATCGTGCGGTAGTAGGCGAGGTTGTCGATGCCCCGAAACGACAGCGTCGGGCCGAAGCCGTCGCTCTCGCCCGTATGGTTGTAGGCGACGTCGAGAATAACCTCGATGCCGGCTTCGTGAACCGCATTGACCATGTCGCGAAACTCGTGCACGGGATCGAGGTGGCCATAGCGCGGCATAGGCGCAAAGAAACCGACCGTGTTGTAACCCCACAGGTTTCTCAGCCCCTTCCTGGCCAGGTGATGTTCGTCGATGAACGCCTGGATCGGCATCAGTTCGAGCGACGTGATACCAAGGCTCTTCAGGTGTTCCAGCACCGCGCCCGACCGCATGCCCTGGAAGCGACCGCGAGCTTCGGTAGCCACGTGCGGATGAGACATCGTGAACCCACGCACATTCGCCTCGTAGAACATCGTGTCCGCCCACGGCACGCGAGGTGAGGGCGCCAATGGGTCGTTGGCTGGCGCCGTCACGACCGACTTCGGTATGAACGCCGCGCTGTCGACGATGCTGGCCTCGTACGTCTCCTTGTCGTGGTCGAAGACGGCCGGGTCCCAGCTGAATTCACCCGATAGCGCCTTTGCATAGGGATCGATCAGCAGCTTGTGTGGGTTACAGCGGGCACCCAGTTTCGGATCGTAATTGCCGTGCACGCGGTAGCCGTAGCGCTGCCCCGGCTCGCAGCCCGGCAGGAAGCCGTGCCAGACATCGTCGGTGCACTCGGGCAGGTCGAAACGCGTCTCGTTGCCGGCGGCGTCGAACAGGCAGAGTTCGACGCGCTCGGCGACCGACGAGTACAGCGCGAAGTTGACGCCCCCGTCGACCGGTGTCGCGCCCTGTTGCCCGGGATTACCTGCCTGCATCAACGACCGTTAAGCTCGATGGCCTCGAGGTTCCAGATGTCCTCGTTGTAGTCCTGCATCGTCCGGTCGGTGGAAAAACGGCCGGACATCGCTGCATTCAGGATACTCATGCGCGTCCACGTCTCGACGTCCTGGTAAGTCGCATCGGCGCGGGCCTGCGCATCGACGAAGCTGCGGAAGTCCGCCGCGGTCATCCACTGATCGGCCGGCTCGCGAATCGACTGAATGACGGCATCCAGGCATCCGGGCTCGAATCGGTTGAAGTGCCCGCTGTCGAGCAGATGCATGACGCGGCTGAAATCCTCGTCGGCATCGATGATGCCCTGCGGATCGTATTGCCCCCGCAGCGCCTGGATCTCGTCAACCGTCAGGCCGAACAGGAAGAAGTTCTCCTCGCCGACGGCTTCCCGAATTTCGACGTTGGCGCCGTCCAGCGTGCCGATCGTCACGGCGCCGTTCATCATGAACTTCATGTTGCCGGTGCCGGAAGCCTCCTTGCCGGCCGTCGAGATCTGCTCGGACAGATCGGCCGCCGGGCAGATGACCTCCATCGCGGAGACGTTGTAGTCCGGGAAGAACACCAGCCGCAGCCTGTCCTGCATCAGCGGGTCCGAATTGATGACCCGGGCCACGTTGTTGATGCACTTGATGACGCTCTTCGCCATGACGTAGCCAGGTGCCGCCTTGCCACCGATGATGATTGCGCGCGGCGACAGGCCGTCACCGTCACCGCGGCGAATCCGGTCGTACAGGTGGATGGCATGCAGGACGTTCAGCAGTTGTCGCTTGTACTCGTGGATGCGCTTGACCTGCACGTCAAACAACATGTCCGTCGACAGCTCGATCCCGGTCTCCTCCTGCACGAGGCGCTTCAGCCGGACCTTGTTCGCGAGCTTGACGTGCCGCCAATCACTCTGGAACTGCTTGTCGTCGGCGTACTTCTTAAGCCCCGACAGCTGACCGAGGTCCGTGACCCAGCCGTCGCCGATCTTTGCGTTCATCAGCTCAGCCTGCTTTGGATTGCAGGCGGCCAGCCACCGTCGCTGCGTCACGCCGTTCGTTTTGTTGTTGAACTTCTCGGGCCACAGCTCGGCGAAGTCGCGGAACAGGCCCTCCCGTAGCAGCTTCGAATGCAGCTCGGCCACGCCATTCACCGAGAAGCTTCCGACGATCGCGAGATACGCCATGCGAACCATCGGCTCGCCGCCTTCCCGGATCAGCGACATGCGCTGCACGCGGTCGCTGTCGCCGGGCCAGCGCTGCGCGACTTCCGTGATAAAGCGCGCGTTGATCTCGTAGATGATGTCGAGGAGACGCGGCAGCAGGCGGCGGAACATCGATACCGGCCACATCTCGAGTGCTTCGGGCAGCAATGTGTGGTTCGTGTATGCCATCGTCCTGCGCGTGATGGCCCAGGCCTCGTCCCATTCAAGCCCGTGAATATCCATCAGCAGTCGCATCAACTCGGCGACGGCGATCGCCGGGTGCGTGTCGTTGAGCTGGTAGCAATTCTTGTCCGCGAACTCGCTGAAGTCCTCGCCGTGCTGGTCTATCCAGTAACGCAGTGAGTCCTGCAGGCTCGCGCTGGCGAGGAAGTACTGCTGCTTCAGCCTGAGTGCCTGCCCGTTCTCCGTTTCGGCATTCGGGTAGAGCACCATCGTGATGTTCTCGGCCGCGTTCTTCTCGGCGACCGCATCGGCGTAACTGCCCTGGTTGAATTCGCCCAGGTCGAACGCGTCGGTCGCCGAAGCAGACCAGAGCCTCAGTGTGTTCACGATGTCGTTCTTGTAGCCGGGTACCGGTACGTCGAACGGAATCGCGAGTACGTTCTCGGTGTCGACCCACTGGTAGCGAAGCCGCCCCTGCCGGTCGGTGTAAGTGCTCGTCCGACCGCCGAACTGGACGGTCTGCGCATAGTCGATGCGCTCGATCTCCCAGGGGAAGCCCTCGCGCAGCCACGCGTCGGGTTCTTCTACCTGGTAACCGTTCTCGATCTTCTGATGGAACATGCCGTAGCGATAGCGGATGCCGTAGCCCATGACCGGCAGTCCCAGCGTCGCACAGCTGTCGAGGAAGCAGGCAGCCAGCCGCCGGAGTCCGCCGTTGCCGAGCCCCGCATCGGCCTCTTTGTCGTAGACCTGCTCGAGTTCAAGACCGAGCCGGCCGAGCGCCTCCTGCGTATCGTCTTCGATGCCCAGGTTTAGGAGGGCGTTGTGCAGCAGCCGGCCCATCAGGAATTCGAGCGACAGGTAGGCAACGCGCCGATTGCTGTCGCGCTCGATGGCCAACGACGTCTTCGCCCAGCGTTCCATCAGTCGGTCACGCGCCGCATAGACGACGGCCTGGTAAAGGAAGGGCGATCGCGTGTGGATCGTCCTTCGACCTAGCATCTTGCCGAAGTAATGTGTGAAGTCCTTCAGGATCGCATCCGCCGTCATCGGCAGGTCCGGTGCCTGAAGTAACTCGATGTCGCCGATTCCGGTCGACGTATCCATATTGGAAGCCATAGTGATCTCCTGGAGTGCCTCAGCTCTCCGGTGTCAGGAATAGGGTGGCGAGCGGTGGCAGCGTCAGCACGAGGGAACAGGGTCTCCCGTGGGCGCCGTGCTCTTCCGAATGTTGGGGCTCGTTGCCGACGTTGCTGCCGCCGTAATGGTGGCTGTCGGAATTCAGCACTTCGCGATACTGCGTGTACTCCGGGACGCCGAGTCGGAAACCTTCGCGAACGACCGGCGTGAAGTTCGTCACGCAGATGATGTGACGGCCTTCTGCATCGCGTCGAACCCAGCTCAGGATGCTGTTGTCCCGGTCGCTCCAGTCTATCCACTCGAATCCTTCGCCACTGAAGTCGATTTGGTGCAGCGCGGGCGTCGAGCGGTACAGGCTGTTCAGGTCGCGGATGAGCTGCTGCACACCGCTGTGGAATCCGTATTGCAGCAGATGCCAGTCCAGCGACTGGTCGTGCGCCCATTCGCGTGACTGGGCAATCTCGCTGCCCATGAACAAGAGCTTCTTGCCTGGGTGTACGTACATGCTGCTGTAGTAGGCGCGGAGGTTCGCGAAGCGCTGCCATTCGTCGCCCGGCATCCGGCCCAGAATCGAGCGTTTGCCGTGCACGACTTCGTCATGCGACAGTGGCAGCACGAAGTTCTCGTTGAATGCGTAGACGAGACCGAAGGTCATCTTGTCATGATGGTACTTGCGGTTGACCGGGTCCTCGCTCATGTAGGACAGCGTGTCGTTCATCCAGCCCATGTTCCACTTGAACGTAAACCCGAGGCCGCCGGTCTCGATCGGTCGGGACACACCGGGCCACGCCGTGGACTCCTCGGCGAAGGATGTCGCGCCGTAGCCGTGTACTTCGCGGTTCAGCGTCCTTAAGAACTCGACGGCCTCGAGATTCTCATTGCCGCCGAACTCGTTCGGTACCCACTGTCCGTCTTCGCGCGAGTAGTCGAGGTACAGCATCGATGCAACGGCGTCGACGCGAATGCCGTCGATGTGAAACTCGCGGATCCAGTACAGCGCGCTGCCCAGAAGGTAGTTGACGACCTCGCGACGACCGAAGTTGAAAATCAGCGTGCCCCAATCCGCATGCTCTCCCTTGCGAGGATCCTCGTGCTCGTACAGTGCCGTCCCGTCGAAACGGCGCAGGCCGTGCTCGTCGCGAGGGAAGTGTGCCGGGACCCAGTCGATGATGACCGAGATGCCGGCCGCGTGGAACTGGTCCACGAGGTAACGGAAGTCATCGGGGTTACCGAAGCGATACGTCGGTGCGAACATGCCGATCGGCTGGTAGCCCCATGAGCCGTCGAACGGATGCTCCGAGACCGGCAGCAGCTCGACGTGCGTGAATCCCATCTCCTTGACGTAGCCGACCAGCTCGTCGGCCAGTTCATGATAGGAGAGGTAGCGATCGTGGTCGTCAGCCTTGCGGCGCCAGGAGCCCAGGTGGACCTCGTAAATGCTGATCGGGCCATCCATTTCCGGTGTACTGCTGCGGCGGTTCATCCACTCGGTGTCCTGCCACTGGTACTGGCTCTCGAAAACGATGGAGGCATTGCCCGGCGGCGCTTCGTGATAGTAGGCGTAAGGGTCCGACTTCAACGGCAGCAGATTGCCGTGCTCGTCCAGCAGTTCGTACTTGTACTGGTCGCCGGACTGCACGCCGGGGACAAAGATCTCCCAGATCCCATTCGCCGGATGCAGCCGCATGACGTGCCGACGCCCGTCCCAGTCATTGAAGCTGCCGATGACACTGACTCGTTTTGCATTCGGCGCCCAGACGGCGAAGCGCGTGCCCTTGACGCCGTCGATCGTGCGCACTTGTGACCCGAGCTTCTCGTAGATCTGCTTGTCCGAGCCCTCGCCGAGGTAGTAAAGGTCCATGTCGCCGAGCGTCTGGCTGAACCGGTAGTGATCCTCGATCGTGTAGCTGTCGCCACCCGAGTGCGTGATCTTCAGCAGGTAGTGCCGTTTCCTCGGTGGCAGCACGCCGACGAACAGGCCACCGGCATGTACGCGCTCCATCTCCGCGATCTGCTTGCCGTCTGCATCGACGATGTCTACACGGCTCGCATGCGGCTGCAGCGTTCGCACGACCCTGCGGTTGCCCGAACGATGCACGCCGAGTAACGCGAACGGATCTGCGTGAGTCCCCTCTACCAGCGCCTGGAAGGCGTCCTTATGGCGCTTAATGTCTGCTGCTATTGTGCTCATATAGCGTCTCTATGTACTGGCGGGCCGAGCTGGCCCAGTCAAACCGGCAGGCGGCCGCCCGCTTTCTCAGGTCGGCCCAGCTGCTGGGATGGTCGCGTCGCATGTCTATCGCCCGGCCGACGCTGGCCACGAAGTTAGCGGCTTGCTGTGACGGGTTGATGCCCTCGAATACGAATCCGGTCTTGCTGTCCTCGACGGTATCACGGAGTCCCCCGACGCCGTGCACGACACAGGGCTGGCCGTCCCGCATCGCGTGCATCTGGCTGATGCCGCAGGGCTCGAAGCTCGACGGCATCAGGAACAGGTCGCCGCACTGGTACAGGAGGTTACCGAAGGCCTCCGAGTAACCGCGAAAGTAAATGAAATTGGCGTATCGCTCGGCGATATCGGCCAGCGCGGCCTCGTGAGCCTTGTCGCCGCTGCCGAGCAGGAAGAACGCGCCATTGTTGCCGAGCCGATCGAGGATATGTTCGAGTGCGCTGCGGCCATCGTTCAGTGGCGTGAAGAACAACTGCATCTTCTGGTCGACGACGCGCCCGATGCTGGACAGGATGTGCATCGGGCGGACCTTGGGCTGAGCCTCGAGGTTCTCGAGCGCCGTCAGGTGGACCGGGTCATCGGGCTCTTTCGCCAGGAAACCTTCCAGCGTCTCTTGGCTGGTCTTGAGAAATGGCAGCCAGCCCGGGCGGCGCGCGTGCAGCACGTCGTAGTCACAGCCATTGAGGATGCCGTGCAGGCGCCCCTCGGATGCCGCGTGCGATATTTCCGCCTCCAGCCCCTCGCCGCCGAAGAAGCCGCGTCCGTGGTCGGATGACATGCAGATCTCGTGCGCGTAGGTCGGCGATACCGTATTCACCTGGTCGGCCATGCGGATGGCGAACGCCATCGGATTGACCGCGCTCGGCGAGTGCGGATCGGCGAGTAGCTCCGGCTCGTACTCCATGCCGGGGAACCACGCGACCAGCGAGGACTCGTCGCCCTCGAAAGGACGTTGCCCCTGATAAGCCAGGTTGTGGATCGTAAACACCGTGTGGATGCCGTCCAGCTTCGACCCCAGGTCCGTGAAGTTCTTCATGATCAGGTAATAGGCGGCATGCCAGTCGTGCAGATGCACGACGTCAGGAGGCGAGTCCTGCCCAGCAATCCAGACGGCCGACGCGGCAGAAAAGAACGCGAACTTGCTGGCGTCTGTCGCGAACGGGCGTGAGGCGCCATCGTCGTGATAGACGCGGCCGGGGTCGGTGGGCGCCAGGATAGGGTGATGCACCAGAATGGTCCGAATCTCACCGTCCAGCTCGTAATACTCGACGTCGTGTTCCGCACCGCCGAACAACACGAGCCGTTGCTCGATCAAGCGAGCCTCCGGCATCCGGTGAAATTTACCGAAAGACGGCGTCATTATCGTCGCGCGCCAGCCCTCGGCCACGATCGCCGGCGGCAGATCGCGAATGACATCGCCGACGCCACCCACCTTTCCACCCGGCAGGTTTCCATTCTCCGCGGCAATGAATATGACGTGCTTGCTGGCGATGCCGGTGTACCTGGGTATTAACGCGTGAAGTGGAGCTGTTGCCCGAGCATGTCGGGCGTTACCAACGTGATGCCCTTGTCGGTGACTCGGAAGCCCTTCTTGCGGTCTTCTTCGGCGTCCTCACCGATGACGGTGTCGGCAGGAATCTTTGATCCACGGTCGATGATCGCTTTGCGAATTCGGCAGTTCTCGCCGATGGTGACCTCGGGCAGGATCACCGAGTCGGTGACCTCACTGTAGGAGCTTATGCGGACGTTCGAGAACAGCAATGACCGGTTGACCTGCGCGCCTGAAATCACGCAGCCACCCGACACCATCGACTGGATCGCGAAGCCTTTGCGGTCATGCTCGTCGAAGACGAACTTGGCCGGCGCAGCCTGTTCCTGGTGCGTGAAGATCGGCCACTCCATGTCGTACATGTTGAGCTGCGGCGTCACCGATACGAGCTCCATGTTGGCTTCCCAGAATGCGTTCAGCGTCCCAACGTCGCGCCAGTAGGCCTGGTTGCCGGTCTCCGGATCGCGGAACGGGTAGGCATAGACGTGGTAGTCGTCGATGATTGACGGGATCACGTTGCGGCCGAAGTCGTGCTGCGTGTCGGGCGTGTCGGCGTCCTTGATGACCTGCTCATACAGAAAATCCGTGTTGAACAGGTAGTTACCCATCGACGCGAGGCACAAATCGGGTTTGCCCGGGATCGGGTCGGGATTCTCTGGCTTCTCCTTGAATTTGATCACGCGCCCCGTCTCGTCGACGGTCATGACGCCGAACTCGCCCGCGGCTTCTTCGAGCGGGACCTCGAGGCAGGAAACGGTCATGTCTGCACCCTGTTCGACGTGCGCGGCCAGCAAGTGTCCATAGTCCATCTTGTAGATGTGATCGCCTGCCAGCACGAGGACAAACTCGGGGCTGTGCGTTCGGATAATGTCCAGGTTCTGGTAGACCGCGTCCGCGGTGCCGCGGTACCACTCACCGCCGACGCGCTGCGACGCGGGCAGGATCTCGACGAATTCCCGGGACCCGACCGGCGACTGGTTCCAGGACCAGCCTTTGACGAGGTGGCTGATCAGCGAATGCGCCTTGTACTGAGTCAACACACCAATCCGCCGAATGCCCGAGTTCATGCAGTTCGATAGCGGGAAGTCGATGATTCGAAACTTGCCGCCGAAATGCAGCCCCGGCTTCGCTCGCCATGCCGTCAGCTCGTGAAGACGCGAACCCTGGCCGCCGGCGAGAATGAGCGCGACGGTCTGGCGTGTCAGGCGGCTGACAAAGCGCGCATCTTCGGTTTGGCTGTTTGAATTCATAGGCTTACGGACCCCGCATCGGAAATTGGAATGGATTATGCCAATGCGAAGGCGGCGAAGTCCGGGACGTGGTTCCCGTTTAGTTCTTCGATTTCGTTAAAGACTCCGACCGGACGCAGTGACCAGCTCAGCCACATTGTCGCAAACTTCGGGGCTGAGTTGGGAATCTGTTACGCGCCAGCGCCAATTATCCTTGGAGGTGCCGGGCACGTTGATACGGGCTTCCGAGCCCAGACCGAGGTAATCCTGCATCGGGGCGACGGCGAGCTGCGACGCTGCAGAGAACGCCAGCCGGATCATGTCCGTGGCAATGGTCTCCGGCGTGCCGCCGGTGATGGCCAGCGCCATCTGCTGTGTTCTCTCTATTTCCTCAGGCGAACGAATGTCTCCCGGGCTGCCCAGGAACCAGCCCAGCGTCGTGTCGTTGTCGTGGGTGCCCGTATAACAGACGGAATGCTCAGAGATGTCATCCATGTGGAAGCCGGGGTCTGCGACGTCGAACTGCAGCACACGCATGCC
>JAAUYD010230911.1_pt1 | contig 14116 bp, 11 predicted proteins | sample 7278101 | NCBI WGS metagenome assembly JAAUYD01 (sample SAMN14350128, study PRJNA611818) | marine sediment metagenome | isolation source: surface marine sediment (0.6m) | place: French Polynesia: Moorea | collected 2018-08
CGCCAATCGGCCAGGGCCTTGTCCTGCTCCTCGCTGAGGTTCAGCCTGTCGGCATGCTTCTTGACGACCTTCATCAGGTTCGGCATCGGGCTGGCATGCCGCATCATCATGCCGTGCCCCTGCGAGCCGTCGTGTTGCCCCTTGCCGTGATGGCCCTTGCCATGACCCTGGGCAGCGACGCCCGCGGAGAACAACAGGAGGAAGAGAACGAAGACGATCCTTTGCATGTTTCGCAACCCCGGCGGATATTTCGAGAGGGCGCGATTGTGTTGCATCGCCGGCAAAAAATAATTAACCCATGTCAATTCGGCTCGCGTACGCGACTGCCGGAGCCGTGTAGCGGGCACAAAAAACCCCGCCACGACGGGCGGGGTCTTGTCACTGACGCGCAGCTGCGATCAGTTGAACGTGAAGTTGTCGCGGATGATGTGCGGAGCGCGGCGCACGTTCTTCTCGAACTCGTCGCCGACGTCGATCGGGTTGGGTATGTCGATGGTCGGCGCCTTCCAGCCGGGCGGTACACGCCCCATGCGCGCCGGTGCGTTCATCATGTCATCCCAGGCCTGCGACATTCCGTCCTTCGGGTCGACCGGGTTCATCCACGTCTGCGGACCGGCGCCCCAGACCCGCGGATGCATCGGGTTGAAGCTGTCGCGACGCGACATGTCGAAGCTCTGCATGAACGGCACGCCGCTGAACGGGCCGCTACCGCCGCGCCGGTACGGGCCACCGAACGGGCCGCCACCGTAGGGGCGAGGACCATAACCGTAGCCCACAGGCGGACCATAGGGGGCGGCGCCAGGTGCCGGCATCGGCGGGTAAGGTTCTGCCGAGAGCGCGACCTGGCTGCCGACGAGCAGCAGCGATGCGGCGATCAATCGAAAAGTGGACATCGGTTTCTCCTTTGGATTGTGGAACCCGCCTCGCGCAGCGCGCCGCGCCCCAGAGGCAGTATAGTCGTTGTGCTCATGGGACTTCGCGGCTTCCAGCGTGCTGTGTGAACCCCTCCGGCTTCACCCCTGAGCGTCCAGATACGTTTATTAGTTTATGCTAATTTACTTGTCATAGCAAGCCGGTGGACACAACGCCGCAAAAACCGCGTTCTGGACCCACAGCGCCGCCGGCGACCGCGCCGCTACCCGCCGAGGCCGCGCGCCAGGTCGTCGCGGATATCGTCGAACGCCTCGAGTCCCGCAGCGACCCGCAACAGACCTTCGCCGATCCCGGCCGCCGCGCGCTGCTCCGGCGACAGCCGGCCGTGGGTCGTCGTCGCGGGATGCGTGATCGTGCTCTAGGCATCGCCGAGATTGGCGGTGATCGACAGCATCCGGGTTGCGTCGATGACGCGCCATGCCGCGTCGCGTCCGCCGTCGACGTCGAACGCGACGATGCCGCCGGGCAGCGTCTGCTGGCGCGCCGCCAGATCGTGCTGCGGGTGGCTCGGCAGCCCCGGGAAATAGACGCGGGCGACGCCCGGCTTCTGCTGCAGCCAGTCGGCGAGCCGTGCTGCGTTTGCGGAGTGCGCCTGCATGCGCAACGACAATGTCTCCAGGCCCTTCAGGAACACCCAGGCGGCGAACGGGCTCATCGTCGGCCCGGCGGTCCGCAACACGCCGAACACATCCTCGCCGACCCGCTTGCGGTCGCCGACGACGGCACCGCCGACCGCCCTGCCCTGGCCGTCGAGGTACTTGGTCGCCGAATGAATGACGATGTCGGCACCGAGCGCCAGCGGTTGCTGCAGCGCCGGCGTACAGAAACAGTTGTCGACGACGAGCAGACAGCCGTGGCGATGCGCCAGCTCGGCGAGCGCCGCGATGTCGCACAGCTCGGTCAGCGGGTTGGACGGCGTCTCGACGAACAGCAGCCGCGTCCGCGGCGTGATCAGGCGTTGCCAGTCGTCGAGGTCGCTGAGCGCCGCGTAATCGGTGGACAACCCGAACCGCGACAGGTACTTGTCGAACAGCATCGTCGTGCTGCCGAAGATGCTACGCGAGCTGACGATGTGGTCGCCCTGTTCGAGCAGGCCCATGCAGGTGGCCAGGATCGCCGCCATGCCGGATGCGGTCGCGACGCACGCCTCGCCACCCTCCATCGCCGCCAGCCGCTCCTCGAACGTACGCACGGTCGGATTGGTGAAGCGCGAGTAGATGTTGCCGGCACTGTCACCGGCGAAACGCGCCGCGGCCTCGGCGGCACTGGCGAACACGAAGCTCGACGTCGCGAAGATCGGCTCGCTGTGCTCACCCTCGGCCGTCCGTCGATGGCCGACGCGTATGCCGCGCGTCTCGATCGCCCAGTCGTCGTCCCAATCGCTCAATTCGCCCCTCCCGTCACCGGCCGCCACGAACGCCCGCCCACAAAAAAACCCGCCTGGCTGCAGCAGCCAAAGCAGGTCTCGCCTCGCTTTAGCGGTACTTGTATAGCGCCCGCAATCTGAGCCAAATCGGCGCTTAGTGGGAGCCTAGACGGCACGCGGCCGGGCGTCAACCGGGCGCTATGAAACGCTCATCGGTCGTTGTACAGGCCGATCACGGTCGGCGTGGTCGATTCTTCGCGCTGCGTCTTGGCCTCGTCGTTGCGGTCGGCCTCGAGGCGTCGCAGGTAGTCGGGCGTGATGTCGCCGGTCACGTACTCGCCACTGAACACCGAGGTATCGAAGCGCTGTACCTGGGTCTTGCCCTTCTTGCCGACCGCGTCGATCAGGTCGTCGAGATCCTGGTAGATCAGACCATCGGCGCCGATCCATTCGCAGACCTCGTCCTCGCTGCGCCCGTGCGCGATCAGTTCGGACGCCGCCGGCATGTCGATGCCGTAGACGTTCGGATAGCGCACCGGCGGCGCCGCCGACGCGAAGTAGACCTTTCTCGCCCCGGCGTCGCGCGCCATCTGCACGATCTGCCGCGACGTCGTACCACGCACGATCGAATCGTCGACCAGCAGCACGCTCTTGCCCTTGAACTCGACGTCGATCGGATTGAGCTTCTGCCGTACCGACTTCTTGCGCGCCGTCTGGCCCGGCATGATGAAGGTGCGGCCGATGTAGCGATTCTTGATGAAGCCCTCGGTGAAACGCACATTCAGCTCGTGGGCGAGGCTCATTGCCGACGTGCGGCTGGTGTCGGGGATCGGGATCACGACGTCGATCTTGTCGCGACCGAGCACGCGCTCGGTCTTCTTCGCCAACCGCTTGCCCATGCGCAGCCGCGCCTTGTGCACAAAGATGTCGTCGATGATCGAGTCCGGTCGGGCGAAGTAGACGAACTCGAAGATGCATGGGCACCGCTGCCATTCATCGGCGCATTGCCGCGTGTGCAGCTTGCCGTCGCGGGTGAAGATCACGGCCTCGCCGGGTTCGACGTCGCGCACGCGCTCGAAGTCCAGCGTGTCCAGCGCGACGCTCTCGGATGCGACCATCATCTCCGGTCCGTTATCGCCGTCGCGCACGCCGAACACCAGGGGACGGATACCATTCGGGTCGCGGAACGCAATGACACCGTAGCCGGGGATCATCGCGACCGCGGCGTAGCCGCCCCGGCAGCGCATGTGGACGCCGGAAACCGCGCGGAAGATGTCGTTCTCGTCGAACGACAGGTGTGAAGTCTCGGCGTGCAGCTCGTGGGCGAACACGTTGAGCAGGATCTCGGAATCCGAATCGGTGTTGATGTGGCGGCGGTCTTCGCGGAACAGGTCCTTCTTGAGATCTTCGGCGTTGGTCAGGTTGCCGTTGTGCGCCAGGCTGATGCCATACGGCGAGTTGACGTAGAACGGCTGCGCCTCGGCCGACGACGAGCATCCGGCGGTCGGGTAGCGCACGTGCGCGATGCCCATGCTGCCGGGCAGGCTGATCATGTGCTGGTTATCGAACACGTCGCGCGCCAGGCCATTGGCCTTGCGCAGGTGCAGGCGGCCCTGGTCGCAGGTCATGATGCCCGCGGCGTCCTGGCCGCGGTGCTGCAGCACGAGCAACGCATCGTACAGCGCCTGGTTGACCGGAGACGTCCCGACGATTCCAACCACACCGCACATGTTCTACCTCAGTCCGACCGCGCTACGCGGTCGTGTAGCGGAAGCTGTCTGCCAGTTCCGGCGGCAACAGCTCGCGCAGCCAGAACGCCAATTCCTCGAAATAGCCGACCAATGCCGACTCGATCCACCAGCCCTCCCGTGGCAGCGGCGTCAGTCCGGCGAGCAGCACCAGCACGGCAACCAACAGGACGCCGCGCGCAGCGCCGAATACCATGCCCACCAGACGGTCCGTTCCCGACATCCCGGTCCGCTCGACGAGCTGGATCACCAGGTAGTTGACCAGTCCGCCGACCATCAGCGTCACAATCATCAGCAGCGCGAACGCGATGCCAAGGCGCGCGGTCGGCGAACCGATCCATTCGCGCAGCGGCACCTCGAGATCGCGGAAGAAACTCCAGCTGATCCAGAACGCCAACACCCATATCGCCAGCGAGAAGGCTTCCTTGACGAATCCGCGCGCGAGGCTGATCAGCGCCGACAGCAGCACGATGGCGATGATGACGACGTCCAGCCAGGCCACGGTTCAGACGCCCCCCACAGGCCCGCTGCATGTTATCAGACACGCGTCCCCACCCCTGCCCACGTCGCGCCGGCGCATCAGGGGTACTGTCTGACCTGGGCCTTGGTGCCGGCGATCTCGCTGACCTTGTCCAGCATACCCTCCGCCTCGGTACGTTCGACGACGGGCCCGACGCGTACGCGGTAGTAGCGCTTGCCCTGGATATCGACCAGTTCGGGATCGGGCGTCGGCAGCTGCGCGGCGCGCAGCCGCGCGACCAGCTTGTCGGCATTCTCGCGGCTGGACAGGCTGGCCGCCTGCACGACCCAGGCGGTCAGCCCGGTACGCGGTGTCTCCGCCGCCGGCGCGGCGGCAGCGGTGGCGTCCGGCGCCGCCGGCGGCGTCGCGGGCGCCAGCGGCGTCACGGCCGGCACCTCCTCGCGCAGCATCGACGACGCAAAATCCGCGTCGGGCGGTTTGCTCGGCAACGGCGGCAGGGGCGGCGGGCGTGCCGGCGGCTCCTCGAACAGCATCGGGACGAAGATCACGGCCAGCGACGCAAGCACGGCGGCGCCGATCAGTCGTTTTTTCAGCCCGTCGTCCATTCTGCTCCCGCGAGCGGCAAAGGTTAGGGCCTGTTCACACTACGTGGGACGTAGCGACGGCGGCCGATTTTCTGGCCAACAAGACGCTGTGAGCGCGATGTACCCACCGTACATGGGCGAGCAGCAACGCCGCTGGGCAGCCCATCATTCGCACAAAGGGCGGCCCCGTCCCTTCGGCGTGCGCCGCAAAATGTGCCATGCGGCGTCGCTCGTCGTTCATTCAGGCCCACCCAACGTCTCTCCTCGCGCCTTACGTGGCGCGTTCAGAGGCAGCAACGCTACGCCTCATGTGGTGTGAACAGGCCCTGGATTATACCCGCGCGCCCCGGTCGGCGCTGCCGTCGAACCAGTCCATCGCGGCGCCGACGGTGACGAACGAACCGAACACGACGACGACATCGTCGGCCGCGCAGTCGGCGGCCAGCATCGCCAGCGTGGCGGCCGGCGTGTCGCCGGTTGCGACGCTGGCGCCATCGAGCGCCGCACTCGCCCGCTCCGCCAGCTCGGCCGCGCCGAGGCCGCGTGCCTGGTCGGACAGATCGACGGCGTACCAGGCATCGAACCGCCGGCGCAATGCGCCGACCACGCCGGCCACGTCCTTGTCGCGCAGCATGCCGAACACGGCGATGCGGCGCCCGCCGACGAACATGTCGCCGAGGGTGGCGGCGAGCGACTGTGCGGCCTGCGGGTTGTGCGCGACATCGAGAATCCAGGTCGGCTGACCCGGCCGTACGTCGAAGCGGCCGGCGGCCCGCGCCGCCAGCAGACCGGCGCGGACCGCGGCCTGGTCGAGCGGCAGCCGGTCCTGCAGCTGCGACAGCGCCACCAGCACACCGGCCGCGTTGTCGACCTGGTAGCGGCCGCGCATGCCCGGCGACGGCAGGGCGCGGCGGACGCCGGTATCGCTGTCGAGGTCCCAGTGCTCGGCATGGCGCTGCACCCGGTAATCGTCGCCGGCCACCAGCAGCCCGGCACCGATCGCATCGGCATGCCGCCGCACGCTGGCCGGCAGCGCCGGGCCTGAGAACACGGCCGGGCGTCCGGCACGCATGATCCCGGCCTTCTCGTAGCCGATCGCGTCGACATCGTCGCCGAGCCATTCCTGGTGGTCGAGACCGATGCTGCAGATCAGCGCGACGTCGGCATCGACCAGATTGACGGCGTCGAGCCGCCCGCCCAGCCCGACCTCGAGGACAACGACGTCGATCGCGGCGTCGGCGAACACCAGCAGCGCGGCCAGGGTGCCGAATTCGAAGTAGGTCAGCCGGGTGGTGCCACGGACCGCTTCGATGCGCTCGAACGCGGCGCAGATCGTCGCGTCGTCGGCGTCGCGACCGGCGACCCGGATGCGTTCGTTGTAGCGCTGCAGGTGCGGCGAGCTGTAACAGGCGCAACGGTAACCGGCAGCGTCGAGCATGGCCTCGGCGAAGGCAACGCTGGAGCCCTTGCCGTTGGTCCCGGCCACCGTGATGACCGGCGCGCCGAGCGGCGGTGCGCCGAGGCGCTGCCAGACCGCGCGTACACGGTCGAGCCCGAGGTCGATGTCGGCGGGATGCAGGCCCGCCTGCCAGTCAAGCCAGGCGGCCAGCGAGTCGAACCGCACCCGCGCTCTCAGTTGCGCTGTTCGCCGCTCAGCATGCTGAGCAGACCGGAGATCCGCTCGCGCATCTCGCGGCGATCGATGATCGTGTCGATGGCGCCGTGCTCGAGCAGGAACTCGCTGCGCTGGAACCCGTCGGGCAGCTTTTCGCGTACGGTCTGTTCGATCACGCGCGGACCGGCGAATCCGATCAGCGCGCCCGGCTCGCCGACATTGACGTCACCGAGCATCGCGAAGCTCGCCGACACGCCGCCCATGGTCGGATCGGTCATGACCGAGATGAACGGCAGGCCGCGCCGCGACAGCCGCTGCAGCGCCGCCGAGGTCTTTGCCATCTGCATCAGCGAGAACAGCGACTCCTGCATGCGCGCACCGCCGCTGGCCGAGAAACTGACCAGCGGACAGCGTCGTTCGATCGCGGTGTTGACACCCTGCACGAAGCGTTCGCCGACGACCGAACCCATCGAGCCGCCCATGAATCCGAACTCGAAGGCCGCGGCGACGATGTCGCGCCCTTCGAGCTGGCCGCGCATGACGATCAGCGCGTCTTTCTCGCCGGTGGCCTTCTGCGCGGCGGTCAGGCGTTCCTTGTACTTCTTGCTGTCCTTGAACTTCAGCGGATCGCTCGATTCGAGTTCGGCGCCGATCTCGTCGCGCGGCTCAGGGTCGAGGAACAGGTCGAGACGGCGGCGCGCTCCGATGCGGTTGTGATGGCCACACTTCGGGCAGACGTCGAGATTGCGCTCCATCTCGGCGCGATACAGCACGGCGCTGCAGCTCGGACACTTGGCCCACAGGCCCTCGGGCACGACCTTCTTGGTCCCGCCCTCGGTGCGAATCCGACTGGGCATCAGTTTCTCGAACCAGCTCATGTGCCTCCCCGCGGGCGTGGCAACGCCAACCCTGTGCCATGCAGGCGCAATCTTAGCAGAACGCCGGGATCAGCCCGTGGCCGTCGACGGCTCGGCATCCATCGCCGCGCGCATCGCCGACAACGTGCCGGCGATCGCCCGAATGGCCTTGTCCGGCGCATCCAGATTGTCTTCGATCTGCGCCACCAGCGCGCTGCCGACGACCACGGCATCGGCGAACGTCGACATCGCCGCCGCCGTTGCGGCGTCCTTGATGCCGAAACCGACGCCGACCGGCAGATCGGTGCAACCGCGGATCTCGGTCAGTTTGTCGCGCACACTGTCGAGCGACAGGTTGGCCGCGCCGGTGACGCCCTTCAGCGAGACGTAGTAGACGAATCCACTCGCCGCCGCGGTAATGCGTTCAATGCGCGCACGGTGACTGGTCGGGGCGATCAGGAAAATCGGGTCGATCCCCTTGGCCCGCATCGCCGGGATGAAGCGCTCACCCTCTTCGGGTGGGATGTCCACGGTCAGGATGCCGTCGACGCCGGCAGCGGCGGCGGCCTCGGCGAACGCCTCATAGCCCATGACCTCCAGCGGGTTCAGGTATCCCATCAGGACCACCGGGGTCGTCGGGTCGGTGTCGCGGAATCGCCGCACCAGGTCGATGACGTCGTGCAGCGACACGTGATTCGCCAGCGCCCGCTCGCTGGCCCGCTGGATGACCGGCCCGTCGGCCATCGGGTCGGAGAACGGTACGCCGAGTTCGATGATGTCGGCACCCGCCTCGACCATCGCATGCATCAGCGGCAGCGTGAGCGAAATGTCAGGGTCACCGGCGGTGACGAACGGGATCAGCGCCTGCCGGCCCTGCTCGCGCAGCGCGCCGAAAACACCGGCGATTCGGCTCACAGCTCGAGCCCTTCCTGCGCGGCAACGGTGTGCATGTCCTTGTCGCCACGCCCGGAGAGATTGATCAGCAGCGTCTGCTCGGGCCGCATTTGCGGCGCGAGCTTGATCGCGTGCGCAATCGCGTGGCTGGACTCGAGCGCCGGAATGATCCCCTCGGTCCGGGTCAGGCGGTGAAACGCATCGAGTGCCTCGGCGTCGGTCGCGGCGACGTAGCTCGCACGCCCGGAATCCTTCAGCCATGCGTGCTCCGGGCCCACCCCGGGGTAGTCGAGGCCGGCGGAGACCGAATGGGTCTCGATGATCTGACCGTCGCGGTCCTCCATCAGGTAGGTGCGGTTGCCGTGCAGTACACCCGGGGTGCCTGCGCACAGCGGCGCGGCGTGGCTGCCGGTGCCGAGGCCGTCACCGGCCGCCTCGACGCCGTAGATCGCGACATCGCGGTCGTCGAGGAACGGGTGGAACAGGCCGATCGCGTTCGACCCGCCGCCGACACAGGCGATCAGCGCATCCGGCAGCCGCCCGGTCATCGCCAGCATCTGCTCGCGCGACTCGCGGCCGATCACGGCCTGGAAGTCGCGCACCATGGCCGGGTACGGATGCGGTCCGGCGACGGTACCGATGATGTAGAAGGTGTTGTCGACGTTGGTCACCCAGTCGCGCATCGCCTCGTTGAGGGCGTCCTTGAGGGTCTTCGAACCCGACGACACCGAGCGCACCTCGGCGCCGAGCAGGCGCATGCGGTAGACGTTGGCCTCCTGGCGAGCGATGTCGACCTCGCCCATGTAGACGACGCACTCCAGCCCAAGCCGCGCTGCCACGGTCGCCGACGCGACGCCGTGCTGCCCGGCACCGGTCTCGGCGATGATCCGGGTCTTGCCCATGCGCTTGGCGAGCAGCGCCTGGCCGATCGTGTTATTGACCTTGTGCGCGCCGGTGTGGTTGAGGTCCTCGCGCTTGAGGTAGATCTGCGCACCGCCGAGTTCGCGGCTCAGTCGCTCGGCGTGGTAGATCGGCGATGGACGGCCGACGTAGTGCTGCAGGTCGGCGTCGAGTTCGGCGAGGAACTCCGGGTCGACCAGATAGCGTTCGTAGGCCTCGCGCAACTCGTCGAGCGGTTCCATCAGCGTCTCGGCGACGAAGATCCCGCCATACGGGCCGAAATGCCCGTGTTGGTCGGGCAGCTCGCTCAGCCTGGCCTCATTGTTCTGCATGTCGCACCTCGTCGATGAATGCCTTGATCTTGCCGGGATCCTTGATGCCCTTGGCCGACTCGACCCCGCCGCTGACGTCTACCGCGTACGGTCTCACCTGACGCACGGCGTCGCCGACATTGGCCGCGCTGAGTCCGCCGGCGAGCACGATGTCACGGCCCATGGTCGCCGGTATGCGCGCCCAGTCGAACACCTCGCCGGTGCCACCCGGTACGCCCGGCCGGTAGGCATCCAGCAGCAGGCCGCGGCCGGCACGAAAGCGTTCCTGCTCAGCGACCAGATCGGTCTCCGGCCGCATCCGCACGGCGCGGATCCACGGGCGCCGGTGGCCGTTGCAGGCGTCGGGGGGCTCGTCTCCGTGAAACTGCAGCAGGTCGACACCGACCTCGTCGACCACCTGCGCGATCGTCGCGGCGTCGGCATCGACGAACAGCGCCACCGTGGTCACGAATGGCGGCAGCTGCCGGCAGATCGCGGCGGCCTGCCCGATACTCACGCGACGCGGGCTCTGCGCGTAGAACACCAGGCCGATCGCATCGGCGCCATGCTCGACCGCCGCTGCCGCGTCCTGCTCGCGGGTGATGCCGCAGATTTTAACCCGAGTCCTCATTTTTCCGCATTATGCCGTATCGCCGCGGTATCCGGCCGTCGCCGCCGGCGCCGCGTGTCCGCGTCATTCACGGCCGCCGGCGGGGAAATACAGCAGTGACGGTGCCGGGATCGCGAAACGCTCCGGGTACCAGACGCGCTCGAAATACAGGCCGTCCGGCGGCGCCGTGACGCCACCGAGCGTGCGGTCACGCCGTGCCAGCACCTCGTCCGCCCACGCCAGCGGGCGCTCGCCGCGACCGATCGCCAGCAACACGCCGGCGATGTTGCGAATCATATGATGCAGGAACGCATTGGCGTGGACGCGCAGCGTTATCAGGTCGCCGCAGCGCCGCACCTGCAGGCTGTGCAGCGTGCGCAGCGGGCTGTTGGCCTGACAACCCTGCGCCCGGTAGCCGGAGAAATCGTGCGTGCCGACCAGGGCCTGTCCCGCGTCGTGCATGCGCCCGGCGTCGAGCGGGCGATGGCTCCAGGTCACCCGGCCGGCGAGCAGGCCGCTGCGCGTCGGCCGGTTCAGGATCACGTAGCAGTAGCGGCGCGATTCGGCGGCGAAGCGGGCGTGGAACGCGTCGTCGACGACCTGTGCCCAGGTCACCGCGACCGTCGGCGGCAGATTGACGTTCGCGCCCAACAGCCAGTTGCGCGGTTCGCGCTGCGCCGTCGTGTCGAAGTGCACGACCTGGCCGACCGCGTGCACGCCGCTGTCGGTGCGCCCGGCGCAGACCACGCGCACCGGGTGCGCGGCGACCCGTGTCAGGGCCGATTCGACGCTCGCCTGGACCGTCGCCGTCTCGTGCCGCTGCAGCTGCCAGCCCTTGAAGGCACGGCCATCGTATTCGATCCCAAGTGCTATGCGCATAATGCAAGAGGGCGCCGTACGGCGCCCTCGAGGTCAATTGGCCGGGACCGCCGAGTCAGCCCAGCTGCGCGAGAATCTTCTCCGCCTCGCCGCGCTGACCATCATCGCCCTCGGTGACGACTTCTTCAAGGATGCTGCGCGCACCGTCGTCGTCGCCCATCTCGACATAGGCCCGTGCCAGATCCAGCTTGGTCGCGACCTCGTCGCCCTGCGAATCCGGGTCGTCGAGTTCGAGGGTATCCAGCGTGTCTTCGCCGCCGACATCGCCATCGAACGCCATGTCGAGACTCGCCGGCTCATCCAGCGACGCCTCGACGGCACCGGCGTCCTCGGCAACCAGGCCGACGTCGTCGGCCGGCTCAGCGACCTGCAGCGACGGCCCGCCCTCGAGCTCCGAATCCAGCGCCGAGAGGTCACTGAGCTCGTCGAGCTGCGCCTGCAGTTCGGCGGCACTGAAATCCGAATCGAGACTGAGTTCCGATTTATCCTGATCGACCGCGGCCTCGGCCTCGGCCATCATGCTGTCGAGATCCAGGGTGTCGGTGATCGTGTCCTCGTCGACCGTGTCGCCGGTCGCGGCATCGCTGTCGGCATCCGGCAGTTCGAATTCCAGCGGTTCCAGGTTGTCGAGCGACGCCGGTTCCGGAGCCGCGGGCTCCGGCGGCGTTGCCGATGCCAGGTCGGAGGGGTCGTCGAGATCGAGCGTGATCGAGACCTCGGACGGCGCCTCGAGGTCGTTCGCTGCACTCGCGCCGTCGTCGTAGGCCGCGGTCAACTCGGACATCTCGACGTCGTCGAGCGACAGCGTGTCGGCGTCGACCGTCGACGCGGCGGTCGCAACGACACCGCCAGCCGCACCGGCGGCCGCCGCGCGCCACGTCGCGCTGCCTTCCTCGACGGCGAACAACGCGTTGTCGGGGGCGAGTTCGCGACCCATGTCCTGGGCCCGTGCCCACGCCTCCTCGTCGACCGCGTCCTGGCCCGCCTCGACCATCTCCTGTGCCAGAGCGCCGTAGGCCTCGGCATCGCGGGTCGCATAGTGGACCTCGAGCAGCTTGTGCTTGAGCGCGAGGCGGTCGGGGTCGCGTTCCATGGCCTGGCGCAACAGCTCCTCGGCCTGCTGGTAACGACCGTAGGCGATGTAGACGTCGGCCTCGGAGACCGGATCGACCTCGCCGGTCTCGTCCTGCAGCGCATTGATGTCGCTCGGCGAGAAGTCGTCGAGGAACGAGCTGTCCGGCAGGTCCTCGAGCGACTCGGCGTTCAGGATAGGCTCGTCGACGGCCTCGTTGGGCGCTGCGCCAGCCGCGCCTTCGGCGGCAGCGACCGGCGCGCCGGCCGTGGCCAGCAGTGCATCGTCGGACTCGTCCTTGCGCCGCCCGCGGGCGAACAGCCAGCCGAGCAGACCGAGCAGCGCGACGCCGCCGGCGGCGATCGGCACGATGTTCTTCTCGACCGTCGCGGCAAGTGCCGGCGGGATCAGCCCGGCGCTGCCCGATGCCGTCGGCGCCGCCGGTTCGGCGGCCGGCGGCGGCTCCGGCGCCGGTGCGACGGCGGCCTCGGGCGCTGCTGGCGCCGGTTCGGCGGTAGCCACGGCACCGTCCGCGGCGTCGTCGATCACGAGTTCGGTGCCCGCCATCGTCGCGATGTCTGCCGATGTCCCGGTCGCGGCCGCCGCGGCGTCGCTGCCCGCGGCATCCTGCGCCGCGTCGAGCCCGAGCACGATGCGGTCCGGGTCGATCTGGACGGGGATCTCGAGGTCACCGAGCGGTACGCCGCTGTCGGAGACGGCCGTGGCATCGGACGCGACGCCACCGGTCGTACCAACGACGATCCGGTCGGGGTCGATCTGCGGTGCAATGTCTTCGATCCGGTAGTCCGCGGCGACCGACTCGGCGCTACCGACCAGATCGGCGACGGCGTCATCGATGGCCTGGGCCACGTCGGTCTCGGCGGTCGGTGCGGCCTCGATCACGACCTCGTCGCCGACCGCCGCAGCGGCGTCGACTTCGCCCACCGGCGCGACGTCGGCGGCTGCCTCCATCGCCTGCCGCGCGGCCTGCTCGACGATCGCGTCGGGATCGACCTGGTTGGCGAGAATCACGTCGTCGCCCGCTGCCTCGACAGCCGGCAGCGGCAGTGCCGCGGGTTCGGCGTCGCCGGCTTCCGGCCCGGCCTCGGCGGTCGCGACGTTGTCCTGCAGCTGCGCGAGTTGCTCGTCCTTGAGGCTCAGCAGGCGCTGCATGTCCTGCAGGCGGGCCTGCAGATCGTCGACGCGCGAGCGCAGCGTCTCGGCCTCCTGGCGCGACGTCTCGGCGTTTTCGCGGGCCGCGATCAGCCGCGACTTGAGGTCGCTGGCGGTCGCCGACACGGCGTCATCGTCGCCGGCGCCGGCCTCGCCGCTGCCCTCCGGACGGGCCGTGGCGATACGCAGCTGGTCCGGTGCCGGTTCGGCCGCAGCAGCGTCGGCGACCGGCGCCTCGGCGGCGGCCTTCTCCTGTGCCGCCGCCTGCAACTTGGCATCGCGGCGGGCGAGCCACGCATCCTGCTGCTCACGGTAGGCGGCGCGCGCGTCGGCGCGGCTCAACTTCTGGATCTCGGCAAGCGCCGGTACGCGCAGGATGCGGCCCTGGCGCAGGCGGTTGATGTCGTTTCTGATGAAGGCCTGCGGATTGGCATCGAGCAATGCCATCATCATCTGTTCCATGCTGACGCCGCGCGGGCGGACCTTCTTCGCGATCCCCCACGCGGTGTCGTTGGCCTGGACCGGACCGTATTCACCGCCGGCAAACGCCGCGCTCGGTGCCGCCGGTGTCGGTGCCGGCGCGGCGGTGCGCGCCGGCGGTGGCGCGGCCTGGCGCGGCGCTGCAGCCGGCTGCCGCGCTGGCGGCGCGACCACCGGCGGACGACGCCGGGTCGTCGTCGGCGGGTCGAGCAG
>JAAUYD010036572.1_pt1 | contig 14115 bp, 9 predicted proteins | sample 7278101 | NCBI WGS metagenome assembly JAAUYD01 (sample SAMN14350128, study PRJNA611818) | marine sediment metagenome | isolation source: surface marine sediment (0.6m) | place: French Polynesia: Moorea | collected 2018-08
GCGTCGCTCTCGAGCCGGGGCGTCGACCGTGTGCGCGACGTCGGTCGCGCCCACGTGGTCGGGTTCCTGCACGATCTCGACGATGCCGGCCTCGCGCCGCGCACGCGCCAGCGCATGCTCTCGGCCGTGCGCGGCGCGAGGCCGGCATCGTCGAGATCGTGCAGGAACCCGACCACGTGGGCGCGACCGACGTCGCGCACACGGTCGACGCCCCGGCTCGAGAGCGACGCACCGAAGCGCGCGAGGTCGGACGCGTACGCCGCTACCGTGGCCGGAGAGAGGCCGCGCTCGACCTTCACGTGCACGAGGAACGCGTCGCGCAGCTCGTCGACGGTGCGCGACGGCCCGGCGCTCACGCCCCGGCCTCGGCGGCTCGACCGGGCGATGCGGCGCTCACGCCTCGGCCTCGTCTTCGCTCTTGCCCTCCGCCGCGACGAGCAGCGCGAGGCGCAGCGACTCGAGCATGTCGGGATCGGTGGGCTTCCGGCCCTGTCCGTCCTTGAGATAGAACGTGTCGGTGACCTGATCCTTGATCGTCGCGGCCTTCGAGATGTAGATCTCGAGCCCGAAGTCGCCGATGCACTTGGTCACGTCGTGCAGCAGGCCGATGCGATCGTCCGCGATGACGTCGACCACCGTGTAGAAGTCGGACTCCTCGGTGGTGATCGCCACGCGCGGCGCCTTGCGCATGGGGAGCTTCGCCTGGCCGGTGCCGGGCAGGCGCCGCGCGCGCAGGTCTTCGACGCGCGTCTCGCCCCGCACGACGGCCTCGAGCGCCTCGCGCAGCTGGCCGAACGCCAGCTCGCGCTCGGCGTCGCCGCCGGGCGGCGTCGAGATGCGGTAGATCTCGAGCGCGAGCCCCTCGCGCGTCGTGTACACGTGCGAGCCGAGGATGTTGAAGCCCTGCGCGGCCAGGGTGCCGGCGACCATCGAGTAGAGCCCGTGCACGTCCCGGGCGCAGAGGATGAACTCGGTGAAGTCGGCGCGCATCGGCCGAAACGCGGTGGTGATCCCCTTCTCGGGGCTGTAGTCGAGCACGACCTTCGCGTGGCGCGCGATCTGCCTCGGCGTGTGCGTCACGAAGTAGCGGCGATGCATGCCCGCGAAGAACGCCTCGGTCGTCGTGGGGTCGATGCCGAGCTCGGCGAGCTCCTGCTGCGCACCGTCACGTCGCTTCTCGACGCGCGCCTCGATCAGATCCATCGCCTTGTCGGCGTCGGCCCCCGTCTCGAGCATCTCGGCGGCGCGCTCGTAGAGCTCGGCGAGCAGCTGCCCCTTCCAGTCGGTCCAGGCGTCGCGGCTGCTCGCCCGGATGTCGGCGAACGTCGCGAGATAGAGGTTGCGCAGGTTCGTGCGATCGCCGCACAGCTGCGCGAACTCGTACAGCAGCTTCGGGTCGGAGAGGTCACGGCTCTGGGCCAGGTGCGACATCAGCAGGTGGTGCTCGACGATGAAGATGATCCGCTTGGCGCGCTCCTCACCGAGGCCGAGCCGCTCGACCAGCGGGATCGCCCGCACCACGCCCTTGCGCGAGTGATCGCCGCCGAAGCCCTTGCCGATGTCGTGCAGCAGGCAGCCGAGGAAGAGCGCGGGTCGATCGCCCACCGAGCGCATCAGCTGGGTCAGCTCGGGCATCGCCTTCTCGTACTTGCCGCGCCAGAGCCTGCGCAGCTCCTCGACGAGGAAGATCGAGTGCACGTCGACCGTGTACGTGTGATAGATGACGTGCTGCCAGCGACAGACGATGTGCTGCCACTCGGGCAGGAACGTGCCGAGGAAGCCGACCTCGTTCATCTCCATCAGCGTGCGCATCACGCGCTTCTCGGCGTTCAGGATGCGCTCGAACGCCGCGACCCACGAGGGGTCGCTTCGCACCGCGTCGCTCACCAGATCGAGGTTCTCGCGCACGAAGCGCCGGGCCATGCGCGAGAGCGGCACGTCGTGCGTCTGGGCGATCTCGAACGCGAGCAGCAGGCGGATCGGCCGCTCGCGCAGGTGCGCCGCGTGCGGGATCTCGAGGTGGTCGTTCGCGAGCCGGAACCCGTCCTCGACCTCGACCGCCACCCGGTCGGCCGGATCGGCGCCCGAGACCCGCGCACGGCACTGGTCGATGATGAGCTCGCTGAAGTTCTGGATGACGCGCGCGTGCATGTAGTACTCGCGCATGAAGCGCTCGACCGGCAGGTCGGGGTCGTCGGCCTCGAGCCGCATCTCGAGCAGCCCCGTCTCGGCCGGCGGTGCCGCCTGCGCCTCGGACTTGCGCATCGCGTAGTCCTCGGTCGACCCGTAGCCGAGGCCCTCCGCCGCGAGCTCCTGCAGCTCGAAGCTCATCTGGTCGGTCGCGCGCTTCGTTCGCAGGTGCAGCTCGTTGCGCACGCGCCACAGGAAGTCGAGCGCCGCCCGATAGGTCTGCATCTCGCCGTCGGTCAGCAGGCCGAAGTGCAGCAGGTCGTCGAGGTCGCGCAGCGAGGGCTGGGCGGCGCGGGCCACCCAGTAGGCCGTGTGGTAGTCGCGGACCGTGCCCGCGCCCTCCTTCACGTTCGGCTGCAGCAGGAAGAGCGAGTCACCGTAATCCTCGTGGCGCGCCTGCTGGGTGTCCGCCCCCTCGGCGATGAACGCCGGCACGTCGGGCACGAGCTCGCTGCGGATGCGATCGGCGAAGACGTGGAAGAACTCGCCGTCGCCGCACAGGAATCGGGCCGTCAGCACCGCCGTGCGCACGGTCACGTCCTCGCGTCCGATCATCACCGTGTCGTCGAGGGTGCGCGTCGCGCAGCCGACCGAGAGGCCCGCATCCCAGAGCCAGTACTGCAGGCGCTCGGCGATGCCGGCGACGTAGGGGCTCAGGTCGTCGCGATACAGGATCAGCAGGTCGACGTCGCTGTGGATCGACATCTCGCGGCGCGCATAGCCGCCCACAGCGAGCACCGAGAGGCCGCGCTCGACCTGGCCGCCGTCGCGCAGGTGGTGCTCCTCGGCGAGCATGAAGAGGCGTCGCACGAGGCGATCCATGAAGTCGGAGTTCGCCTCGTTGACGACGCGCCCCGAACGCGACTCGGCGTGCACGTCGGCGAGCCGCTCCCGGGCCTGCTCCAGGTACGCGCGCACCGCCTTGGGCACCTTGCGGCTGATCGGGCCGTCCTCGGCGAGCGCCTTCTCGAGCTCGGCGTCGATGTTCGGCTGCGCGGCGCTCATCGGGCCCCCACCGCCGGCAGGTCGCTCTCGGCCGAGGCGCGCAGGGTCGCCGGCGGCGTGACCGAGTTGCGATAGTGGCCGAGCCCCGCCGCGATCTGGGCGGCGAACGTGTCGAGGTAGCGCTCGCTCCGCAGCAGCGTCGCGTCGCGCCGGTTGGTCAGGAAGCCCGTCTCGACGAGGATCGAGGGCATGCTCGACATGAAGAGCACGTAGAAGGGGCCGCGCTTCACGCCGAGATCGGGGCTGCCCTTGTAGACCGAGTCGAGACCGGTGATGACGTCGTGGTGCACGATCTCGGCGAGCCTGCGCGAGTGCACCGACGCCTCCGAGACGCGCAGCTTGGCCAGCGTGCGCTGGAGGCCGTCGACCTGGCGCGGCTGGATGCCGTTCTCGCGCGCCGCGAGCTCGATCGAGTGCCGCTCGTGGTTCTCGTCGAGGTAGTAGATCTCGATGCCGCGCGTCGAGCGACGGCGCGAGGCGTTCGCGTGGATCGAGACGAACACGTCTCCCTTCGAAGACTCGGCGATCGCCGTCCGCTCTTCGAGGTCGAGGAACCGGTCGTCGTCGCGGGTCATCACGACCTTGAAGCTGCGGGCCTCGAGGCGTCGCTTGAGCAGCCGGGCGAGCTTGAGGTTCACGTCCTTCTCGCGAAGCCCACCCTGCCCGATCGCGCCGGGATCCTTGCCCCCATGCCCGGGATCGATCACGACCGTGCGCACCGGTCGGGCCGCCACGGGGAGCCGGCCGTTCTGCGTGCGGGGCGTGCGCACCGTGCGCGTCGGCCTGTCGCGGCCCGGCCCGCGCTCGCCGAAGACGTCGATCACGAGCCGGTGCGGCGACTCGAGCGTGAAGAGACGATGGTGGCCGTAGCGCTGCAGGTCGATCACGAGACGCGAGTTGTGGAGCGTGTACTGGCCGAGCCGGACGTCCTGCAGCAGCCCGTCCTCGATCGGGATGCCCTCGAGGTAGTCACGCCCCACCCAGACGTCGGCGATGTCGATGTAGAGGCGGTCCGGCCGCTTCGCCTTGCGGTTCGCTGCCAGCCGCGTGAGGTCGTCCCCGACGAGCTCGACGGGCTCGGTCAGCTCGACCACGACGCGCGTGTAGTCGGGGTAGGACCAGGTGCGCACGGCCGCCACGTCGGCGAGGCCCTTCGGGCGCTCGGCGGCGAGCAGCATCAGCACGACGAGCGCGAGCACCGCGACGTGGCGACGCCGCAGGCCACGCCTGCTCGAGCGCGTGTGGGCAGCCCGACCGCTCACGCGTCTCCCTTCTCGCCGAGTCGCGCGTGCAGCCGCTCGAGCAGCAGCAGCGCATCCATCGGCGTGGTCGTGTTCGGATCGAGGGCGCGCAGGGCCTCGAGCGCCTCGCGCTCCTCCGCGCTGGGCCCGGCGGACTCGCCGCCGAGCGCGAGCGTCAGCTGGCCGTCGCCGGGGCTCGCGTGCACGCGGCCGTGCACCGCGCCGCTGGCCGACGCGCCCCCCGCCTCGAGCTCGGAGAGGATCTCGCGCGCCCGCTTCGTGACGCTCTCGGGCAGCCCCGCGAGCTGCGCCACCTGGATGCCGTAGCTGCGATTCGCGCCGCCCGGCACGAGCCTGCGCAGGAACACCACCTCGTCCTTCCACTCGCGCACCTGGAAGTGGTAGTTGGCGAGCCGCGGCCGCGACTCGGCGAGCTCGACGAGCTCGTGGTAGTGCGTGGCGAAGAGCGTGCGCGCCTCGAGGCCCTTCGTGTCGTGCAGGTGCTCGGCCACCGACCACGCGATCGACAGCCCGTCGAAGGTGCTCGTCCCGCGGCCGATCTCGTCGAGGATGATGAGGCTGCGCCGCGACGCCTGCCTCAGGATGTCGGCGGTCTCGCGCATCTCGACCATGAAGGTCGACTCGCCGCGCGCGAGCCGATCCGACGCGCCGACGCGCGTGAAGATGCGGTCGACGACCCCCACGCGCGCCGCCGAGGCCGGCACGTAGCTGCCGATCTGCGCCATCAGCACGATCAGCGCGACCTGCCGCAGGTAGGTGCTCTTGCCCGACATGTTCGGGCCGGTGAGCAGCAGGATCTGCTGCCCGTCGCAGTCGAGGTGCGCGTCGTTCGCGACGAAGCCGTCACCGTGGGCCGATCGCAGCATCGCCTCGACCACGGGGTGGCGGCCATCCTTCACGTCGATCACGAAGCCCGCGTCGACCTCGGGGCGGGTCCACCCCTCGCGCCGCGCGCACGTCGCGAGCGACTGCAGCGCATCGAGATCGGCCACGCGGTCGGCGGCCGCGCGCACGCGCTCGGCGACGGCGACGACCGCCTGCCGCAGCGACTCGAAGATCTCGCGCTCGAGCGCCGCGGCGCGCTCGTTCGCCCCCATCACCGTGCTCTCGACGTCGCGCAGCTCGGGCGTGGTGAAGCGCTCGACGTTGGCCAGGGTCTGCTTGCGCTCGTAGTCCTCGGGCACCTTGTCGAGCTGCGCCTTCGAGACCTCGAGCGAGTAGCCGTGCACCGGGTGGTAGCGGACCTTCAGGTTCGTGATGCCGCTGCGCTCGCGCTCGGTCGCCTCGAGGCCCGCGATCCACTCGCGCCCCTTCGTCGCGCCCTCGCGAATCGCGTCGAGCTCGCTGCGGAAGCCCGCCCGGATGTACCCGGTCTCGTTCGCACCCCGAGAGCCCTTCGCGATGACCGGCGGATCGTCGATCAGGGCCTCCTCGAGCAGGCTCGAGAGCTCGGGCAGCGGTGCGGGGGCCTCGAGGCCGCTCGGCGGCGCGGGCGCCACGGCCTCCTCGATCGGGTCGGCGCCCGGCCCCGCCAGCGCTGCGCCCACCCTGGGCAGCGCAGCGAGGCTCGTACGCAGCAGGCCGAGATCGCGCGGCACCGCGCCCGGCCGGATCGCCTTCGCCAGCAGCCGCTCGAGATCGCGCACCTCGGCGAGCGCATCACGCAGCGCGTCGCGCACCCGATCGTGGTCGTGCAGCCACGCCACGCTCTCCTGTCGCGCGAGCACGTCGGGCACGGCGTTCAGCGGGTACGCGACCCAGCGGGCGAGCCGCCGTGCGCCGAGCGCCGTGCGGGTCGCGTCGAGCTGGGCGATGAGGGTGCCCGTGCGGCCGCGATCCTCGTTGTTCTCGAAGAGCTCGAGGTGCGTGCGCGTCGCGGTGTCGAGCACCACGGTCGCGCCGAGCGTGTACGGGCGCAGCCTCGGGATCGCGTTGCGGAACGCGGGCTGGTGCTCGCCCACGTAGCCGATGATCGCCGCCGCGGCGCGCATGCCCGCCTCGCCGCCCGTCGACTCGAAGCCCTCGGGTGGTGCCTCGACGCCGCCCGGCTCGAAGGCCGGCTCGGCCACCTCGGCGAGCACCGTCTCGGGGATGCGCTCGGCCGCGGCCCGGCCGATGGCCTCGCGCACCGCCGCGGTCACCAGCAGCTCGCGGGGGCCGATGCGCTCGAGCTCCGTCCAGACGGCGAGCGGCAGCCCGGCGTGCCCATCGGCGGCGATCGTCGTCGAGCGGAAGTCGCCGGTCGAGGCGTCGAGCGCGGCGATGCCGACCTGGTCGGCTCCGACGTCGAGCGCCGCGAGCGCGACCTCGACGCGGCCGTCGAGGCCCTCGGGATCGCCCACGAGCCCGGGCGTCACGACCTCGACCACCTCGCGTCGCACCAGTCGGCGCCCGCCCGCCTGCTTGGGGTCCTCGACCTGCTCGCAGACGGCGACGCGATGCCCCAGCCCCGCGAGCTGTCGGATGTACTGGTCGGCGCTGTGCACGGGCACACCGCACATCGGCACGGCGTCCGCCTTGCCCTTGTCGCGGGTCGTGAGCGCGATGTCCAGCAGCGGCGCCGCGACCTCGGCGTCGTCCATGAACATCTCGTAGAAGTCGCCCATGCGATAGAAGACGATGGCGTCGGGGTGCTCCGCCTTGATCGCGAGGAACTGCTTCATCATCGGCGTGTCGAGGGCCGACTTGCTCATGACGCCTCCTCTCGACCGGCGCCGACACCCCGACTCGGCTGATCCCCGCCGCCGCCGCGCTTCTCGAGCAGGTCGAGCATCGACTCGTAGGCGGTGAGCGCGTCGTCGTAGCGGCCCTGGTCGAGCAGGATCCGCCCGAGGCGCATCCGCAGGGCGTCGTCGTCGGGCCAGCGCACGAGCCCGGCCTCGAGCACCTCGAGCGCCTCGTCCGTCTCGCCGCCGTCGGCGAGCGCCCGCGCGAGCGCATCGACGAGGGCGCTGCGATCCGAGTGCCGCTTTGCGGCCTCGCGCAGGAACCCGACCCAGTCACCGCGCCGCCCGGCGCCGCTCTCCCAGGCCTGCTCGAGCCTCGGCAGGATCTCTCGAGCGCGCCCGGGCTCGGTGTCGAGCGCCTTCACGAGATGGTCGACGACGCGCTTCGGGTGCTGCGCCTGCGCCTCGACCTCGGCGAGGATCAGCAGCGGCTCGGCCTGGCCGAAGTCGGCCTTGAGCGCGCGCTTCGCAGCGTGGCGAGCCACGTCGGGGCGACCCTCGTCGAGGCGCTTGCGCGCGATCGAGGCGAGCAGCCGCCCCTCGAGCTCGTGGTCGCGTTCGCCTCGCAGCTTGGCCCGGCGGCGCTCGACCACCAGGGCGCGCTCTTCGTCGCCGTGCTCGGGCAGCAGGCGCGAGAGCCCGGCGAGCGCAGCGGCGTGATCGGCGTCGCGCTCGAGCACCTGCTCGAAGCACGCGATGGCACGCGCGACGTATCCGCCCGCCTCGAAGGTGAGCCCCAGGCCGGCGAGCACGGTGATCCGCTGCTCGAGCTCGAGGTCGTTGCGCAGGTTGAGGTTCTCGTAGAGGGCGATGGCGCGGCCGATCTCACCGCGCCGGCGGAACACCTCGGCCAGCGCGAGGTACGCGTCGACCTCGTCGGTATGCCTGCGGACGAGCCCCTTCAGCACGGCCTCGGCCGCGTCCTCGTCCCCCTCGATCAGGTGACGGAGCGCGCGGCGCAGCAGCCGCTCGGGCGGTCCGCTCGCACCTCGCCAGCGTCGAAGCGTGGTCCGCAGGCCCACGACGGCTAACGCCCTCGCCCCGAGCCCGTCAGCGCGCGGTCGGGCACGGTGTCGCTCGCGTCGGCGAGCGCCGAGAGGTCGCTGTCGATGGGCTTGTTCCGGAAGTCGCGCAGCTCGTCCTCGAGGCGCCGCAGGGTGCGCTGCAGCCGGCGGATCTCGACGCGGTCCTTGAGCAGCGCGAGGCCGAGGTAGAGGGCCGAGACGGCCATCCCCAACGCCCACGCGCCCACGACGACCTTCCAGACCGCGAGCGGCTCGGTCTGGCCGAGCAGATAGTCGATGGGCACGACCTGTGGATTGCCGTGGGCGAAGCTCCAGCCGGCCACGAGCAGGCCGACGAAGAGCAGAGCCGCCAGCCCTCGTCGAATCACGGTCATCGGCACCCCCCCTTCGGTCCGATGGACTGAAACAGTTCAGACTCGCGCGCGCGGATCAGTCGGCGTCCGTGTCCGAATCCGGCAGCGGATCGGGCGCGTTGTCCACCATCTCCTTCAGCTCCTTGCCCACCTTGAAGAACGGCGTGCGCTTGGCGCTGATGTGGACGGGCTCGCCCGTCTTGGGGTTCCGTCCGTCGCGAGCCTCGCGGATCTTCACCTGGAAGCTGCCGAAGCCCCGGATCTCGATGCGGTCGCCCGAGCGCAGGGCTTCGATCATCGAGTCGAAGATCGTGTTGACCACGACCTCGGTGTCCTTCTTGGAGATGTGCGGCGTGCGCCGGGCCACCTCCTCGATCAACCCACTCTTGGTCATCTTTCCCCCGCCCGAGTCTTGGACGCCCGCCTGAGCGAACGCACCCCCCACCGTGACGTTTCACTGCCCGGTCCGACGCTCGCCACGGATCGCGCCGGATCGACGTGATGGGCTGCCGCCCGGGGCCGAAGCCCCGGACGGCACCCGAAACACCTACTCCTCGCCGCTCTCCGTCGCGGCGCCGAGCTTCTCGGCCAGCAGATCGCCGAGAGTCGTCGTCTGACTCTGGGCCTGCTGTGCAGCGTGCTCCTTGAGCGCGGCACGCTGCGCCTTGTCGGTGAGCGCCCGGATCGAGAGGGAGATCTTCCCCTCTGCCGGATCGACCTTCACGATGAGCGCCTTGACCTCCTGGCCCTCCGAGAAGTGCTCCGCCGGGTTCTCGACCCGCTCTTCGGCGAGCTCGGAGCTGTAGATCAGCCCCTCGATGCCCTCCTCGAGCTGCACGAACACGCCGAAGTCGGTGATGCTCGTGACCGGGCCCGTGATCTCGCTGCCCACGGCGTACTTCTTCTGGATGTCGTCCCAGGGGTTGGGCTCGAGCTGCTTGATGCCCAGGGAGAACTTCTCGTTCTCCTTGTCGATCTTGAGCACCATCGCCTCGACCTCGTCGCCCTTCTGGAACTTCTCGCTCGGGTGCTTGATCTGCTCCGTCCACGAGATGTCCGAGACGTGCACGAGGCCGTCGATGCCCTCGTCCAGGCCGATGAAGACGCCGAAGTTCGTGATGTTGCGCACCACGCCCGAGACGCGCGTCCCGACCGGGTACTGCTCCTCGATCACGGTCCACGGGTTGTCCTCGATCTGCTTCATGCCGAGCGAGATCTTGCGATTGCGCTCGTCCACGTCGAGGACCACGGCTTCGACCTCGTCACCGACGTTGACGATCTTGGACGGGTGCTTGACGCGCTTCGTCCAGGACATCTCGCTCACGTGCACGAGGCCCTCGATGCCGGGCTCGAGCTCGATGAACGCGCCGTAGTCGGTCAGCGACACGACCTTGCCGTTGATCCGCACGCCGAGCGGGTAGCGCAGCGCGGCGTCGACCCACGGGTCGGGCTGGATCTGCTTGAGGCCGAGCGAGACCCGCTCGTTCTCGGGATCGAACTTCAGCACCTTGACCTTGATCTCGTCGCCGACGTTGAAGAGCTCGCTGGGATGGTTGATGCGCCCCCAGCTCATGTCGGTGATGTGAAGCAGGCCGTCGATGCCGCCGAGATCGATGAACGCGCCGTAGTCGGTCAGGTTCTTGATCACGCCGTCGAGGATCTGGCCCGCCTCGAGGGTCTGCAGCGTCGACTCGCGCATGCGCCGGCGCTCGGTCTCGAGCAGGGCGCGTCGCGAGAGCACGATGTTGCCCCGGCGCTTGTTGAACTTGATGATCTTGAAGCTGAACTTCTCGCCCAGCATGCCCTCGAGATTGCGAACGGGGCGAAGATCGACCTGCGAGCCGGGCAGGAACGCTTTCACTCCAATGTCAACGGAGAGGCCGCCCTTGACCCGGGCGATGATCGTGCCCTCGACCGGCTCGTCGGCCTCGTAGGCGCCGCTGATGTCGTCCCAGACCTTGAGGCGCTCGGCCTTCTCCTTCGACAGGAGGATGCGGCCGTCTTCGTCCTCGGTCTCCTCGACGAGGACTTCGACCTCGTCGCCGACCTCGACGGCCATCGTGCCGTCTTCGTTCATGAACTCCCAGGCCTGGACGAGCCCTTCGCTCTTGAAGCCGACGTCGACCTGTACGTAGTCCTTGTCGATCGAAAGGATCTTGCCCTTCGCGATCTCGCCTTCCTTGATCTTCTGCTCGCTCTTCTCGAAGAGGTCGGCGAAGCTGCCAGCGCTCGCCGCGTCAGTGGTGGTACTCATGGGTTGTTGGTTGCTCCAGTTGGGGTCGACGGCTCTCGCCGACCTGATCGTTGGGTTGGGTTTCAGTCCCGGTCATCCGGGTCGCTTCGCTCGCCGGCGCCAGACGCATGGGCTGCAGCCGCAGCCAGCGCCTCGCGCGCCGACGAGAGAAATCGTTCCTGGGCCTCGGCGTCGCCGTGCTCGATCACGTGCGCGAGCTCTCCGAGGGCCTGCTTGAAGGCCTCGATCGGTCGAACGAGGGCCTTGGTGTTGCTGCTCAGGATCTCGCCCCAGAGCTCGGCGTCGCTGTTCGCGATGCGGGTGAAGTCGCGGAACCCGCTGCCGGCCATCTCACCGACCTGCGCGGGCGCCTGCCCCAGCGCATGGGCGAAGGCGAAGGCCAGCACGTGGGGCACGTGGCTCACCCACGCCACCTCGTCGTCGTGCACGCCGGGCGAGCGCTCGATGACCCGCGCGCCGAGCGCCTCCCAGAAGCCGCGCACGCGCGCGAGGGCGTCGGCGCTCGTGCTCGGCAGCGGCGTCACCACGCAGCACGCACCCCGAAACAGATCGGCCCGCGCGTGGGCGTTGCCCTTCTCGTGGCTCCCGGCCATCGGGTGCGAGCCGACGTACGCCGCGCCCTGGGGCAGCAGCCCGGGCAGCGTGTCGGCGAGCGGTCCCTTCACGCTGCCGACGTCCGTCACGATCGCGCCCGGCGCGAGATGAGGCGCCGCGGCCTCGAGGGCCTTCGTCATGGCGCCCACCGGCGTCGCCAGCACGACCAGGTCGGCCCCCGCGACGGCGGTCTCGACATCGCCGATCTCGTCGACCACCCCGCGTGCCAGCGCATCCTCGAGCGGGGCGCGGCGGCGGCCCGCGCCCGCGACACGGGCCACCAGCCCGGCCTCGCGCGCGGCGAGCGCCACGGAGCCGCCGAGCAGCCCGAGGCCGACGACGGCCAGCTTCTGAAACGCGGGGGCGCTCACGCCTCGCTCTCCCGGATGCGCTCGATCGCCTTGACGAGCCGCTCGTTCTCCTCGGCGGTCCCGATCGACACGCGCAGGTGGCTCGTCAGCCCGAAGCCCCCCATCGGCCGCACGATCACGCCCTGTCGCAGCAGCTTGTCGTAGAAGTCGGGGCCGATCTCGACGAGGACGTAGTTCGCGTCGGTGGGCCACACGCGGCAGCCGAGCCGCTCGAGCGACTCGGTCAGGAATCGCGCCCCGGCGTCGTTCATCTCCCGGGTCCGCTCGACGTGCTCGGTGTCGTCGAGCGCCGCGAGCGCAGCGACCTCGGCGAGCCGGTTCACGTTGAACGGGTGCCGCGCGCGCTCGAGGTAGCTCGCGAGCTCGACGTCGCAGATGCCGTAGCCGATCCGCAGCCCGGCCAGGCCGTAGATCTTCGAGAACGTGCGCAGCACGAGCGTGCCCGGGCGGGTCTTCGTCAGCGCCACGGTGTCGGGGAAGTCTTCGCGCCGGACGTACTCGTAGTACGCCTCGTCGATCACGAGCACGACGTCGGCGGGCAGCTTCGCCACGAACGAGTCGAACGCGGCCTGGCCGAAGCTCGTACCGGTCGGGTTGTTCGGGTTGCAGAGCATGACGACGCGCGTGCGCTCGTTGACCGCCTCGAGGATCGCGTCGAGGTCGTACGTGAAGTCGTCGTCGAGGGGCACCTGCACGGGCACGGCGCCCATCCCCTTCGTGACGATCGGGTACATGGCGAACGAGGGCCAGCCGTAGACCACCTCGTCGCCGCGGCGCAGGAAGGTCTTCGCGACGAGCTCGAGGATCTCGTCCCCGCCGCAGCCGAAGACGAGCTGGCTCTCCTCGACGCCAAGCCGCGGCGCGAGGGCCGCTCGCAGCGCGAAGCACGCACCGTCGGGGGAGCGGAACACCTCGCCGACCGCGTCCTGCATCGCCGCGAGCGCCTTCGGCGAGGGGCCGAGCGGGTTCTCGTTCGAGGCGAGCTTCACCGAGTCGCTGATGCCGAGCTCGCGCTCGAGCTCCTCGAGCGGCTTGCCGGGCTCGTAGGGGGCGAGCTCGCGGATGTGCGGATTCACCAGGTCGCCGAGCGCCATCACGAACGCCTCCCGATCTGGGACCGCTTCGGGTCGAGGGCGCGCGGGTAGCTCCCCAGCACCTTGTGCGAGTGCGCGTAGGCCGCGGCCTCGTCGAGGGCACGTCCGACCGCCGGGTCGCTCTCGTGGCCCTCCATGTCCACGAAGAAGATGTACTCCCAGGGCTTGCCCTTCATCGGGCGCGACTGCACCGCCGTCAGGTTCACGCCGTGCTTCGCGAAGGGGGCGAGGAGCTGGTAGAGCGCGCCGGATTGATCGCGCCCGACGGTGAAGGCGGCCGACGTGAGATCGTTGCCGCTCGCCTTCGGCGTCGTCCGGCCGATCACGAGGAAGCGCGTCGTGTTGCCCTGGTGATCCTGGATGTCGCGCGCCACGAACTCGAGGCCGTACGCCTCGGCCGCGACCTCGCTGCCGATCGCAGCGACGCTCTCGTCGTCGACGGCCATCTGCGCGGCCGCGCCCGTGCTCGTCGTGTCCTGGGTGTCGATCGAGGGCAGGTGGCGCTCGAGCCAGTGCTGGCACTGCGCGAGGGGCTGGGGGTGCGAGGCCACGAGCTTCACGTCCGCGATCTGCCCGGTCTGCGAGAGCAGGTTCTGCGACACCTCGAGTGTCAGCTCGCCGCAGATCGTGACCTCGGTCTCGACCAGCGAGTCGTAGGTGACGGTGATCGCGCCCTCGATGGTGTTCTCGACCGGGATCACGCCGAAGTGCGCCTCGCCGCGCTCGGTCTCCGTGAAGACCTCCCGCATGTGACGCACCGGCACCAGATCGACCTGCGAGCCGAACTGCCGCAGAACGGCCTGGTGGCTGAACGTTCCCTCGGGCCCGAGGAAGGCCACGCGCACCCGCTCCTCGAGCGAGCGCGTGGCCGAGATGATCTCGCGAAAGACGTGCGGGATCGCGGCGTTCGGGAAGGGCCCCGCGTTGCGCTCGATGAGCGCGTCGACGAGGTCGCGCTCGCGCGCCGCGACGTAGACCGGGCTGCGGCGGCCACCCTGCTTGGCCTGGCCGACCTCGCGCACGAGCTCTGCGCGCTTGTTGAGCAGGTCGAGGATCCCGCGATCGACCTCGTCGATCTGTCCGCGCAGCTCGTCCAACCGCCAGTCGAGCTCCGGGTCGTTGGATGAATCGGCTTCGGGGTTCCTGGCCATGGCTCCGCGCGTCTCGCTCCGTTCGGTCCCGGTGTCGAAGCCGGGGCTCACTCTCGGCTCTCTGCTCTCAGCCTTCGGCTTCCGGCTTCC
>JAAUYD010118376.1_pt1 | contig 14114 bp, 12 predicted proteins | sample 7278101 | NCBI WGS metagenome assembly JAAUYD01 (sample SAMN14350128, study PRJNA611818) | marine sediment metagenome | isolation source: surface marine sediment (0.6m) | place: French Polynesia: Moorea | collected 2018-08
ACGCGCTCCGGCGAAGCCGTCGGCCCCACGGTCCTCTCGCGCCTGGGCTGGTCGGCCGTTCTCATGCTGCTGACTCAGCTGATCGCCCTAGCGCTGGCCCTGCCCCTGGCCATGCTGAGCGCGTGGCGCCCGGGCGGCTGGATCGATCGACTGATCGGCGCCCTCAGTCTGTTGGCGCTCTCGACACCCGCGTACGTGATCGCCCTCGGTCTCATTCTGTTGTTCGCCATCACCCTGGGCTGGCTTCCGGCCAGCGGCGTTTCCACGCTGTCGCCCTCACCGATCGAGAGCTTGCGCGCCCTGCTGCTACCGGCCGCGAGTCTGGCCCTGGTGGAACTGCCGATCTACCTGCGCATGTTGCGGCGGGAGTTACTGGAGACCCTTGACCAGCCCTGGGCACGCACGGCGCGCGCCTTCGGCGCCAGCGAGGCGAGCCTGATCCTGCGCGAAGCACTGCGCGCCGCCTCCCTGCCACTGGTCACGCTGGTCGCCCTCAACGTGGGCCACCTGATGGCGGGTGCCGTGGTGGTGGAGTCGATCTTCGCCCTGCCCGGCATGGGCCGCTTGCTGCTGGACGCCGTTCTGGCCCGTGATCTGCCCACGGTGCAGGGCTGCGTGGTGGCCGTCGCCGTGATCTTCGTGCTGGCCAACCTGATCGCCGACGCCCTGGCCACGCGACTCGATCCACGGGCGGCGGCGGCCTCATGAGTACACCAGTAGGCGAGCTGCCCCTATCGCGGCCGGGCCGTCTTCGCCGCCTCGGCGCCCTGCGCCTGGCCAGCATCCTGTGGCTTGCGCTCATCGCCATGGGCGCCCTGGCCGCAGGCCTGCTGCCCATTGCAGATCCGACAACCATGGCGCTTGCAGACCGACAGGCGCCGCCAAGCCTCAGCCATCCACTTGGCACGGACAGCTTCGGCCGCGACTTGCTCAGCCGCGTACTCCACGGCGGGCGTATCTCCCTGACCGTTGCCCTCCTCTGCCCGCTCCTCGGGCTCCTTGGCGGTGGCACCCTGGGAGTACTGGCCGCCTATCGACGGGGTTGGGCAGAGCACCTGACGCGCTTGTTCACCGATACGCTGCTGGCGCTGCCGGCGCTGTTGATCGCCATGCTCCTGTCCGTGTCCCTAGGGGGCTCCGTCACCACGATCGTATGGAGCCTGGGCCTGCTGAGCGCGCCGGCCTTCGCGCGGGTTGCCCGCGTGCGTGCGCGGGTGGTGGCGGAACTGCCCTACGTGGAGGCCGCGCGCACCCTCGGCGCCGGACACCTGGCCGTACTGGGTCGCCACATCGTGCCTAACGTGCTGCCGCCGCTGCTAACGCTGTACACGCTGGTAGCCGCCGTGGTGGTGGTGCTGGAGGGAGCCCTGGGCTACCTGGGGCTGGGCGTGAGTCCGCCGACGCCGAGTTGGGGCGCCATGATTGCAGAGGGGCGGGCCTCTCTCGAGACCCGCCCCCACGTGAGCCTGGTACCGGCGAGCGTGCTGGTGCTCACGGTGATGGCTCTGAACCTGCTCGGCGACGCCAGTGAGCGCGGCGCCGAGGAGCCGAACGCTTAGGCCGGCTCTACTTCTTGACGCCGGTGACTTCCAGCCAGTAGCGCACCACCTCGGTCACGCCCATCTTCTCGAAGGCCGGACCGACGGCGTACTGCAGGCACTCGCTGGACACGTCCACCGGATAGCCGCTCATCAGTACTTCAGCCAGGCCGCCGTAGGCGCCCACCAGTTCCAGGCCGCGCTGATCGATGGGGATCGGTCGCTTGTAGACGCGCTCGACCTCGAAGCCGGCCTCTTCCAGCAGACCGGCCCAGCCCTCGGGCGTCTTCCAATCCTTGTCGAAGGCCTTGCCGGCCGTACCACGCTGACGCTTGATAGGCGGCTTACCCTGCTTGATCAGCTCGGCGTTCTTCTCCATCAGGATGTTGACGGCGCCCATCATCCATTCCTTGTACACCGGCTCACTGCCCTCGCCGAAGGTGCCGGTGAAGAACACGGAGTTGAAGGTGAACGGTGCGCCGGGCTTGAGCACGCGGAACACGTTGCGCACGAACTGCTCTTTGTCCGGCATCAGGTGGATGGCGTTGCCGATCATGCACATGTCGAAGGTGTTATCGGCGAAGTGGTCGAGGTCCATGGCGCTGCCTTCCACCATGTACATGGCGCTGCGCCCTTCGGCGGCGGCGGCATCCAGCTCCTCCTGGGACTCGACCAGCAGGCCCTTCTCGCGCAGCTGGCGGCGACCGATCGACAAGGACTCACCCGACAGGTCGATCCCGTTGACCGCGATGCCCGGCTTCAGCTGCATGAGCAGATCGGTCATCAGGCCCGTGCCGCAGGCCAGATCGAGCACGCGCTTCACCGGGCCGAGGTCGAGGGTCTCGAGCAAGGCCTTGTTGGCGCCGATGTATTCCGGCTCCTGTGCGTAGGGTTCGTAAGTAGTTACAACTTCCATTGGGTCTGCCGCCATTTGTGTAATGTTGTTGATGGTGGGTTTACGTTTAGAAATTATTCGTCACCGCCGAACCAGGCGGTTGCCTCTCCCCGTGATGCCTCCAGCCAATCCGATACGCTGTCAGCGCAGCGGCGCAGCGGGTGCTCCGGCGGATCCTCATCCCAGAAGCGTCCGAACCACATCTCGCAACCACCCCGTGGGTTGTCCGTGTAGTGCCACTCATCGCCCTCCCCCTTCACCGCTACGCGCGGACCGAAGGGGTTGGCCACCGCGGCCACCAGGCCGTAGGGGGTGGAGAGGAGGTTTCGGATGCCTAGATTGTACCTGTTATCGAAGCCGACCTTGGTCACGGGCATCCAGTTCTCACCATCTGCCGTGCGCCATAAGGAGCAGCCGCCCTCGTTGTCGACGATGTTCTCCGCGCCGACGCGGCCTACAACGTTGCGAATTCCCTCGTTGTAGGCGTCACTCTTGAGGAAGCGCACCCAGATGGTGGAGTTCATCGAGCCGACATATAACCAGCCGTCGTGCGCAGTCATTGACCAGAAGTAGCCGTTGAACACGTTGCCGAAGCCGGCGGCGACGCCGCTCAAGGGGATCTTCTTGCCTTGATCCGTGTAGCGGGCGCTGCCGATGATCAGGTCCCAGGTGTGATCCGCATTGATGCGGATGACCTCGGAACCGGCGGGTCCGATCTTGTTGTTGAGATCGTTGCCACCGTTCTGAATGGCGGTGCCGATGTACAGGGCTCCCTTGAACACCTGCATGGTCACGCCGATCTGATTCTCCGCGCCGCGGCCACCGCCCTTGTCGAGGACCTTCTCCCAGCGATAGGGCGGATCCCCTTCACAGTCACTCCACCACACCTCGAAGCCGTTGTTGTTGAAGGTGGTGGCGTAGAGGCGGTCCTGAAACTCGCAGAGCATCAGCACCCCCTGATTGTCGGGGTTGCCGAAGCCCGGTTCGTTCACCGGTACCCAGTTGCCGTTGGCGGGGTCGCGGCTCTCGTAGATCACCGGATTACCGGACACGTTGATCACGAACTTGACATCGAAACCACGGGTGCCGGTGGGCGAGGTGAACAAGCGCCCCTTGAAGGGGATGAGCACCCGCGTCGCCGTGACGGGCAGGCCCTCGATGATGCCGAAGGGGGAGACGGGGTGGAACTCGCGGCCGTCCGTGGAGCGCAGAAGCAACGCGCCAGGTGAGCGGCTGACCGCCCAGGTGGCTGCGTACAGGGCCGGGGCGTCGTCGGACTCGCCCTGGAACACGGCCATGCTGCGAAAACCGGTCTCGCGCGCGACCATACCGAAGTGCCCACCGATGGCCGGCACCTCCGGTGCCGAGTGCACCATGTCCCAAACGCCCGTCTTCGGGTCGAAGGCCCAGATCTGCGCACGACGATCGAGATCGCGATAAAGGCCCTCGGCGTCGTCAGGTCCTTCCACCGGCCACAGGGGCACCGGCATGTTCTTGAAGGTGTGCTGGATCTTGATCATCTGGAAATTCGAGCGCGTCGTGCCCACGTACACGCGGTCTCGAAACCAGGCAACGGAATGGGGAAAGCTGTTGTGACCGTCACCGAAGCCGTTCGGCGCGATCATGCGGAACTGCTCCGGGCCCAGGCCCTGGTTCGGCGCCGGCTCGTAGGGGCGCGGGCGTAGCACGCTACCGGCCAAGCTAGCCTTCCTTTCCGTCTGCAGCTTGAAGCTGCGGATGGATGTCCTCGCGCGTGCGCGCTCCGGGGCCAGCGGCCCCTTCGTCGGCCGGGCTCAGGGCCGAGCGTTCGGCCTGCTCGAGCATGGACAGCTCACCCTGGAACGCATCGAGCACGCTGTTCAGCAGCTTGATGCGATAGTTGAGTTCCTTCTTGCGCGTCTTGATCTCGCTCAGCGGCGTGCCGCTGGGGATGAAGTCGATCTCCACGCCGAACTCGACGGGATTCTCGAAGAAGTCCTGGATGATCTGCAGCTGGTGGTGGCGCGCCTTGCGCTTGTCGACGAGGGTCTTGAGGAAGGCATTGATCTCCTCCCCCTCATCGCCGCTTTCCCCCGTCGGCGAGGCATCGACGTCCGCTCCCTCGCCGGCGCGCGGCGGCGGCGGCGGCGAACCGGACAGCAGGGGCGAGACCGACGCGTCCGGTGAGATCCGCTCACGCAGGGCGAGCAGGCGCAGCTGGCGGGCTTTCTCTTCCTCGCTCAGCTGATCGGCGTCGACGGTGGTGAGCCTGTGGTTCGTTTCCAAGGGCCTTCTCGATCGATCAACGGTACGGCGCTGCGCAGGCACCGTCCGTACGTGGCGCATGTGCGGCCGGAATTGCTCTTATCGCCGCAAAACCAGGATGATACCGCGATACAGCATCAGTTATAGAGTGTGCCCCAGGAAGCGGGCCAAGACCCGGGCGCACCGCACGGTTCTTGCTGCTGCAGAGCCTGACACGCAGATCACTCACAAGCGACCGTCGCTCTGGTATGGTGCCGCGTTCCGTGTGAATTCGTGTGTCCAGAGGCTCCGAAGCGCCTTCCATGTCCTCGCCTGCACCCAAGCCACTGACCTCCCCGCATGCCCCGACGGGCTCCGGATCGGCCGCCTCTGTGAGTGCAGACCCGGCGCCGCCGCCGTTGTTCATTCTCGGCTCGCCGCGATCGTTCACCTCTCTGATCAACGGCATGCTGGGCCAGCACCCCGAGGCCTACGGCATGCCGGAGCTGAATCTGTTCGTCACGGCTACCGTGCGGGATCTCATCGAGGAGTTCGCCGGTTATCGTCAAATTCAGATTCACGGCCTGATGCGAGTGGTCGCTCAGCTCTACGGCGCCGAGCAGACCCTGGCGTCCGTGGACATGGCCAAGCGCTGGATGCTCACGCGCCTCGATCACAGCACCCAGGACGTCTACCAGGAGCTGTGCGACCGGGTCGCGCCCCTGCGGGTGGTGGACAAGAGCCCCGTCTACAGTTCCAAGCCCGAGTACCTCGAACGCCTGATGGAGGCCTTTCCCGATGCCTATTTCCTCCATCTGCTGCGCCATCCGCGCACGCAGGGCGTCTCGATCATGAAGATCGCCAAGGGCATGATGGCGATCCTCTCCAACTCCGTGGACTACTCCGTCGATCCGCCGGTGGTCGATCCGCAGATCTCCTGGCTGGAGGTGCAGCAGAACATCGTCAACGCGCTGCAGACCATCCCGGCCGACCGGCAGATGACCCTACGCGGCGAAGACGTGCTCAACGCGCCCGCCAGTTCCCTGCGCAAGATCTGTCGCTGGCTCGGCATGCGCACGGACGAAGAGGCCGTGGAAGCGATGATGCATCCGGAGGACTCGCCCTACGCCTGCCTCGGTCCCCTGGGCGCGCACCTGGGCAACGACATCAATTACCTCCGCTCGCCAGCCCTGCGCCATGCGCGCATTCGACCCAGCTCCCTGGACGGCACGCTCCCCTGGCGCCAGGACGACGTCGGCTTCAGCGCTGAGGTCAGGGCCATGGCCGAGCGCTTCGGCTACTCCTGATGCAGCAGGTGGCGGCGCTACGCTGAACGCCCGCCCCCCTCTGCTCATCGCACCATCAGCCTCGCTTCAGCACCACCCTGGAACAGCTCCCGGGGACGGCGCAGGGAGGCCTGGTCGCCCGATCGCTCCTTCAACCACGCGTTCCAGAACTGCAGCGTGGTCTCCAGCACCAGCTGGGCCTGCGCCTCGTCCGACAGGTTCGGCAGGTGCACGGACGCGCGATCGAGGCCGCCCATATCGTGCGTACCCTCTTCGATCACCAGGGCGAACTGCTGGCCCGTCGGCGCCGCATTGAACGGCTCGAGGCGCCACTCCCACGGCTGGCCGTCGCGGCCACGGTCCCGCGTACCGGTCACTGTCATGGTGGGCAGGTCGAGTTCGTCCCAGGACCCATCCGCGTGCAGCTGACCCCTGCCCTGCGGTGAGATCAGTACCAGCGCCTTCACCCGCGGATCGCGGTAGGGCCGGGAGCGGCGCGACTCGCGGATCACCAACGCACCGCCGAGCAGCTGTGCCGTACTGGCACCGAAGGAGTGTCCGCCAACGCCGATACGATCGCGATCGATCAAGCCCTTCAGGCCCGCCGTGCGGTGCTCGATATCGATCAGCGAGTCCAGAATGAAGGTGATATCACGCGGGCGATTCGGCCAGTCACCGAAGGCGTTAGGTGGGGGCGCCTGCGGAATCTCCTCTTCCTGCGCCGGGCGCGCGTCCGAGTGACTGGGTTGGATGCACACGTAGCCCCAACTGGCCCAGCACTGGGTGAGCAGCTGATAGTCGTCCTTGGTGCCGCGCGCGCCGTGGGAGAACACGATCAAGGGGTGTGGTTCGCGCCCACCCACGGGGAACGCCAGGCGCACCTCGAGCAAGCGAGCACGGGCGGCGTCCCACAGGTGCAGGGAATCGACGGTCTTGACCGGAAAGGGCCCGCCGTGGGGCGGTGGACGGGTCGCTGCACGCGGCAGCGCTGCCGCCTTTACCAGCGCTCGCTGCGCGTCACTCAGCTCGACGGGACCGGGCGCGGTCTGCGCGCCGGGTCGCCGCCGGCGCCGCTTGACGTCCGTCGCTGGTGCTGCGCCGAGCAAGCGCCTCAGGAATCTCAGCATGTACCGATCACCGCTGGGACCGCAGCACCACCGTTACGCCGTGATCCAGCGCAAGGAGCGGCCCCGTTGCTGCGGGAGGGGCAGCATACCCCTCCCACCAAGGGCCGATGGCCTCAGGGGGCTGCGCTGAACACCACCACGTTGTCGCGGCGTCCCCAGGACTGCACCACGACAGCACCGTCCTGGCGCACCGAAATACCACGCAGGGTGGCGGGGGACACGCCGGCCGCCCACGGCGACGTGGTCAGCGTGCCGGCAGCCACATCGATCACGGCCAGGAACAACTCGCCGCTTGCCACCTCTTCCACCGCCAGGACGAAACGTCCCTCACCGGCCGCCGCCCCCAGGGAGCGGGGCAGGTAATCGCTGGTCTGGAAGGCGACTTCCGCCGCCGCACCGGTGTTGCGATAGATGGTGATGCCCGTGGCACCCTCTGCTGCCGTGCCAGCCGGCAGGATGAGGTCACCGCTGAGTACCGGGGTGTCCTTACTGGTGATCCCCGTGCTGACCTCCCAGCGGATGGCAGGTACGGAGGGATCGACCGCCGTCAGCGTGCCGTTACGCTGCTGGGCATATACCGTGTCTCCGTTCGGGCTGATCACCGGCGCACTGGCCGGACGCGCCAACCCGGGAGAGTTGAAGCCCCAGCGACTGCTCAGGCTGACGCTTTCGGGATCGTAGTCGAAGGCCTGAACGATGCCCTGACCGTTGCCGCGGGTCAGAGACGCGTAGACCGTGCCGTCGGCCGATTCGACGGCGATGGCCGACGCGTAGGCGCAGCTGGCCTCCGCGCCGCCGGCAAGACAGTTGGGCGTGGCGGGGAAATTGCGGTTGGGCGAAAGCTGTTGCTCACCAAGGACCGCGCCATCCGTCGGGTCGAGGATGTAGAGCTGCGCGTTCCAGGTGAACAGCACCAGGCGCCCGTCGGGCAGGAACTGTGCGCCACGCGACAAGCCGATCACCGGCGTCGACCACAGCAGCGTACCGTCCGGTGCAAACTTGGTGACCGCCTCGTTGGCCGTCACGTAGAAGTTGTCGTCGCGGTCAACCAGTGCCCCCACCCGCTCCACCAGGGAGCTGGTCACGGACTCGTCGATGCGGAACTTCTCCTCTCCCGTGTTGGTGTCCACGGCGATCAGCTGATCCAGGCCCAGGTTGGTGTTGCGGTTGCTGAACAGGAGCGTACCGTCGCTGGCCAGGGCCGAGCCGGCCAGCTGTACACCGGGGACCTGGATCGGTGTACCGGCAGTCAGCGTGTCGCTGACGGCAAAGGGCACGCAGTTGCAGTTGCGGTTATCGCGATTACTGCCCGCCCAAGGGCCGCCGTAGCTCACCGGCAGATCGTACTCGAAGCTCGGACCCAGGCCCGTGTCGGCGCGACGCAGGAAGCGCGTACCCGGGAAGGTGGCCATCTTCTCCGTGTAGTAGGCCACGGGGCCGCTCGGCAGAATGTAGGGTTCGGGCTCCGAGCGCTGCTCGTCCGTGTTGGGATCGTCGAGGCGGCGGAAGAACGGTGCATCGGGATCGATACCGGTCACCCAGATCTCGCTGGGGCCGGAGGGCTGGCCGGGGAAGGTATCCCCCTGACCGAGTTCATCGGCAGCCACCACGGTGACGTAGGAACGTCCGTTGTGGGCGAAGGCCTCCGGCGAGCTGAGCAGGGGCTTATCGCTCGGCAGCACGAAGCGGTTGTACTCGGTCCACACGCCATCGACGCGGCGGTACACGGCCAGGTCCGTGAAGTTGATCATCAGCACGAAGGCGAAGTCGTTGAACTCCGGCGCGAACCAGATGAAGGGGTTGATCTTGTTGTTCGGTGACGAGGTGATGAGTTCGCCGTCGCCCGTGGCCAGGTCGATCTGCATGACCTGCGTACGGCCGTTCTCGTCCTGTGCCAGGGTCAGCACCGTCGGCTCCGTGCCAAGGAAGCGGCCACCCTCGGCCACCACGGTGGCACTGCCCTCGCTCGCTGGGTCGTTCCAGTCGCGCCAGGACACGACGATCTCGCCGTCGGGCAGTTCGCGGTTGTAGACCATGCGCGCGGTGCCGGTGAAGCCTTGCGGCGTACCGTTGGCGCGCAAGCGGTTATCCCCCTGCTCAAGCAGCTGAGGGACCCATATGCCGGGGGCCTCGTTGCGGGCTACGGCCAGCCACTTGGTTCCATCGACGTTCCGCGTGTAGATGAGTACGTCTTCTTCGCCGTAGCTGAAGCGCGGCGTGTTGCCCACCTCACCGACCGGCGCGAGGTCCGTATCGATCAGTTGCCCGCGGCCATCCTGCGGGATGATGTCGCCGGTGATCGGATCCACGTCGGCGAGCCACATCTCGTCGAAGCGGTCCTGCCAGATCATGAGGCTGCGCTCTTCATCGAACTCCGGCGCTGGCAGGTCACTGTTCGGGTCGGAAATGATCTGATCGTCGACCACGAAGTCGGCCAACGCGGGCACGCCTGCAACACCCAGGAAAAGGGCGACAGCTGGCGCGAGCAGAGCGAGTTGCGAAAAAGCCTTCCCAGGCTGAGAGCCATTCAGACGCATGGTGATTCTGGTCTCCATCTAAGAAAGGTCCGGTTAGCCGGACTCTTGGTCTTGGGCCTGGATTGGCCGTGCCTGCATTGTAGCGCCGCAACACGTGAGCTGTGTCACAGGTCGTGGCCGATTCGCCTAAGCCCTTGTTTCCAGGCCGGCGGGGCACCAAAAATATGACGTAATTTAGCTGAGGGCGCGCGAGCGGGGGGCTTATTGTCGGTTCGCGATAGGCCCGGGGAACCATGGCAGGCGACAAGGGGCCGCGCCTCGCCCGCAACTTGCTCGCTTTGCCGGCCATGCAGTATCGGCTGGACACGGGCCCGTGTAACATCGCGACCCGTTAATCGTGTCCCTGGATGACCTGCGCATGTTGCTCTCCGTGCACATTCCGAAGACGGCCGGAACGTCTTTCCGTCAAGCACTTCAAGCCCAGCTGGGCGAAGACCGCGTTGCCCTCACCTATCTGGGTCGGGTGATGTGCGGCAACGACTATGTCTGCGGCTTCCAGGGGCGTTCCCTCGACTATCTGGAAGATGCTGACGCGCAAGCCCTGGTCGACTACTGCGAGACCAATGGTGTCGCCTGCATCCACGGCCACTATTCCCTGTTCGCCCTGCGTGACCTGTTCCCCGAGGCCCGCTGCATCACCTTCCTGCGTGATCCCCTCAAGCGCCTCATATCGGCCTACAATCACATGTTCGTCACCATGCCGGACCGGGCCGAACAGCTCTCCTTCGAGGACTTCGTGCGGATGGAGCGCACCCAGAACGTCTACGAGTCCCATGGCGTGCTGGAGTACATCGAAGACTTCGACTTCATCGGCCTCACGGAGCAGTACGGGCGCAGCCTGGAGCTGTTGTCCGCCGTGTATCCGGAACTCGGCGTGCTGCGCGTGGAGGAGGCCAATGTCTCGCAGACCAAGCGCTTCACCCGCGACGATGTGAACGAGGACTTCCTCGACGAGTTGCGCGCGCTCAACGACGGGGATTTCGAGATCTACGAGCAGGTACGCGGCTGGTTCGAGGAAGAGTGCCAACGCCGAGGCCTCTAGCGGGGAGACCTGAGGGCATGAGCGACAGAGACAGCGTTCGATTCGCGGAAGCCCTGCGCCGGCACCAGTCGGCGAACGACAAGAGGATGAACGACATGAGCAAAAAGAAAGAGCAGCAGGAAGACACTGCTGTCGTGGAAGACAAGCCGCTTTCCGTGGACGACATCCCCGGCGCGGTCGCACCCTCGGGCGCTGACGCCGGCGCCGGCGATGGCAAGGAGGACAGCGGCTCCCTGCGCAACCGCCTGAGCGCCTTCCGTGAGCGCCGCACGGGTGGTGGTGCTGGTGCTGCTGGCGGCGGCGGCGCCATCGCCGGAGCGCGCCGCGCGGGCGGCGGTGCCGCAGGCGCCGGCGGTGGCCGTGCGGCTGGTGGTGGCCGCGGACCCTCTGGAGCCCTCTCCGCCCGCCGTGTGGCCGGCGGGGCAGCCGGTCCCGGTGGCCGCGCCGCCCTGCAGGCCCGTCGCGGCGCCGCTGCGGGCGGTGGCGATGATGCCGCCACCAAGGGCAAGGAGATCCTCAAGCAGGTGATCGCCCGCATGAACACTCAGGGCGCGGACGACAAGCCCCTGCACAAGGCGCTCAAGGGCGTCGCCCGCGGCTACCAGGCGCTCGAGAACGAAGTCGCGCGCCTGCGCGAAGAGCTCGAGAGCTACAAGCGCTGAAACGCAAGGCGGGACGCGAAGCTGCCCTCGCGTCCCGCCTGCTGAAAGAGCCAGAAGGCGCGCTCGCGCCCGATCCGCCTACTCGCCGACCAGCTCCAGATCCGACGGCTTCACGATCCCGTTCTGGTCGTACTTGTCCTCGCCTCGAATCAGCACGGGCGAGTAGTGATCGAGCGGGAAGCCCTGCCCGTCCACGTCCTGTCCCTCGTAGATCCTCACATCCGGCGTGGTTACGCGCGTGGAGAAGCCCATGCGCCGTTTCTTCGTCGGATTACCGGTGGAGCCGTGCAGGGAGCTTTCGTTGAACAGGAAGAACTGACCGGGCTTCATGACCAGCGCCACAGCGTCACTGGTGTCCACCACGTACTCGACCTTGTAGCGGCGGCCGAACAGGCCCTTGTCCTCAGGACCGACCTTACTCATGCGACGCTCGATCTCGCGCTTGTGGCTGCCCGGAACGATGCGCACGCAACCGTTGGTCAGGTTGGAATCGTCGATGGCGATCCACGCGGAGATGTTCTTCACCGGATCCAGCGCCGGGCGGAACAGGTGGCCGGGGAACCCCAGATCCTGATGCCAGGCCACGGCACCGCCACCCGCGTCCTTGTACTGGAACTGGGAGCGCCACAGGACAAGGTCCGGCCCCATCAGGGACGCCATTGCCTCGACGATGACCGGCAACGTCGACAGCTCCATCAGCTCTTTGTAGACGAGGTGCCAGTCACGCAGGATGCGGTGCTTGTAGTCTCCGCCCATGTCATACACCGGCGAGGGACCATCAAGGAATCCCAGCTTGTCGATCCAGCCGCGCAGCTTGTCCATCTCCGCTTCGCTGATCGCTTCCATCGGGCCGAGATAACCGTTCTCTTCGAAGAAGTCGATCTGCTCCTGCGTCAGGCCGTACTGCTCCTGCGCGCTGCTCAGGTCCGTCGCGGACATGCCAGAACTCATCTGATCACCTTTAGTAGTTGTTGTAGTCATCTACAGCGTCTTGTCGGAGAAGAACTGCCAGATGACCTGGCTGGCGGATATCTCCTGACTGATGCGTCCCGCCAGTACGTTAGCCCGCACCGGCGAGCCCGGCCAGGTATGGCCACCGCCCTCGATAGCAAAGAAACTCACCGAACCGCCGCGTTCGCAAGCGGCATTGCGCTCGCGAACCACGCTGGTGCCATCATCGACGCGATCGGACGCGCTGTCGCGCTCGGGTTCGGCGCAACCGTTGTGCGCCCGCCACCAGTCCACCGTGTCCGGCACCGGTATCACTTCCCCACCGACGCCGGCACGTCGCCCCTTCGGTATGCGACCCCCGCCCCAGCGGATCAGGCGATCGCTGCGGCCGTTGATCATGAGTATATCAACGGCCCGCCCGGGGCGGCATTGCTCAACATAAGGCACGGGGAAGGAGGCGATCACCGGCGCGAAGGCAGCGATCACATCATTGGCCTCGCACGCCAAACGCAGGGTCATCATGCCGCCGTTGGAGGCGCCGGTCGCGTAGACGCGCTGAGGATCGACGCCCGCATCGGCCACCAGCGTATCGATCAGGGCGCGGGCGAAGGCCACGTCGTCGCCGAAGCTACGCGTGGTGGCGCGTCCGTCGTTCCAGTGTTCGATGGAGCGCGGATAGGCCACCAGCAGGCCCTGCGCGTCAGCAACCTCGTTGAAGCCCGTCTGGCGTGCGATCTTGTCCGGCGAACCCTCGCCGCCGTGGAACATGATCACCAGCGCACGCGCACCCTCCTCGGCCACGCGCTTCGGCGTGTAGAGCGCGTATTGGCGACGAACACCGTCCACGGACAGGGTGCGCTGATCGAGTCCGGCCTGCGCAGTCGCCTGACCGGGCTCCATGCAGCCGCCTGCGATCAGCAGCAGGACGCCGAAGGCAAGCGCCTCACTGGCGCGCTTCAGCTGCTCGAACAGGCTCCTGCGTTCGTTCACGGAACCTAGCGACCCAACCAGATCGAAAGGCCGGTGCCTTCACGCTGAATCGGCAGACCGGTCCGCTTGGTCCACAGGCGCTGGATCTCCCGATGGGTGGAGGTGCCGAGGAACAGACCCACGGGCGTTGGCAACAGGGTGCGCACGCCGGTGGCGAAGGGATCGTCGAAGCCGTCCATGGTGACCGCTTCCCAGTGTTCTCCATCCTGGCTGCTCCACAGCTGGAAGCCGCCGTTGATGTGCTCGGCACCGCCCAGCGCGTCGTGAAAGGCCTGGCAATGGTGTGTGCCGACGTAGATCGCATCCTGATAGGCGGCCATCGCCCACAGGGCCGAGTTGGCATGATCGTCGTAACCCGGCCCCATCAGGGACAGGGGGATCTTGAGCCCGTCCGGCGTGAAGCGTGACGCGCCGACCAGCAGCTCCCAGCTGTCGTCCTCGTGCACGCGAATCAGCTCGGCCGCGGCCGGCCCCACGTCGTGAGCCTTGTCATAGCCCAGACCCGGCAGGCCGCTACCCACGTACAGGGCACCATTGAAGGCGGTCATGGAGGCCGTCGTCTCGTTGACGTTGAAGCGCCAGCCGCCACGCGTGAGCACGCGGGTCCACTTGTACGGCGGCTTCCCTTCCGCATCCGTACGCCACAGCTCGAAGCCGCGCTCCGGGTTACCGGTGCCCGCGTAGAGCTGATCGTTGTAGACCGCCATGCAGAACACTGAGAGGTTGGTGGCGTCATCGAAGCTGTGCGGCATGGCCTCTTCCCAGCCGCCGTTCATCGGATCGTCGGAGACGAACAGCTTCGCCACGTCGCCGAAGTTGCGGTCCATCACGCCTTCCTTGACGCTGCCCACCGGGGAGACGAA
>JAAUYD010010539.1_pt1 | contig 14110 bp, 17 predicted proteins | sample 7278101 | NCBI WGS metagenome assembly JAAUYD01 (sample SAMN14350128, study PRJNA611818) | marine sediment metagenome | isolation source: surface marine sediment (0.6m) | place: French Polynesia: Moorea | collected 2018-08
ACAAATACACTGCGGACACCAGTAACTCTGGAGACACTTAGAAGTTTACAACTTTCTGGGTGCCAATGAATCCCCATCTATAATCTTTGATTTAGATGGGGTGTGTTCAATTAATTACTCAACGTCTTCAAGAAAAATTTGCACTTTAGGGCGATCGCTGATCTCTGGAGATCATTGTTCCTCTTCCTCAATACTAATAATTGTGGCACCACTTTGATCCATGAGTTCATGAAATCGCGTTCTTCCTCGATCATAATCTTTCCCTTTGTAGCCTAAAATTTCACGAATAATCCATTTTTGCGGAATACCGTCTTTGAGTAATGAAGCGATCGCCTCGTATAAAACTTCGTCTTCATTAATACACTTTTCCCTGAACCATTTTCGACTATTTCGGTAGCGAGTTTTAGGGTTTTCATTATCAAAATGAATAAACATAGCACCGAGTAAGGAGGGAAAAGACTTTTTAGAGATTTTATCTTGTTCAGTCGTTATAATTTCCCAATCTTCTGTTGTTAATTTGTTGAGATATTCTGTTTGTTGTTTTTTGGAGATTAAGGTTTTGGATAATTGGCTTAATTGCCCTGGATTAACATAAGGTAAAAGACGATATAAATAATCAAAGGAAACGGCTTTTAATAAAGTCTGTCCTAAAAGGGTTAACTGTTTTGATGGATTGACTCGCTTTTGATCATCTTTTTGATGCCGTTCTAATAAAGGGGCAATTAACTGTTTATTAACCCAATTATAGGATTGAGAAAATCCCCGATCAACATGAATAGCTCCCACTAATGCTTTTAGAGATTTTTCAAAAGGATTACTACGTTTAACCCGTAAACGATGTCTTTCTTCATTAACATCTAGAAAGGGATAACTTTCCCCTAATCCTAAACTAAACCAGAGTTGGGTAAGTTTTTCCTTTTCTAATAACTTATCCCGTAAGGCCGTCATTTTACTAATAGTTAAGTAAGGAAAATGATGATATAAGTAATCAATAACAATCAGATCAAGTAAGGTTTTCCCTAAAGATTCTAACCGCTCATTATCACTTTCAGGCTGATTAATTTGTTTTGCATAGGAAGGATCACTTAAGGAAAGAAAAAGCAGATCGGGGTTTTTAAAGTTGAAGCTAATTTTTTCTTGAACCAGAGATGAATTCCACTGCATAGACAATTTTTGTAGTAAGTTTATCTTTATTATATTTTGCTTTTTGCCTTTCCATCAGATGTTGTCAAAATAGCCGTTGCTCTGCGATCGCCTTTGAATGCTCTTTGTTTCAGCTTTGGCTACTATGACTGTCTTTTTGTCAAGACTTTGCCATAAAACTTAACATTAAGACTTCTGACAGAGGAAGCAGATTAACAGGTGGATGAAATCTGAGAAGAAGCTGAAATTTAACTTAAGTTATCAAAAGAAAAATTGCAAGTTTTCTGAAAAAAATCTCATGGATTAATCAATTAGGTTTAAGTTTCATCAGCGAAAGTATATACAGTTGAACATTTGAAGAGTTTTGAAATAGCCAGTCATGGATCACCCTATTTTTATCTTTCATCGGATAGAGAATTCAGTATTTATATTTCCTAAATCTTGGAAATTTAAAGATTGCTTTGCAGCCGAATACAGACAGTAAAAATGCACGCTTGTAGGTAGGCACATGACAATATTTTTCACACTTGCTATTGTTGTCCTTGCACTCTTTCTCTTTGTTGTTGAATGGTTTCCCTCGGATATCGTCGCCATCATTGTGGCATTACTACTAACAGTTCTCGGTTTAGTAACGCCAGAAGAAAGTATCTCAGGTTTTAGTAATTCTGCTACCATGACCGTCATGGCAATGTTTATTCTCAGTGCAGCGATCGCCCGCACAGGAGCCATGCAAATCATTAGTGACCTTCTATTAAAGTGGGGTGGTAAACGTCCTTCTCGGCAAATTTTGACCTTAGGAATCATTGTTGGTCCCATTACTGCTTTTATTAATAATACTGCTGTGGTTGCGGTCTTTTTACCCATTATTGAAGAATGGTGTAGTCAACAAAAAGTATCGGTTTCCAAATTATTAATACCCCTATCATTTGCAGCTATTTTGGGCGGAATGATTACGGTTATTGGAACATCAACCAATGTATTAGCCAGTGGTTTAGCGGAACAACTTGGATACGGAACCTTTAGCTTATTCCAATTTACTCAACTCGGATTAATTACTTTCACCATTGGTCTAATTTATCTCGCTTTTTTAGCTCCTCCCCTGCTACCAAGTCGCAGAAAACGCACTGATAATCTTCTCAATCAAAACTACGGTTTGAAAGATTATATGAGTGAGATTTTGATTCCACCTGGGTCTAATTTAGTGGGTAAAACCCTAGATTCGAGTAGATTAAACCATAAATTTGATATGGATGTCTTGGAAATTATTGCTGATAATACTCGTTTTCACCAACCTTTATCCGATAAAAAATTACAAGCTTGTTCCGTCCTTCTCGTTAAGACCAATCAAGAAGATTTATTGAAAATTAAGGAGGAGGAAGACATTGAACTCTTACCAGAATTTATCCGTAAGAAAAAGTCTTTACAAGCACAACTTAGCTTAGAAAACGAAGGCGTTGCCGAAGTTCTCATTCCTTCTAATTCCAATCTCATTGGTTCAACGGTTAAAGAAATACGTTTTCGTCAACGTTATAACGTAACAGTCTTAGCAGTCCATCGCGGACAAGCGATTACCCAAAAACGTCTGAGTGACATTCGCTTAAAATTTGGTGATGTTCTCTTGGTGAGTGGTCCGAAAGAAAGTCTTTCTGGGTTACAAATCAATCGCAACCTATTATTACTCACACAACGAGATGTAGAAGCATTCCGACGAGATAAAGCTGCGATCGCCATTGGTATTTGTTTAGGAGTTGTGGTTAGTGCAGCGTTTAACTGGTTACCCATTCTCATCAGTTCTTTGATCGGTGTTGTCTTAATGGTGTTAACCGGTTGTTTGAAACCTAGAGAAATCTATGATGCGGTACGTTGGGACATTATCTTTCTCCTTGCAGGTTTAATTCCGTTAGGGATAGCAATGGAGAAGTCCGGTGCAACTGACTGGTTAGCGACTCATCTGGTTGCGGTTGCGGGAAACTTCTCTGGTTACTGGATACTCACTTTCTTCTTCATCATCACCTCTGTGTTCACGGAAATGATTTCCAACAACGCTACTGTGGTTCTCTTGCTACCGGTTGCAGCGAATGTGGCAGAGACGTTGAACTTTAATCCTATGGCTTTCATGTTAACAGTTATCTTTGCTTCATCCAACAGCTTTATCACTCCCATTGGTTATCAAACAAACACGATGGTTTATGGACCAGGAGGCTACAAATTTACAGATTTCATGCGGGTTGGTATTCCACTGAATCTCTTGATGACAGTTATTGTCCCTCCCTTAATCATCTTGTTCTACGGACTTTGAAAATTTTCCCTAGAAGACAAATGCAGCAACAACGAAGAGTCACCTTAAGAGGGCGTTCTCCTCCTGATCATTCTGCCTAAACTATGCCCAAATTACGACATTACAGATGCACACCCACTATTAGGAGAAAATCATGTCTCAAATCAACACTTTAATTCAACCCCACGGGGGTCAACTAATTGACTGTTATTTACAGGGACAAGACCGAGAAAACGCCCTCTCTTTAGCCTATAACCTGCCTCATCTAATCCTTTCGACCCGTAATATAGCTGACCTGGAATGTATTGCCACAGGGGTTTATAGTCCTCTAGAGGGGTTTGTTGATGAGACGGAATATTACTCCATTATCAAAGAGATGCGTTTGAGTAATGGTTTAGCTTGGAGTATTCCGGTCACTTTGCAAGTATCTGAAGCGTTTGCTGATCGATATCCCTTAGATTCTGAAATTGCTTTAGTTCATCCCAATGGTAAGATGCTGGCAGTGATGAGGGTAAAGAGCAAGTTTAAACCTGACCAAGCATTAGAAGCTAAGATGGTTTATCGGACTGCAGAAGATGCTCATCCTGGGGTTCAGGCCATGCTTAAAGAAGGGACTGTTTACCTCGGTGGTCCGGTGAAAATGGTTAATCCCATCCCTCAAACAGATTTTCTCAATTATCGCTTAACTCCAGAAGAAACCAGAGTTGAGTTTGCCAGACGGGAATGGAATACAGTGGTTGCTTTTCAAACTCGCAACCCTATCCACCGCGCCCATGAGTATATTACCAAAATTGCTCTAGAAGTGGTAGATGGACTGTTTATCAATCCTTTGGTGGGACAAACCAAATCTGATGATATTCCAGCCAACGTACGGATGCAATGTTATGAGGTGCTGATGGAACGATATTATCCTCAAAACCGTGTTTTTCTGGGTGTCTTTCCTGCAGCGATGCGTTATGCAGGACCCCGTGAAGCGATTATGCACGCGATCGCTCGTCAAAACTATGGTTGCACTCACTTTATCATTGGACGGGATCATGCTGGTGTGGGTGATTACTATGGGACTTACAATGCACAATACATCTTTGATGAATTCTCCGAAGATGAATTAAAGATTACTCCTTTGAAGTTTGAACACGCTTTTTATTGCACTCGTAGTCAGTCCATGGCCACTGCGAAAACCAGTCCCAGTACCAAAGAGGAACGCATACACCTCTCTGGAACAAAAGTACGACAAATGCTGAGAAATGGTCAAACCCCACCCCCAGAGTTTTCTCGTCCTGAAGTGGCAGAAATTTTAGTTTCTTCTATGAAATTAGCCACTGTTTAATTTTTTCGCTATTCAGAAAAGGTGCAAAGAGAGGGAATTTAAGAAACAGAACAATTCTACATTCTAAATTCTACATTCTAAATTCTCCCTACACCCTATTATCCACAATCAACACACAAATATTTTGGAGACGATCATGACTTTAATCAAAGATATTACCTTCACCCAAGCTGATATTGCTAAACTCGAAGCGGAATATGCCAACAAAAGACCTCAAGAGATTCTTGCATTTGCCCTCAAACAGTTCGACAACATTACTATTTCTTTTAGTGGTGCAGAAGATGTAGTTTTGATTGATATGGCCGCCAAAATCAAACGAAATATCCAAATCTTTTCCATTGATACCGGTCGTTTGCATCCTGAAACCTATCAATTTATTGATAAAGTCCGAAAACAATATCGAGTCAAAATCGATGTTATTTTCCCTGATGCAGCCGAAGTTGAAGGGTTAGTCAAAGAAAAGGGACTGTTTAGCTTCTATAAAGATGGTCATAAGGAATGCTGTGGTATTCGTAAAGTTAAACCCTTACGTCGCAAACTGGCAACCGTTGACGCTTGGATTACCGGACAACGCAAAGATCAAAACCCTGCTACTCGTGCAACGGTTCCTGTGATTCAAATTGATAGTGCTTTTTCTAGTGGCGATCGCAATTTAATTAAGTTTAATCCTTTGGCTAACTGGACTTCAGCGCAAGTATGGCAATACATCCATGCGAATGAGGTTCCTTACAACGAGTTACATAATCAAGGGTTCATTAGCATCGGTTGTCAACCTTGTACCCGCGCTGTTTTACCTAACCAACATGAACGTCTTGGTCGTTGGTGGTGGGAAAATGCTGCTGATAAAGAGTGTGGTTTCCACGAAATTAATTTAATTTCTAACAACAATTAGGAGTCAGGAGTTCCTCACTACGTTCCGGCGCTATCGCACAGGAGTCAGGAGTCAGAATTTATCATTACATAATTCTTGTTCCTAACTCTTTTCTTTCCTCATTGGGTTATAATTTCCATTCTATTTTTCTGCTGTACTATAGTGCGGAAAATGTGTTAAAGAACTCCTGACTACACAATGACTAACTTCTTCTTCAACGCTACAGAAAAAATAGGTTATTTTGTCATTATTACGGGTCAAAACAATGCACATTCAACTCATCAAAAAAATCAAATTAGATGGTAATCCTTGTCGCAAATCCGCCAAAGTTTTAAATGAGCTTCAGGAATTAGGTTTGCTTGAGCAGATCGATGAAATTATTGCAGCCGATCAACGTCAACCATCCAGTCAAGGTTTTGCTTTAGCCAGTCAATATGAAGTCGAGTCTGCACCGTTTTTTATTGTTAAAAATGAGCAGGGTAAAACCCAAGTTTATAAGGCTTATCATCGCTTCCTAAAAGATGTTTTTCAAATCTCCGTTTCAGAAGAAGAAGAATTATCTGAAATCATGGCACAAAATCCAGACTTAGATTATATCTAATCTCTAAAAAAATTAAGAATATAGAATGCAGAATACAGAATTAATAATGTAAATTTAATTCTAAATTCTACATTCTACATTCTATATTCAATCTTATTTCAAGGAAAGATCATGGCAAATGCCCCTCATAAATTTAATGCTAAAGTTTTCAAAATGCCTCAATCTTATGGCATATTACCCGGTTTGTTATTAACATCCGGTTTAGCAATTCTAGCAGAATCATTCCATAAGCTACCCTCTCTCTCCCTTTTAAGTTCATTAATTCTGGCAATTATTTTAGGAATTTTAGTCAAAAATACTATCGGAGTTTCCAAAATTTATCAGCCAGGAATAACCTTTTCTCTTAAACGAATTCTCAGACTTTCAATTATTTTATTAGGATTGAGATTGAGTTTACCTCAAGTCATTGAAGTGGGTCCAAATGGCTTAATAATTGTCTTCTTTACTTTAGTCAGTACCTTCATTTTTACTTGTTGGTTAGGACAAAAATTGGGGGTTAATAAAAGACTAACAAAATTAATTGCTGCGGGGACTTCGATTTGTGGGGCTTCTGCGATCGTTGCTACTAATGGGGTGGTGGAAAGTAAGGATGAAGAAGTTGCTTATGCAGTGGCAATCGTAACTATTTTTGGAACATTATCTATGTTACTTTATCCCCTATTTCCTATTATATTTCAAGTCACATCTCAGGAATTTGGAATTTGGTGCGGTGTTTCTATTCATGAAACGGCTCAAGTTATTGCTGCTGCCTTTCAAGGAGGAGAAATGAGCGGTGAATTAGCAACCATTGCTAAATTATCAAGGGTAATCTTTTTAGTACCAATTGTGTTAACTTTAGGATTATTCTCAAATAAAGGAACACAAAATAATCAAGTAAATAAACTGCCAATTCCTTGGTTTGTGTTAGGATTTATTGCTTTGATGTTGTTAAATAGCTTCAATATTTTTCCTGAAAATGTCAAGGGATCAGTGATTACCTTTAACCACTTTTTACTAGCAATTTCTATGGCAGGTATGGGGTTAAAAACCAGTATTTTTGATATCAAGATAAATGGGATCAAACCCTTTTATTTAGGGGCTGCTTCCTGGCTATTTATTTCGATATTTAGTTTAGTTTTGATTAAGATTTTTTACTAAAAAATCGTCAATTTTGTTAATTTTGTAAGGAGAATGATCATGAAAAAAGTATTCTTGACCCTGTCCGCATTAAGTTTATTTGTCCTGCCAGCCTATGCAACTAAAGGACTAAGAGAAAATGCCCAAGATAGTAATTTTAGAACTGAAAGAACAGCCAATAGAGAAGGTATTGTTAAGGTTAAAAGTCCCTACACTGTTTCAGAAACAGCGCAACGATTTGAATCGCTTACTACAGAAAAAGGCTTAAAAATTATTGCTAAAGTTGACCATACAGCCGGAGCAAAATCCGTTAATCAACAACTACGTCCCACCCAATTAATTATATTTGGAAATCCAGCAGTAGGAACTCCCTTAATGCAGTGTAATCAAACCTTAGCCATTGATTTACCTCAAAAAGCATTAATTTGGGAAGACCAACAAGGACAAGTTTGGCTCGGTTATAACAGTCCCCAATATTTATCAGAATCTCATCAACTGACTGGTTGTGGAGAACAATCTCTACAAAAACTAAACAATACTTTGACTCTACTAACTCAACAAGCAACTCAGTAACTTATCTCTTGATTAACCCTTACAACAGATTACATTGGAAAACTTTTGAGAGGAAATTATGCAATTATCAAAACAAAACCTTCAGGACAACAACGAAAAAGTATACGATACCATTGTCATTGGTGGTGGTGCTGGTGGATTATCAGCCGGAATCTATTTACAACGTTATCTCTTATCCAGTTTAATTATTGACAAAGGCAAAGCGCGTTCTTTTTGGATGCAAGAACTTCACAACTATCTGGGTTTGCCACCAGATACCTCTGGCCGCAGCTTATTAAAACAAGGAAAAGACCATTATTTATCCTTGGGAGGAGACTTACTCAATGGTTATGTCGAAGAAGTAATTGATGAGGGAGACACCTTTCTTGTCCGTGTTAAAGTGGGACGCAACGATAGTATCTATGCAGAGTTTCGTAGCAAATATATTATTGCAGCCAGTGGTATTATTGATAATCTACCCTTTCTGGATGATATGCAAAATGTCTATGAATATGCAGGATACAACTTGCACGTTTGCTTAATCTGCGATGGCTATGAAATGGTAGATAAAAAAGTCGGTGTTTTTGGTAAAAACCAACGCAGTTTAGAGGTTGCCTTTAGCTTAGGTTGGTTTACCCCTCATATCACCCTGTTTACCCAAGATATGTTTGATGTTAGCTTACAATTTCGTGAAAGATTAGAAGATCATGGCTATCAATTAGTAGAAGAACCCATCGAGAAATTTGTGGGGGAAAATCATCAAATGACAGGGGTACAACTGATGAATGGTTCCGTCATTAATTTGGATGCGGGATTAATTTCTATGGGTTCACAATATCATTCAGGGTATCTCTCTGGGATCGATCTCCAACGTCAGGGGGAAAATTTAGTCACCGATAGAATGTGTCGCACCTCTCACCCAGGAATTTTTGCCATTGGAGACTTAAAAGTAGGACTTAACCAAGTTGTCATTGCAGCGGCCGATGGTGCCTTAGCAGCATCAGCGATCTGGCAAGAGATTCGCGCCCGAAAAAGGGGTAAAACGTCCCGTAAGGGAAAATTTACTGAGGTAGAATAGACGTAAATAGGGAGGATAAAATTATGGCAAATACCCCAATACAACTAACAACAGACTTAAGTGAAGTCTTAGGACAAATTAATCAAAAACTTGATAATTTACAAAAAGATGTGACCGAGTTAAAAATAGGACAAACTAGATTAGAATCTGATGTGAGTACCTTAAAAGAAGATGTTAAAGAATTGAAAGGCTCAACTAAAGCACAAATTTGGACATTAATTGGTATTTTAGGAACAGCAGTTATCGGGACAATCATTCGTTTTGTGATTACTGCTTATCCAGGTAATCCATAGGCGATCGCTGCTGCGATCGCTGATAGTTTAGACAGTTTTGATGCTAGTTTAAGAGAAGGTAGATTATATCTGTACACTGAACGCAAACCCTGTGAAAGTTGTCAAGGAATTATTCAGCAATTTGAGGTCAAATATCCCAAAATTAGTATAGAGATATTTTGGGATTATCCCTATCCTTAGTTGGAGAAAATAAGATGCAAACAGATTCATCTCATTATCAAACTTTTCAAATTTATGATAATTATAAAATTCCCTCATCACTTCATGATTTACTTTATCAAGTTTGGAATAGTTCTTATGAAGAACTTTATGAAGAATCTATTGAAGAGACAATTAGCTTAGAAGAACTTTATGTCAAGATTTTAAATGCTTTTGAGGATAACAATTTTGACTCTTTACATTATCATTATCTATTGATGGCTATGATTATGAGTCAAGCAGTTTTACCAACGATAAAAGCTTATTTACCTGATGATACAAGACCTCAAAAAGTTTATCAATATATAGATAATTATTTAGAAAATAAAATAACCTTAGCAAATTCTGAGATAACAACAATCATTAATGAATTATTTCTCCATCCATCAGAAGGAAATCAAGCCATTGACGAAGCTTTAGATGTATTCAAAAATTTGTTGAGAGTTATTGATTTTGAAGGAGCTAAAGAAGCCTTATTAAATATTTTAGATGATTGTTTAGAAGGTTATGCAATCTTTCCAGGTTCACAAGGAAAAAGGGATTTATTTAATTGGTGGTTATTAGAAGTTGTTCCTGCTGTTTGGTGTTTACAATTTCCTGAAACAGTTTATACTATTAAAGGACTTCAAGACACAAAAAATACTCAAGAAAGGCTGAATAATAGATGATAATTCTTCTAACAATGAATTAAGAAATAATAATATGTCAGTCTTTGAATAACCCTTCTGACTGGTGAAAAGGGTTATTCATTTTTATTAAAGTTAAACTGATTCTGTTCGCAAATCTTCAATTAATTGAGCTAATTGATGACTATCTGCTTGATAAACTTCTCCACAAAATTCGCAAGTTGCTTCCGCACCATCATCCTTTTCAATCATATCTTTTAATTCCGCTTCTCCTAATAGTTTCAAAGCTCCTAAAACCCGACTAAACGAACAACGACAATCAAACCGTAACATCTGAACTTCAGGAAAAATAACTAATCCTAAATCTCCTAATAATTCCTCTAAAATATCCGGTAACGTCTTCCCTGCCCGTAATAAAGGGGTAAACCCTGAAAGCTTACCAATACGAGATTCTAAGGTGGCCACTAACTGTTCATCCCTAGCTGCTTTTGGCATCACCTGCAGGAGTAAACCACCGGCTGCACTCACTCCTTGCGCCCCCACAAATACCCCTAATAACAACGCTGAGGGGGTTTGTTCAGAGGTGACTAAATAATGGGTCACATCGTCTCCTATTTCCCCTGATATTAACTCTACGGTACTGGAATAGGGATAACCATACCCCATATCTCGTACGACGTAGAGGAACCCTTCTCGGCCAACGGCCCCACCCACATCTAACTTACCGAAGGGGTTGGGAGGGAGTTCGATGCTAGGGTTAGCAACATAACCCCTTACGGTTCCGTCTAAGCCTGCATCCACTAATAACCCTCCTAATGGTCCATTTCCTTTAATGCGAATGTTGACACGAGAACCTTCTTTTTTCATGCTAGAAGCCAGTAATAAACCGGCTGACATGGTTCGTCCTAAGGCTGCAGTCGCGACATAAGACAGTTGATGTCGTTGTCTTGCGTCTTCTGTGAGTCGGGTAGAAATTAGGCTAACCGCCCGAATACCTCCATCTGCTGCTGTTGCGCGTATAAGTTGATCCGCCATGAAAATCCTTACATTTCTTGATATATTTTTTCTTATCTTAATACCCCGATAGTTTTCGGTGGCTACCGATAGGCAACTAGCAAAGGAATAATGTGAATTCCGGCTTGTTGATAGTAGTTAATTTAGTCTTAGTAATGGTTTCTGACTCTTCATCCATTAACCGAAAACTAATTCTCCCATGTAGAGTTCTTGGCCAACAATGGCCTCAATCGTTCCCCCAACAAAACTACCAACAAATCCATTAATATCAATGGGGTTATTGTCTTCATCACTAAGGCCAATAGTCTGGCGTGGGGACATGAATACCTCAAAGCCTTACCAGATGACGAAGAGAGCCAAACGTGGTAGAAAGAAAATGCTCTTTTTTAGCGATCGCCGTCTAACCCAAAAATGTTACCAGAAATTTATAAAGAAAAAAGGGGGGAGCAATGCCCCCCCAATTGGTGGTAATTAAAGGAAAAAAATCTTACACTAATGCCCAGATAGTTGTTGCACCCTATTCTGAGATTGCGAGTAACGGGATTTCTTTTACGCCCTCAGCTTGGTAACGGCTCATAAGGGATTGAAAGTCATCCCACTCGTTGTCTGTCTCGATTTTGATGTCTTTTAACGTACCAGGGACATTGTGGTTAGGATAGATTGAGAACCCGCCCCGCTTAACATCGTTCACATAGAAAGAAATTGGTGAAATTTGATAGAAATAGCCATCAAGTTCAAAGCTTGTGAAGCGAATCGCTTGTGGGCGGACAACGAAATGTTCTAGATCGACGTTTTTTTGGGAAGGAATTGATCCGGTATCGGCTTCATCTTCTTTCCCCCCGTTTCCTGTTAGGATTGTCCATTCCCCATCAAGTAAAACCTTTTCGGTATCAACAGCTATTAAAGTCCCTTTCCCTTTGTTTTTGTACCTATGAATAAGTATCAAAATTTTGGGATAAGTCTTAGAATAGGTCTTGACTTCTGTTACTAGCGGCTCGACATTTTCTGTGGGTTGAGAACCCACGCTAAGAAGTAATTGATTGGGTCTGACGAAAGCATAAATCAGTAAAACAATTCCGATCCAGATGAGAGTTTCCTTAAAGTTGTCCGTCAGGAATGACAATAACAATTTCAGAAGAGTCGTATCTTTTCGCTGTTTCTTCATGCTTAAAAGTCAAATTCATCATGTTTAAGGTGAAAACACAGAAACTAAGCGTAAGCATACTTACTAGAAATTGAGCGAGTAGATTACCACAAGAATGAAGAGGAGGATCAGGTTTACAGCTAGGCATTTTTTTTCTGTTGTTAAACATTTTAGTTTCGTTAATTAAGGTTGTGGATAGCCTAAAAGGTCATCCAGTTTTCGATGTACTGTGTTTTGGTTATTACCCGTGTATTCCCAGATTCTTAACTGAAAATTTCTATGCCAGTAAGGGACATCAAACTCAATCCCAAAAGTAGTAGAATAGTTAGGTAATTCAATAATTTCTATCTGATCAAGATAGACTTTTCCTACTTTGAGAACTGTCTCAGGAGTTCCCCCATTAACAGTGATTCCCGTCCCCATTTTGGCAAAATACCTAGCACCATATCTCCAATTACCTTCGGCTTGATCGTTATAACACCAAACAGCAAAAATATTAGAAGATAGGGTAATTCCGGGGCCAACTCTTCCTATTGGGTAATAACGGGTTAATGCCCCAATCACAGGATCACCATTATAAGTTTCTGACCAAAACAACGACCATTTAGAGGAGTCTGTGAACTGGTATTCAACAGTCATGTTAAATTAATGATTGAGATTGAAATTGACACAATCAAGCCAATCATCAACATTAACTTTAGAGACATCCCCTAAGAACTCAGTTAGCTCTTTAGGTGTTAATTCAAGGTTAAGAAAACGAGAAATTGCTTTTTGTCCTTCTAAATAACGATTGAATAACCCTTCATCCCATTCTTGACTCAGAGTGTCAGGCAGTATTAAAGTAAGGTCTTCTTGTAACGTTTTTTTGTTCATGATTAGCTTGATTAATAATTAGTCACGTCGCCATTCTTCGGGTCTGGCAGAAATATGATAACCAGTCCCAATAGTAGAATCTAGTAACCCTTGTACCGCAGCTTGGAAGTGTTTAACCGCCGTGGTTTGTCCTAAAGGAATGGTGTAAGAAGGGTTGCTATTTTTCTGATATTTTCTACCAGTTATATCGGATGTTTCGCTAGTGGTATTACCTTTAGCTTTAACAACAACCTTGGCAGGGACAAAACTGCCGTTCTCGTTGTAATCGGTTAAGGTAGTGGATTCAATGCCGAACAAGCTGTTATTGGCTAAGCCGTTAAAGAATGTTTGAGCGCGAGTATTCCAAGGAATTTGGACTTTGGCTAAGGGATCACTGTCAGGTAAGCCAAAAGCAATAATCCCTACTGCCACAGGATCACCCAAGTCTGGTCGTGTGATGTTTCGTTCAGGCCCGTCCCCTTGCTTCCACTTTGCATATTTAACAAAGTCTAAATTTTGGGGTAAAGTGTTAACGTCAACGTTTCCTAGACGGATAGCGTCTAAAACTTTATCTAAGTCCGAAAATCTATTTCTAGCCATGTTTTTCTGAAATTTAATTAAATTTATATCTCATACTGGCATAGAAAAATAATAAAAAAACTTCACGGAAGGCCTATAGGCCTTCCTAGCTAATCAATCGTCAATATTCAGTTACTAGCGCATTGAGATAAGTAAACGTGCGATCGTACAAGGGAATGAGATCAGGTTTACCCCAAATATTAGCGATCGCATATTGAAACCGAACCGTTGCCACCGGCCTAAGACGGGGTTCACGGGTTAACTCACCTAGTATGGATTGTTGAGGGGGAATGGTAGGATATGCGGATGTTGGGTCATCATTGACGGATTTCCTGAACTTTTTACCCTGAAAACTATGACCCTGAATATCTAAAATTTTAGTGATGAGTTGACGGGCTTCTGATTCACTAAAAGCAAGTATCTGTAGTTGATACC
>JAAUYD010237518.1_pt1 | contig 14099 bp, 11 predicted proteins | sample 7278101 | NCBI WGS metagenome assembly JAAUYD01 (sample SAMN14350128, study PRJNA611818) | marine sediment metagenome | isolation source: surface marine sediment (0.6m) | place: French Polynesia: Moorea | collected 2018-08
AAAAGCGGTTGACAATTATCTTGGAGAGAGTACAATTCTGATCCGATTAGCCGAAGTGGCGGAATAGGCAGACGCGCTACGTTCAGGGCGTAGTGGGCTTTACGCCCGTGTGGGTTCGACTCCCACCTTCGGCACAGAAAAGAGAAGCAGCTGGTGATACCGGCTGCTTTTTTTGTTTTTTTCCCTTTCCGGTTCGGGGGTGGACAAGTTTCCAATATTCCTGAATAACCCATAGTCTCGTGGCCGTTTTTACGCTACATCGCCAATTGGTAGAGCCGCAGCATGCTGCGGCCGTGGGGTCGCCTGCCAAACACTTCCGATCCATGGCGAATGATTCAATTTTTAATCGCCAAATATCCTGGCGCGAAGTTGGATCGATCGGCCGCAGCAAGCTGCGGCCCTACGGCGCAAGATGGATCCGCCACGTCCTGCTTGATCATCAGCTTGAACCTGTCCGCCCTTGAACCCTTTCCACAGGTGGGCTTTAGGTTCACCGCCAAAGGTGCCAGATGATCGCTGTTTTTTCCAGGAGAGTCTCCTGTGTGTTCTTCTTACTCCCGACGACAACGTAATTTTGTTCACCAAACCGAATCTCCCAACTTCACTTTGAGAAATTTAGCACAAACGTTATAATTCATGTCAATTCACAGCATTGATAACGGTCTAAATTAGGGTTTCAATATGAATCTATTTACGGTAATTGGCATCGTCGGCGTTTCAATGGCGATTGTCACCCTCATTTTTGCAATTACGCTTTACCGGCTGTCAGCCGCAGTGGTGCAAAATCAAGCTGATATTGAAAACAGCAGCAAACGATATCAGCCAAATGTGACCGCCGGGTTCAATATTCCCGTGCAGGAAGACAAATCGGTCCAATTTAAAGAAGCGCGCATCGAAGCGGCTAAGCGAGCCGCCTCCCTACCCCGAGGAGCGAATTTGCGCATCGGCCGGCGCGGGGCAGAACGACTGCAAACCGCCAGCGCCAATCTCAAAAATGATCCGGTTTCTGCCTTAAAGATTGCCGAAGTTCAGGGATGGCAGGGATTAGGGGAATTTGATCGTTATCAGCAGGCCGCCACCGCCACAGCGGCCGCCCCGGTAGCCGTCGCCACCGGTCCGCAGGTCAAACGCAAGCTGGTCGCCGGAAAAGATTTTGAGGTGACCGCTATTAGCGACAGCATGTCCGGCGGTGAAAAACGCACCGCACGCATTGCCAACGCCAAAGCAAAAGCAGCCGCCTATAAAGCGTTGAAAGAGGCCGGCGCAGATATGGTTGCGGCCGCACCGGCTGCAGCACCCGCCGCGGCGGCCCCAGCTGCTCCGCCAGTCCCATCCGCGGCCGATGTCGGGATCGCTGAACCGGAGTTAATTGAAATTACCGATGGCATGGACCCTGCAGAAGTTCGCCGGGCACGTATCGCCAACGCCAAGGCGATGTCAGCGTACAAAAAGGCGCTCAAAGCGGCCGGCGTCACGCCTGGTGCAGCGGCGCCAGCTGCTGCGGCACCACCACCAGCACCGGCGGCAGCCCCACCTCCCCCACCGGCTAGCGAACCGGCCGGTCTGGCAAGCATCCCCAAACCGGATTTAATCGAAATTACCGACGACATGGACCCAGCCGCCATTCGTCAGGCGCGTATTGCCAACTCCAAGGCCAAATCAGCTTACAAAAAGGCGCTTAAAGCGGCCGGTATCGATCCAAAGTCGGTTAAAATTTAATCAGAAATCCAACGAAATGTATACAAAAGGCCGGTCAATGACCGGCCTTTTTGTTTCTGTTTACGTTTGTCATAGAAGCAAAATCTATAGTTGATACCACAGACTTCAGACATCAGAAGTACAGTAGAGTTCTTCTCTCTTTCACCATTTCACTTTAAACTTTCAACTTATAACGAAGGACTTAGAGCTATCCATGTCAACTGGAATTGTCGATATACGCATTCGCCAGCGGGAATTTTTATTGGCGATTAGTCGGGCTTTATCAGCCGAATTGGATTTAAGTGACGTCCTGCGGGTCATTCTGCAAGCATCAGTTGAATTTATCGCCGGCCGGGCCGGGCTCGTCGTTTTAGCCGATCCCAACGAACACACCTTTCGGGTGGCGGCTGCGCTAGGTGTACCGGGCGAAACATTTGAACAGCATCCCCAGCTCGTCAAGGGGATTCCGTATGAGCCAGGAGCTGAAGAAGCGGCAATTCCTTTAATCGACACGGGGATTCAAAAGCTGGCCAAGGATATTAGCAACGATCTGGACGTCGCCCAAACAATCCTCCTGCCCATGCAGAGCGGCGATACGATTATCGGGATGATCTACGTATTTCAGGAGAAAAATTTCGTTTTTAGCAGCGACGCTCCGAATCTGCTCCAGAGCTTTGCCGATCAGGCCGCCATTGCCGTCAAAAACGCCCGTCTTTATGAACAGGTCATCTCGGAAAAAAAGCGCCTCGACGCCATTTTAGATTACAGCGCCGACGGGGTCATGATTCTCGACCCTCAACTCAAAATTGAAGTGTTTAATCAGGCCCTGAGCCAGATCACCGGCTGGAAACCGGCCGAGGTTTTGGGTTGTCATCACGATACCGTTCTGCAGTGGAAAAATTTGCGCACGGAAACCGATTTGCAAATGGCCCTCGATCAAGGGTGGCCAATGCCCGGCTCCTCCCATCTTTATGTGGAAGGGGTTATTACCAAATCAAATGACGATACCGTCAGCCTGGGTGTGACTTACGCTCCCCTGCTCAATCCTCGGGGCAACCTCATCAATATTATCGCCAACGTGCGTGATCTGACCCGCTATCGCGAGGAAGAGCAGCTGCAAAAAACGTTTATCTCGGTTGTCAGCCACGAACTCAAAACACCGGTCTCCATTATCAAAGGATACGCCGGCACGCTGCAGCGCAGAGACGTCGATTGGCCCAAAGAGGTCATGATTGAATATTTATCGGTTATCGAGGAAGAAGCGGATTCCTTAACCGACCTGATCGACAATTTGCTAGAGGTTTCTAAACTGCAGGCGGGTTCATTTAAGTTAAACATGGCTGAAAATATTTCCGTTCCGGATATCGCCCGACAGGTCAGCAAAAAGTTTAGCAACCAGACAAAAGCTCATACCTTTTCGGTTGATTTCCCGGCCGATTATCCGGAAATTGCCGGAGATGAGCGGCGCATCACCCAGGTTTTTAACAACCTGGTCAGCAATGCAATCAAATATTCTCCGGAAGGTGGCGTGATCGAAATTGGTGGTACAATTAACGAGGATTATGTGACCGCGCATGTCAGCGATCCAGGCATTGGCATCCCCGATCATGAACGGCACCGCATTTTTCAACAATTTTCGCGCCTTGATAACGCTTTAAGCCGCAAAACTGAGGGGACCGGATTGGGTCTTTTTTTGACCAAAGCGATCATCGAAGCCCATCACGGCCGTATTTGGTTTTCCAGCAATGTTGATCCTGATACCGGTCCTACGGGAACGACGTTTGCCTTTTCTCTTCCCAAATAATTTTTTTCAAACAGAGATAAAACAATCCCGGTTGAAGGATCTCACCTGGCGTTGATCTTTTAACCGTTTTTCACTTTAGGAGATATTCATGCAGACCCAAATCACCTGTCCAAGCTGCGGAACCCATTTCGCCACGCAGGTTTACAATATCGTTGACGCCCAACGCACCCCAGAGCTCAAACAAATGCTGCTGGCGGGAGCCTTAAATGTCGCCTCTTGTCCAAGCTGCGGTATGTCCACTCAGCTCGCCGTGCCCATCGCCTATCATGATGCAGAACATCAGCTGTTTATGACCTATGTGCCGATGGAGCTGAACCTGCCTCTTCCTGATCAGGAACGGCTGGTGGGTCAAATGACCAAGGCGATCACCGAAGGCATCCCCCAGGAGCAGTTTAAAGCGTATCTTTTACAGCCGCAGACGGTCCTGACGATGCAAACTTTTATGGAAAAAGTTTACGGTACTGAAGGGATCACCCCTGAAATGCTGGCTCAACAGCGCAAACAATCTCAATTTCTGCAGCAGTTGATGAGCACAGATTCTTCGGCCTTGCCGGAGCTCGTGCAAAACAATAGTGATCTGGTTGATGAAACGCTCTTTGCTATGTTGGGCGCTAACTTGCAAAACGTTGAGCAATCTCAAGCTCCTCAGGCAAACGAAATCTTTGTTCAGCTCACCAATTTGCAAGCGTGGCTGTATACCCACACGGAAGTCGGCAGGCAGCTAGAAAAACAGCAGATCGCTTTGCGCGGGTTTCAACAGGCGGTCCAAAAACAGGGTGGTCTCACCTTCGAAATTCTAATCGATCACCTTCTGGCCAATATCGATAATGAGTCGGTGGTGGATACGATTATTCAAATGGGTCAGCAGGGGATTCGATATGAATTATTCAGCCACCTGACGGAGCGGATCGATCAAACGGAAGATGCCGCCCTAAAAGCGAAGATGGAAAATTTACGGGAGAAGCTCCTAACAATTTATGACGAGCTTCAAACCCAGGCCAAAGAACAGATGACGGCCGCCCAGGAGACGTTGACCCTTCTTTCTCAAGCAGCTGATTTAGATGAAGCGCTCAAGGTCAATGCTCAAAAGGTTGACGAAAACTTCCTTTACTTTTTGTCGGCGCAAATTCAGCACGCTGAAAGTCAGGAAGACAGCGCGCGGCTCTTTGAGCTGAAACGGATCCAGCAGGCAATCATGGCTGAAGCTGAAAAACAAATGCCTCCGGAACTGCGCTTTATCAATCAACTGATCTCAACTGATGATTTGATGCAGCAGCAGCAGATGATCGATCAAATCCCGGCGGAAGAACGGCCGCAAATGGCCGCCCTGCTGCAAATTATGGGAGCGGAAATTGTGCAGTCTAACCCCGGCTTGCAAGAACGCATCGACGGATTGCAAAAATTACTCTCTACTTAGGTGCTGGGTGATAGGTGTTGGGTGATAGAATAATTCTTTTTTGCGAAATTCCATTTTTCCTAGAGTAAACACCCATCACCTAACACCCATCACCCATTTCCCAACACCCATTTCCCAACACCTAATTCAAAGGGTTGTCCAGCCGAAAACCGTGCCCGCGAACGGTGACGACAAAATTGTGATCATCTAACTCTGATAGTCGATCCCGCAAGCGTCTTACCAAAGCATCAATAGCCTGTTCGGTCACGCCAATCCCATCGGTTCCGGGCCACACCGTATCGACAATATTTTGTCGTTCACATACCGCGCCGTCCGCATCGTACAGCAGCTTTAGCAACCGAAATTGGGCCAGGGATAAGGGTGGGTTTAGCGCCTGCCCGCTAACTGATACGTTGCGAAGCTCTTCATGAAGAACCATTCGACCGGTTTTTACCGGTTCCTCCCAGGTCAACGGCAAGGTCGCTTCCGTCCCGACGAACATCATCGTCACGCACATGGCAATTTGAATTTGATCACCATCTTTCATGGTGACACTGCCGTGAAGCTGCTGGCCGTTCACGTGGGTTCCATTTTTGCTCCCAAGATCGTGAAGGATATAGCGGTCATTCTCGCGGGTAATGCGAACGTGATGTCGAGACACCTGTCGTTCAGGCAAAATTAAATCACATTCACCGCCCCGGCCGATTAAAAATTCACTTTCTTCAATTGTCCACCGTTGACCAACTAACTGTCCTTCACGAATAATCAAAACTGGCTTATTATTCATGCCAAACCCCTCTTCATTTATTTTGATAAAATTATAAGATGCAAATGGGTCATCGCAAATATTTGCTCAAGAAAATAAAGTCATATGTTACCACCATTAGCTAAGGGCACCATTCTACGAGATCGTTACATCATAAGTGATGTCGTCGGTAAAGGCGGCATGGGCAGTGTTTACCGCGCAGATGACGCTCGTTTACCCGGTCGCCAGTGCGCCATCAAAGAAGTTCAAATCGATCCCAGCGTGCCATCGGAAGCCGTCGCCCAACAGCAGGCGCAATTTTTGCAGGAAGCCAGTATTTTGGCGCAGCTGGACCATCCAAACCTGCCCAAAGTATCTGATTTCTTTAACCATGATGGGCGGGAGTACCTGGTCATGGATTATGTTCCGGGAAAAGATTTGCGGGAAATCCTCGATGAAGTGGGGGATGAATTACTCGAAGAAGAGGTGATTCTGGATTGGGCAATGCAAATTCTCGATGCGCTTTCTTATTTGCATGAAAATGATCCACCGGTTTTACATCGGGATATTAAACCATCTAACATCAAACTTACCCCAGATAATCGCATTAAACTCGTCGATTTCGGGTTGGCTAAACTACTGATTACCGACGACATGCGTACGATCACGATTATTCAGGGGCGAGGAACCGAGCTGTACACCCCTCTGGAGCAGTACGGTGGAGAAACGGATCACACCGATATTCGCTCCGATCTATTCGCCTTTGGGGCAACCCTTTATACGCTTTTAATCGGAGCGCCTCCACCATCTGCAAAAGAGCGATTTTTACGGCCGCATCTCCTGCAACCCCCCCGCGATTTAAATAAGAACGTCAGTCGAGCGGTATCTGATGCGGTATTGTGGGCCCTGGAAATGCATCCAGATCGGCGGCCTACAGACAGCCACGTGCTTCGGGGAGCCCTGCTGGGTGAAATTTCACCTGCTCAACTCGATCAGCAAGATCTGGAACCGGAATGGATAGGGGCGCTGCGGGAGAATCGTTTTACCTTAACGGCCGTGGTGCTCCTCTTTATCGTAGCCATTATCTTAACCATCACCTAATCGGTTTTTGCCCACCTTAACTTTTGGCCCTCTTAAATTGGCCTTATTCCTCTCTAAATTGTCCCTGCACACGTGTGATTCGCGGCTCGAGCGCACCGGTTTTTGAAATCGCTTGACACAACATAAGATGGACGTTATATTTGGTCAAATTGTCACCACCCTTTCTATCAAATTCATTCAAAACCCCTTAAAAAGTCACCTTTCAGGTAAGGGGGAGAAAACCTTATATCGAGGAGAGGTAAATGGCTAGTGTAAGCTACAAACACGTGCAAAAAAATTACGGGGACGTCACAGTCGTTAAAGATCTCAGCATGGAAATTGCAGACAAAGAATTTGTAGTTTTCGTTGGACCTTCTGGCTGTGGGAAATCTACTTGCTTGCGAATGCTTGCTGGTTTGGAAGAGATTTCCGGCGGTGAAATCTGGATTGGCGATCGCAAAGTCAACGATGTCCCGCCTAAAGATCGCGATATCGCGATGGTTTTTCAATCGTATGCGCTCTATCCACATATGACCGTTTACGATAACATGGCGTTCGGCCTGAAATTGCGTAAAACCCCAAAAGCCGAAATCGATACTCGCGTAAAAGAAGCGGGTGAGATTCTGGGTCTGACCCAATACCTCGACCGCAAACCCAAAGCTCTGTCCGGTGGTCAACGACAGCGTGTGGCTGTTGGTCGAGCCATTGTTCGCGAGCCGGCCGTCTTTTTGATGGATGAGCCTCTGTCAAATCTCGACGCAAAATTGCGCGTTACCGCTCGCGCCGAAATTTCTAAACTGCATCAGCGGCTGCAAACAACATTTGTATATGTTACCCACGACCAGGTTGAGGCGATGACTATGGGTGACCGCATTGCCGTCCTAAATTCGGGTGACTTAATGCAAATCGACAGCCCTCGCAACCTGTACGAGCATCCTGACAATGTCTTTGTCGCCGGCTTCATCGGCAGCCCCAGCATGAACTTCTTTGATGCGACCCTGGTTGGTGAAGAAGGCAAGCTGTTTGTGGATACCGGCAGCTTCCGCGTCAATGTCCCTTCAGAACGCAACAAAGCATACGAAGGGCACATCGGCAAACAGGTTGTCTTTGGCATGCGCCCAGAGCATATCCATGCTTCAAACTTTGCCCCGCCAAACATCGATGCCTCTCCTTTAGAGGGACAAATTGATGTTATTGAGCTGTTGGGTCACGAGCTTCATCTCTACATCAGCTCCGGCAAAAGTTCTTACGTCGCCACTGTGGATACTCGTTTGGCTCCCACGGTTGGCAACAAAGTCGGTTTGGTCATGGACGTTAGCAACATGCACCTGTTTGATAAAGATACCGAACAGGCCATTCGCTAATCCGCTACTTACTGTTGAAACAAGTAAAAGCCGCTGGGAAATCAGCGGCTTTTTACTTTTAAGTGCTCTGTTGAGTAAGATTGTGGATTTTTACCCCCACCCCTAGCCCCTCCCCCGAATCGGGGGAGGGGGATGGGGAAAAGTAAACAAATTAACTCTACACAAGCTTTTCAAAAATAATTTAATTCGATGTCACCTTCAACTTATGCCATTGGAGACGAGTTTTTAATCCACTTTGTGTGGCAAATTCCCAACGGCGACTTTATTCGAGCGATCTTTGCGGCCGAAATCGTCAACCTCGATCAACCTACCAATCGTTACATCATCAAGCTAAAAGAACTCAAAGCCGGCCGGCAGGAGAATGAAATCGGGGAGATCCTCCCCCGCCAGTCGTTCAGCGAAGAACATTGGCGTTTGGTAGGCGAATTAATCGGCCGTCAGGCTGCTGTGGCCTACGAAACCGCCGACGGCCGGCCGGTGAGGTTGCGCCTGGCTACCCTCACCCGCGAACACAAATATTTTACCCGCTTTGAGTAACGGGTTTTTCTGACCTTACCGCAAATAGACGCCGCCACATATCGCTCTGGAAAAGATGCTCGGGGTCGTATTGTTCCTTCAGGTCACAAAACCGCTTAATGACCTCCTGCCCTAAATACGCCTGAACGGTTTGCGGCCGCATCGTGCTGTCTTTCGCCAGATAAAAGCGGCCGCTGTGCCGCAATACGATCTCATCCAGTTCCTGGGTCAGGGCAACCATCTTTGGTCGGTTTCGATTGGTTATACGAAAATCCATGGCCATCGAAAACCCGTCTACACCGTATGATATTAAAAAGTCATCCGGCTTGTGCCGCTTCATGACGCTCAAATAGTTGGGCAATCCCCGCTTCTGACAGTGAGTAAAAATATCGGTAAACGCCTGCTCCGCATTTTCAACCGGGACAAACGCCTGGTATTGAATCAACCCGTTTCGACCGTACGCTTTTTTCCAATTGGGCAAATAGTCGAGCAGAAAATGGTAAGCAACGTGGGATTGCTGATACAAATGCCCTTTTTCGCCGCTCAACATGCGCGCGCTGAAATATTTGGCGGTGTTGACCAACCTCAAACCGAGCTGATTCATAAACGGCCGCATGTAAAACCACATGCTCGATTTTGGCAAAATTCCCATGATGCTGTCGCTAATAAGCTGGTGCTCAACCTGCATCGTCTGCGCCGAAAATGGGTCTTCGCCGGGTTGAAAATAGATCCCCCGATGCATTTCAGCCCGGCCCAATCCCCGGCCGCCGCTGGTGGCATCAAGCCATCCCACAAGATAATCAGAATTATCAAGCCGCTCTTCAATATAGCGCATCGCACCCGCCAGATTGGGTTGAGACGCCCCTTCAACATGCAGCATGCCAGAGTAGATTTTTTTGAGCTTTAAGGTAAGCGTTGTAAAACATCCCAACATCCCAAATCCGCCAATGGCAGCGTGAAAAAGTTCCGGATTGGTTTCTCGGGAGGCGGTTACAATTTCCCCATCCGCTCTGAGCAAATCAAATTCGAGGACATGATCGCCAAAGGTGCCCATTTTCCAGGCATTTTTTCCGTGGGTGTTCATGGCCGCACAGCCACCGACTGTGGTCTTGGCCGTCCCGGTCACAATTGGAGGCCACCAGCCGTCTCCCAGGACGTAGCGCCACAGCTGGTCGATCGTCACGCCGGCCTCCACCCGAATGATCCCGCTCTGGGGATCCCATTCCAAAATGCGATTCATGCGCATCAAATCAAGGACAACCTGTTCGCGGTTGGAGAACGCATCTCCATAGCTGTTGCCCCCACCTTTAAAGGCGATTGTGCGGTCATTTTGACGGGCGGCCGTTAAAATATCTCGTAGTTCTTCAATGGTGCTCGGCCGGTACACGTAAGCGGTGCTGCTGCTGGCCCCACCCCAGGCGGTAACCGGCTCGAGATGATTTGTCGTAAAAAAGCTGTTTTCTTTTGACACAATGTTATTTCCAAGGTATTTAGGTCGGGGCTAGGCCCCTTATAGCTCAACACTCCGCACTTCTCAGCCATGAGCACGCTGCCGCGCGACTTTAAGGTTCGCAGATTTTCGCAGAGCTCCACAGGAGCTAGAGAGAAATCTGTGAAAATCCGTGTTAATCCGTGGCTTTTTTTAACAATTCTTTTTGTAAACCACTTAAATCGACAATCTCCGAAAAATAAATGACGGAATATGCTGAATAATGATCATAATCAAACGCCACCAGCCGGGCACATAAACAACCTGTTTGCCGCTTTCCGCGGCATTTATGATTTTCCGGGCGGCTTCGTCAGGTGAAATCACGCCAAATGTCCTTTTGGCTCCAACCAACATCGCCGTATCCACAAACCCGGGTTTGATCGTCGTGACCCCAATGCCGTGGCGCGTTAAACGATTGCGCAATCCCTCTAAATAAGTGGTGAGGGCCGCTTTGCTGCTGTTGTAACCGGGATTGGCTATCCGGCCGCGGTCTCCGGCAACCGACGAAATCCCAACCATGTGGCCTTGACCGGTTTGGCGAAATCGCTGGGCCGCCTGACTCAGCCAGGCCATCGCCCCCAGTAAGTTGACGTCCACCATCTGGCGGTCTTTTTCAAAGTTAAACTCGTCTAAATCAACCGAGGGCATGACCCCCGCGTTAAAAATTATTAAATCTAACCCGCCAATGGCCGTCACAACTTGCGAAAAAAGGTCCGGAATTGACCCAAAATTAGTCACATCATGCCCAAAGGCGAAGGCCCGTCCGGGCTGACTTTCGTTAATTTTCTCGCAGACGGCCGTCAATTCCTCTTCCCGACGGGCCAGACCGGCCACAAGATACCCTCTGCGGGCTAACTCTTCAAAAATAGCCGCCCCGATCCCCGATGAAGCGCCAATGACGATGGCACGTCTCTGTGGCTCGAGGGGGCGATCTGATACAGTTGCTTGTTGTTCTTCCATAATTCCTTATTTTATATAGGGCTGAGCCCCGATTAATTATTGGTTTTTGCCCTAACCTACCATTGATCGCGCTTAAGAACCGAGCTAAATATCGATGGCGAGCTGCTCTTCCGCCTGGTATCCCCCTTCTCGCACCAGGACATCCAGCATTTGCCTCCGGGTTTGGTCCATTAATACGGCCGGATCATCTTCGGTTTTTGGGGACACCGCGTCAAAAACAGATAGCTCCACAAACAATCTTCCCGGTCGACTGAGCATTTCCCACCAGGCGCTCAGGGCTGACCGAGTTTTCCAGTCAATTAAGCGGTGATCGCTGTACATAATGGCCACCGGCAAATAATCAACCTGACCAGCGTGAGCGATTTCAAATGCCCCTTGGCGAAACGGCAGCAGCTGACCAACCGGGGCGGTCTTCCCTTCCGGGAACAAAACAACCGGCGGCCGATGGTGTTCGATTAATGTCAGTGATTGACGCGTTGCCTTTCGCGAATCTCGACTCTCTCGCTTGACAAATACACAGCCGATTCCCATCGCTAACCAGCCGATAAACGGCCAGCGTCGTATCTCAGCCTTGGCGACAAAGCGCACCGGAATCGTGGCCAAAATGACTAAAATATCGACATATGTCGTGTGGTTGGCAAACAAAAAACCACCGTGTGCTCGGATCGCATCCGGTTTGTTGACCTTAACCGTTATGGCCAAGGCGTATGTATAAATAGAGGCAATGGCATGAACGATCCAGGGGCCAATCCCGATCTCTTTATACCGCAAGGGGATCCACCCCAGCAGCAATACCGCAACAAAACCAAACAACACCAATGCTACAAAGAGGAGAATGCGAAATGCACCGCGAATAAGAGAAAAAAAGAAATTCATAATTCAAATAGCCATGGATACAGCCGCTAGCTCTTGACTACACGATAGTCCTTAAACGGTCTGCTCCTGGACAAGATAAATCGGATTGCTGTATATCCAGCCCCGCTCTCGCCCTTTATGTGGCAAATAACACGCGACTCGATACGCACCGGGGCGCTCGACCTCCGTCAAAAGCGTTACCGCATCCACACCCTCAGCGATCAATTCACCTTGAAAAATCACTTCTATACGCGCTTTGGTTGGTAAAAAAACCTGTAAGGTAGCCCGTTCATTAAATAAGATTGTATCTCCCATTGTACCTCGGTTCTGACCTTGTGCACTGAACCGAAACCCGCGGGTAGGATGCAATAAATCATACCCCACCCAGCCCCGGCCGCGGCCGATGGCTGCCAATATGCGAGGCTTGTCCTGATCAAATTGACCGGTGGGCGGCTCATCTAGCAAGAGGTGAGTGTTAACCGCCCGAAAGAGCTGCTCATAAGGGTAAATCACGATTTTGAAGGGACCGATCTTGCGAATAAAGCCGTGGGCGTCAGATCCACCCAAAACACTCACCCGTCGGTGACCGGCCAGCAGCGCATCCCACTTGGCTAACGTATCCGGGTCAGGCCCGTTGATAAAGCGATCGGGCCAAAAAATAGCGGGAATCAACCGCCACCAGGCGGTCACCACCTCTTTAAAACTAGACATGTAATTCCACAGCTCTAGACCGGTAAATCCCTCAATATCCCAATCTCGCCAGGCGTAATCATTCTCACCAATGAGGGGGACAGCGCGATCGTGCGGATGGGCCAAAAAGGTATACCCTCCGGCTAAACGCACTTCATTTATGAGCTTTTGGGGTGAATGAGCATGGGGTGCAGCGGGTTTCTCCGCTCCGAGAACGAGGCAGTGATTTGCCTGGGGCTTGCGGCGGACGTCGTGGACCTCTTCACCGATCAGGCACATCACGGTGCCCGCCGGGGTTTCGCAATACCCTTCAAATCCTTTCACCCACACGTTGTGATCGGTAATGATGATAAAATCAAGATCGGCCGCCGCAGCCATCTCCATTATTTCCCGATGGGTGGCTTGACCATCAGAATAAACGGTGTGCATATGTATATTGCCGACAGCTTCAAACAATTCGGTCACCAACTGCTCCTTTTGCTTATTTAGAAACAGGGGCAAATGCTATCATCTTCAATTCGATTATCCAAGTCCAAGGACCGCGGCAGAACCAGTAAAATGATGACCTCTAAAATTAACTTAGGTTGCGGCATTCGTCCGCAGTCGAAGGCTGAGTCGGTTCTAAACCGCACGCTCGATTTGTAGAGCCGCTTTGGCTTCGACCAGCTCAGCCAGCGCTTTTCTGGTGTTTTCAAACACTTTCTCAATATTCATCGGGAAGGTGTGTTTGCAACATGGGTTAGGATTAACCGATTTTTGTTTCTCAAAATTACGGGTTGATCCAGTCTGATGTTTTTAACCACAAAATTTGCGTTGGCTAAAAAGAGATGCCTAGCGGCCCCCTCGAAATTTGAAAAGTGATATTGCCCTTCTGAGTTAGTTTCGTTTTCACCTTGCGTGAGAGCACCCTGGAAACCAGGGTAATGATTTGGTTTACTCTTTGCCGTGCCGAACCACTCACCACGACATCGATATCGGCGTGAAAGGGTTGGGGGACGGCCGTCTCAGCTGCCACCTGCAGAACCGGGATAAACGGGTGACCCTGCTGGCTGCGCGAGCTGATCACCGCCAGGATCAGCCCAATCCCTGTTGCCCCCAATCCGGTCATCGTTTCGGCCCATTGAGATGTCCCATTGGCCATAATGTGATAGCCGGGTTGGTGGGGTTGATGGGCAAAAGCCAATGTTGAACGCATGGGCAAATCCACCTGAAAAACCTTGGCAAACGCGTTGCTCATGGCAAGGGAGTCGTTTGCCGGGAGGATGATGGTTCCCCCTGCGACAACAACTTGCTGGATGAGATAAGCCAGGGCAGATGCGGTCCCATCATCTGTGATCCCTTCGCTCATGATGCCAAGCCTCATACGGCTGAGATCGGCCGTGATGGCCTGCGGGGAAGCCATCTGCGCACAATCAGCGGCAAACCAGGCTTCCATCTTGGCGATCACGCGCTCGATGCCGCCATCAAGCTGCACACTCGCCCAGCCATACCGCTCCGGATTT
>JAAUYD010172641.1_pt1 | contig 14093 bp, 12 predicted proteins | sample 7278101 | NCBI WGS metagenome assembly JAAUYD01 (sample SAMN14350128, study PRJNA611818) | marine sediment metagenome | isolation source: surface marine sediment (0.6m) | place: French Polynesia: Moorea | collected 2018-08
TGCGGCCCGGTCGCACTCGACAGGTAGTCGTTCTTCTTCTCCCAGTTCTCGCCCGCATCGTCGGAGCGCCAGAAGCCACCCGTCCGATTGTCGAGCTCGATAGTTGCGTAGATAACGTCGGGATCCTGTGGACTGATTGCGAGGCCGGTCTTACCCATCATCTCTTCGGGCAGGCCATTGGTCAGTTCACGCCAGGTTTCGCCGCCGTCGACAGACTTGTGTATGCCGGTGCCGGGGCCACCGTCGATGAGGACTGCAACGTTGCGCAGGCGCTGCCACGTGACGGCGTACATGACATCCGGGTTGCGCGGATCCATGTGAACTTCGTTGACGCCCGTATACTGATCGTCCTCGGGTTTGTTGCCGTGACCTTCACCAAGCACCTTGCGCCAGTTCTCGCCGCCATCGGTGGACTTGTAGAGGCCACGATCGCCGCCTCCCGACCACAGTGGGCCCTGCGCGGCAACGAAGATCGTGTCTGAGTCGCGGGGATCGATACGAATCATGCCGATGCGTTCCGAATTCTCGAGACCCATGTTCTCCCAGGTCCTGCCACCATCGCGACTGCGATAGATGCCGTCGCCGTAAGCAACGTGCCGCCCGCTGACGTTCTCTCCGGTACCAACCCAGACCGTGTTCGGATCGTTGGGGTCGAGTGTGATGCAGCCGATCGAATACGACCCCTCGTTATCAAAGATCGGCTCCCAGGTCGTGCCGGCGTTAACGGTCTTCCACACACCGCCGCTACCTACACCGACATACCAGGTGCTCGGGTCCGTCGGGTCTATCACGATATCGGCGATACGACCGGACATGAATGCCGGGCCGATACTGCGAAACTCCAGGCCAGTGAACGTGGCCTCATTGAAGCCGGGTTCCGACTCCTGGTCTTCCTGGGCATGCGCTGAAACGGCGGCCAGCGCCAATAATACGATGAGCTTAACGGTTCTCATGACGACCCCTTTTTGGTGCGTTTCTTTTTCGGCCTGGGTGCCGGTAGTGCTCTTTCTGTGATGACCAGCAGCTCGGTGAGCCACTCGGCGTCCTCGATCTCGTCCTGCACGAGAAACGAGTCTTTCGCCCCGGGATACGGCGGCGCCTCGACCGGCAAGCCGATATAGGCACGGCCGGTTGCGGTCGGTTTTACGAAGAGCTGATTATCGCATATCAGCGCAACGACCTTGCCGTTCATGTACAGCGACGTTCCGCCGAACATGTGCCGATACGTCACCTCGCATCCATTCTCGACCTGGTCAATGATGAAATCGACAAAGTCCTGATCATTTGCCATTGACGTCTACCTCCGCACGCGTCGGCAGCGACGGTTGCGCACCCATGCGCGTCGTTGCGAGTGAGGCGGCGGCACAGGCAAACTGCAGCGCCGCTTGCGACGACTGGCCCTCCACGAGCGCTACCGTCAGGGCCGCCGTGAACGTATCGCCTGCGCCAGTAGCATCAATCGCCTTTACGGCCGGCGGCTTTGCCTGGGCAACGATCGCGCCGTCGCGTTCAAGTGTGGCGACACCGGCCCCGTGAGTGGTTGCGACCAGACCGTGACAGGCCGCCAGCGTCGTTCCGTACCACGCCGCTTCCGTTTCGTTTACGACGACGAGGTCAGCCCGCTGCAGGATCGCGACGTCAACCTCCATAGCCGGCGCCAGATTAACGCAGAAAAAACCGTCGAACCGCCCCGCCACCTCGGCGATTACGCCGGCCGGTACCTCGAGCTGGCAGATCAGTGCGTCGCTTGCCGGAGTCGCTATGTCATCAGCTCGCAACAGGCGATTCGCCCCTGGAGCGACGACAATCTGGTTTTCTCCGTCCGGTGCAACGGCAATCAGGGCCGTGCCCGTCGGGATGTCCTGCAAGGCAACGCAGTTCTCGACTGCGACGCCGCCTTCCCGCAGCAACGCCAGAGCCTCGCCGGCCGACGCATCGTCACCGACCCTGGCCACAAGTGCCACGTCGGCGCCGAGCCGCTGCGCCGCCAGGGCCTGGTTCGCACCCTTGCCGCCGGGAAAACGATGCAGCTCCGCACCCGTCACGGTCTCGCCCGGTGCCGGCAAGCGCGCTGCCCTGGCAACGATGTCCAGATTCACGGAGCCGATGACGGTAATCGTAACCATCCTCAGTCTCCGAACCATGCCAGTCTTTGGACGAGCAGATCGTAGAAACCGTCAGCATCGACTTCGTAGGTCCAGTCGACATTGGGTGAGCGATCGGTCACGTGCCAGAAGTCGACCGCCGTATGTCCGAGCGTCAGCTCGGAGTCCTTTTCCACCGACACGTTGCAGCGCCTGGTTGCAAACAGATCCGGTCGAAGCAGCCACGCAATCGTGCATGGATCGTGCAACGGCGCACCCTCTGAACCGTACTTCTTCGTGTCGTAGCGATGAAAGAAACTCAGCATGCCGGCGGTCGCCTCGGCGACATCGTTGCCGAGTTCGCGAATACGCGCGACTCGTTCGCGGGTCGACAGCACCTGGTGAGTCACGTCCAGGCCCATCGCCGTGATTGACTTGCCGCAGTTGTAGACGATCTCGGCCGCATGCGGATCGACGAGAATATTGAACTCGGCGGACGGCGAACGATTGCCACCCTCCCGCATTGCACCGCCCATCGAAACGATATCGCGAATGCCTTTCACTACGTCCGGACCGCGGCCGATCGCCGCGGCGATGTTGGTCATGGGTCCTGTCGGTACCAGCGTTATGCTGTCCGGCTCGGCGTCCACCAGCGTCTCGACGAGAAAATCGACCGCGTGCCGATCCTGCAGTGGTGTCTCTGGCTCGAACACGTCGACGCCATCGATACCCGTATTGCCGTGAATATACTCGGCCGTTATGGGTTCACGCACGAGCGGCCGCTCGAGACCCGCGAATACCGGGATGTCCTTGCGGCCGGCAATGTCACACATCATGCGCGCATTGCGTTGTGTCAGTTCAAGCGGCACATTGCCTGCGACCGTCGTGATTCCGAGCAGGTCGAGATCATCCGGCGACGCCATCGCGAGGAACAGGGCGACGGCGTCGTCCTGTCCCGGGTCGCAGTCGATGATGACCGGACGCGCTCCCACGGTGTCAAAACGTCAACAGCAGACCGGCGAGCGCGGTACTCATCAGGTTGGACAGCGAACCCGCGAGCACAGCCTTGATGCCGAGCTGGCCGATCAGGTCGCGCTTCTCCGGCACAAGCACGCCGAGGCCGCCGAGCAGGATGGCAATGGAGGACAGGTTGGCGAAGCCGCACAGCGAGAACGTGACGATCGCAACCGTGCGCTCACTCATTCCGGCCAGGTATTCGTTGAGATGCGAAAACGCAACGAACTCGTTGAGAATCAGCTTCTCACCGAACAGTGCGCCGGCTGCCTGTGCCTCTGCCGGATCGACACCTATGGCCCACATCAAAGGCATGAATGCCCATCCCAGTATCGTCTGCAAGGTCAATTCGTAACCGAACCAACTGGCCACCCAGCCGACGATGCCGTTGAACAGCGCGATCAGCGCGACGAACGCCACGAGCATTGCGCCGATGTTGGCTGCCAGCCGCAGACCGTCGGTCGTGCCCGACGCGGCCGCGAGGATCACGTTCTTGTGCTGGCTGCGCTCCATCATGAGCTTTTCGTGCTCACCGGACTTCACAACCTGGTCATCCGGCATGATGATCTTGGCCATGAGCAGACCGCCTGGGGCTGCCATGAACGCGGCAGCCAGCAAATACTTTAGTTCTGCGCCCATCAGAGCGTAGCCGGCGAGCACCGTTCCGGCAATCGACGCAAGACCCGATGTCATCACCGCAAACATCTGCGGCTCGGTGAGAGACTTAAGGTAGGGCCGTACGGCGAGCGGCGCCTCGGTCTGGCCAACGAAAATATTGGCGGCGGCATTCATCGATTCGACCGCACCGGTGCCAATGACCTTGTGCAGGAAACCGCCGACAATCTTGACGATCCATTCCATGACCCGCAGGTGGTAGAGCACGGACATCAGTGCCGAGAAGAAGATGATGATCGGAAGAACATTGATCGCGAAACTGAAACCAACGACATTGGTATCAGCGAGCGGTCCGAAGACCATGTCGATTCCGGCTCGCGAGTAATTGATGACCGCCATGACGCCGTCGCTGAGCCACACGATCGCGGCACGGCCTTTCTCCCAGTAGAGAACGATAGTCGCAACAACGACCTGCAATGCGAACGCGGCGCCTACGATGCGCAGGTTGATGGCCTTGCGATTGCTCGAAAACGCGAACGCGATTGCAAGGATGACCGCGATCCCGGCAATACCGATGAGGTTGGACATGGATCCCCCGGGGAGTTCTTGTTATTGGTCCCGTAGTTTACCGCATCGGGCGCCTCTAACCTGTCAAAATCTCGCTGATTACGGGGCGTTCAGCGGGCCGAGTAGCACCCACAGTGACTGCGGCGAGAAGGTTTTTCTCGGCCACTTCGGCGTCGGCCTCGCTGGCCGCATGCACGATCGCAAGCGGTGTCTCGTCATCCACCTCGGCACCAACCGGCGCGATCTCGCTAAATCCGACGGACAAGTCGAGTTTCTGCCCGACTTCGCGCCGGCCGCCGCCGAGCTCGATAATCGCGTTGCCCACGGCGCGCGTGTCCACCGCGGTCACAAACCCTCTGGCAATCACTGCCCGCGTAACGGGCGCCTTCGCCAGGTAGGACGCCGCCTTGTCCATGAAATCGCTGGGGCCACCAAGCAGCGCGACCATTCTTGCGAACACTTCGGCCGCTTTGCCGCTCGTAACGGCTTCATCGCAGCGCTCCAGGGCAGTCTTGCGATCCTGCTCGACACCACCAATCAGCAACATCTCTGCGCACAGCCCGATGACAACCTCGTCGAGGCGCGATTCGCGGTACTCACCGCGCAGGTAGCGCACCGACTCGAGAATCTCGAGCGCATTGCCCGCCGTGCTGCCAAGTACCTCGTTCATGTCGGTAACAAGTGCGTGTGTGCGCAGGCCTGCTTTGCCGGCCGTCCCGATGATGCTTTTCGCGAGTTCCCGGGCGCGCTCAGGCGTTTCCATGAACGCCCCTGTTCCGACCTTCACGTCCATGACCAGGCCTTCGAGCCCCGCCGCGATCTTCTTCGACAGAATTGACGCGGTAATCAACGGGACCGACTCGACCGTACCCGTGACATCGCGAATTGCGTAAAAGCGCCGGTCCGCAGGTGCCAGGTCCGCGGTCTGGCCGATGATCGCGCAGCCCGTCTCTCTGACCGCCTTGCGGAACAATTCGAAGTCTGGCGTCGCGTTGTAGCCCGGGATTGCCTCGGCCTTGTCGGTCGTGCCACCCGTATGGCCCAGTCCGCGACCGGAGATCATCGGTACGTAGCAGCCGCAGGCGGCGACAATTGGCGCAAGCAGGAAACTGACCTTGTCGCCTACGCCGCCTGTCGAGTGTTTGTCGACAATCGGCCCGTCAAGCCCGGCGCCGCTCCAGTCGAGGACCGTTCCCGAATTCGCCATAGCGAGCGTCAGTTTCGCGGCCTCGTCGAAGCTCATCGAATTCAGGAATACGGCCATGGCCAGGGCCGATACCTGTTCGGCCGGCAGACTCTCATCGGCAAGCCCGTTTACGAACAACGCAATCTGCTCGTCGGTTAGCTCGCCGCCGTCCCGCTTGGTGCGAATGACGTCCGTGAATAGCATTGCTTCAGTAGAATCCTCTCAGAGGCAGTTCGGGACTGCGCTGCAGCCAGTTCTCAGCCGGATAGTGACAGGCCGCGTCAATGACGTGCAGCGTATAGGCGTGCCGCGATCTCGACGATCGATTTGCCGCACTGAGATGCGGCGCCCGGCCATCGAAGACGACGAGTGTGCCCGCGGTAACTTCAGCAGCGATCTTGCGGTCCTCAGGCCAGGGCGTGTCGTCGAGCGTTTTGGTTACGAGCTTACCGTCAGGCTTGCGGAAATTGCGTTTCTTGAGCGGCAGCTTGTGCGCACCGGGAATGAACTGCATGCACCCGTTCTCGAGCGTCGCATCCTCGAGTGCGAACCAGAAACCGACACAAGACTCGGGTTCCGTATAGATATAGGTGGAGTCCTGGTGGCACACGACTTCGCCACCGATATTGGGCGGCTTGAAGATATACATCGACTGCAGGACGCGCGGATCTTCGAAGCCAACGGCGCGGGCAACCTCGGCCAGTTCCGGCGTGCGCGAGAATGCGTCGAATACCGGATCGAGATCATGCATCGCATGTCCCATCTTGTTGAGGCAATGCTCCTTGGCCTGGCGAAGCGCGCCATGCTCATCGAAAGCGTCGTCTTCGAGGAAGAAGCGAATCTTGTCACCCGATTCTATGAAGTAGTTATCGTCAAGTTGCGCCTGGCTCGTCGTCGAGAACACGCTGCGTACGGTACCGGGATCGAAGGAGTCGACGAGCTCCAGCGCCCGGTCCCGAAGTCGCCTGCACTCGGCCATTGCAACAAAGTCACGCAGCACGAGCACGCCGGCCTCACGGTAGGCCTTCACCATGTCGGGCGTCAGCTGCCCCCCGGCCGGCGCATCATAGGCCGGGATTGCATCGACAATCGGATCGTCAGTCGTCACGGGGCCTCACCCTAGAGCATCGATTCAGGTCAAACAAGCGAGTCATTCGGCTATACTCGGTCGCATTCGGATAACTGTTGCATATTATCCACTATCAAAAACGTAACGTGATCCCAAGGGGAGCAATAATGAACAACCACAGGGTTAAGGGGCTTGCGCTCGTAGCCGTTGCAACCGCTTTGGCAATTCCGCCGGCGGCATTGGCGCAGAACGATGACGGCGACGCCCTAATTGAAGAAATCATGGTCACTGCAACGAAGCGCGAGGCCAGCATCTACGAGGTGCCGGTTGCCCTCAGCGCGTTCCAGGGCGACAAGCTCGCCCAGCAGGGCATTGTCGATATCGTCGATATCGGCAAATTCGTACCGAACCTCAATATTACCCAGTTCTCGGCCGGCCATAACTCGTCATCGAACCCGTTCATTCGCGGCATTGGCCTGCAGGATCACCTGATCACAACGGACCCCGGCGTGAGCGTGTACGTCGATGGTGTTTACCTCGGCCGCCAGGTTGGCCAGAACTGGAGCCTGTCGAATATTGAACGCATTGAAGTACTGCGTGGCCCGCAAGGTACGCTGTACGGCCGCAACTCGATCGGCGGTGCTATCAACATCATTACGAAAACGCCGGGTGAAGACCCGGGCGCAAGGGTCGGCATCGAGGTGGGCAGCCGCGACCGTCTCAATGCCGATTTTTACGGTGACGCGCAGCTTACCGACAATGTTGCCGTGGCACTGACGGGCGGTTTCAAGAAGCGCGGCGGTGTCGGTACGTTCCTGAACCTGCCGAATGCCGGCGTTCGCGTTGGTGAGATGCAGGAAGTCTTCGGCCGCCTCGCATTCCGTTTTGCGCTGTCCGACGATGCGTCTCTGACCATTGCGGCCGATGCCAATGACGGCGAAGGTGGACTGCGTCCGTATACGACGCTGATCGACGAACTCGGGGCCGAGTGCCGTGCGACGGCAATAGACCCCTCTGTTTGCCTGGCAGCCAATGGCGGGCCAAACGGCGAGGTCTACGACGCCGGCTACCGCAATTCCGACCTGGCCAGTGACCCGTACGACAACAACACGGGCCAGGCGAGCCAGGCGCTCGTAACCAACAAGGCATCCGGCATCGCGTTGACGCTCGACTGGGACCTTAACGACAACTTTGCCTCCAAGATCATCGCGAGCTCACGCAAGTCCGAATACAAGTCGGGCCTCGATGACGACAGCTTTGTCGACGACTTCCTGTCGTTCCCCGAAATCGGCGAAGCCGACCAGATGTCGATCGAATGGCAGCTCAACGGTAGTTTCGACAGCTGGGATTTTGTGTCGGGCGTCTACTACTTCGAAGAAGACGGTGAAAACAATCAGGACCCGACCGTGTTCCTGTCCTTCCCGGGTACCTTCTACCTGCAGCAGGACGTCAAGAGCCAGGCGATGTATGCAAACGTTGGTTACAACGTCAGCGACAAGACGCGCGTCTCGGCGGGCGTGCGCTACACGGAAGACAAGAAAGACGCTGAAACGAATGTTGGTAACGGCCTGTACGTCGACGATATTGACTTCGATGACCTGAGCTGGGAGGTTGCCGCGAACCACACGTTCGACAACGGCCTGAACGTTTACGGCACGATCCAGAATGGTTATCAGTCCGGACAGTATCCGGCGCGTCCGTTCTGCCTGTTCGGCGACCTTGACGGACCGGATGGGCCCGATAACGACTGCTTCCAGCCGACCGATAACATCACAGCCACAAACTACGAGGTCGGTATCAAGGGCCAGCCGTGGGATGGCTTCCAGATGAGTGCCGCCGTGTTCTTCACGCAGTACTCGGATCTGCCATACCAGATCAGCACGACCTCGGGCGGCGGCTTCAGCACGACGAACGCGATCGTCGACCAGGATTCGACGGGGTTCGAATGGGAAAGTACGCTGTTCGTCACCGACAACTTCCTGTTCCATGCGTCGCTGGGCTACATCGACGTCAGCATCGACTCAACGGCGGGCATTCCACTGCCGACGGCCGTCGCGCCGCTGACGCCCGAGCTGACGGCATCGCTGAGCCCGGAGGTGAGCTTCGATACACCTGGCGGCGGTGAATTTGTCATTCGCGTGGACTGGTCGTATCGCGACGAGATGTTCGGTGAGCCAACCAACGATCCCGACGTATTCACGAAGATCGACAGTCGCGACCTGATCAACTTCGACATCGCGTATCACACCGCGGATGGTTCGTTCACGGCAGCCTTTTACGGCCGCAACGCCGGCGACGAGCGCTACGACAACGCACGTCTGAATACAGGCGACTATGTGCTACGCATCCTGAGCAATGACCCGAGTGAATTCGGGCTGCGCTTTGTCAAGGAATTCTGACGGGGACGCTCAGCCAGTAGGACGAAAAGCCGGTCATTCGACCGGCTTTTTTTATGTGCGGAGTCAACGGCGCCCGATGCTACAATGACGGCCAGAGAGGTATCCATGACAAGAATAACTAACTGTTTCTTAGGTCTTTTTCTGACCAGCCTGGTGGCTGCCTGCGGTTCCGGGGAGACGCCTGCCGAACCTGCAAAACCAGCCCCACCGGCGGCCGACGACAGTATCGACCTGATCGTTAACGGCGCTCATATCGTCACGATGGACGCGGCCGGTTCCGTCCTCGAGAACGGCGCTGTCGCCATCGACGATGGCCTTATCCTGGCCATCGGTCCGGCCGACGAAATCGCAAGCGAGTATTCCGCCGCGGTGACGCTCGACGGTAAGCGACGCATCGTGATGCCGGGGCTCGTTAACGGCCACTCGCACGCGGCCATGACCCTACTGCGCGGCGTAGCGGATGATCTTGCGCTCATGGACTGGCTGCAGAACTACATCTTCCCGGCCGAGGTAGAGTTCGTCGACGCGGACTTTGTGCGTATTGGCACCGAGCTCGCCTGCTGGGAAATGATTCGCGGCGGTACGACGACCTTTGTCGATATGTACTACTACCCGGATACGATCGCCAAAGTCGTCGAGGATTGCGGCATGCGCGCGTTGATCTCGGCCACGGTCATCGATCAGCGCAGCCCGGATGCGGAGAATGCCGGTGACGGGATCAGCAAGGGCGGCGGCTTTGTCGAACGCTGGAAGGATCGCAACAGTCGCATAACACCGATCTTCGGCCCGCACGCCAACTACACGCTCAATGCCGAGCAGCTCGCGGCTACGCGCGCTGCAGCGATGGAGCTTGGCGTACCGATCAGCATTCACATGTCCGAGTCGCCGTTCGAATTGCAGTACTCGCAAGATACCTACGGCATGCCCAGCATCGAAATGTTCGAGTCGATCGGCTTCTTCGAGGGCCCCACGATCGCCGCCCATGTCGTGTGGCCAACCGAAGACGAGATTCCGATTCTTGCCGAGCGGAACGTCGGCGTCATCCACAATCCGACGTCGAACATGAAGATCGCCTCGGGGATCGCACCGATAACCGAAATGCTGGAAGCGGGTGTGCGAGTGGGACTGGGTACGGACGGCGCTGCAAGCAATAACGATCTCGACATGTGGGAAGAAATGCGGCTCGCGGCTTTCCTGCAGAAAGTCGACCGTATGGATCCGACTGCGATACCAGCCACCACCGTACTCCGCATGGCAACCAGCGGCGGGGCAACCGCGATCGGACTTGGCGAGACGATCGGCTCGCTCGAGGTTGGCAAGCGCGCCGACCTGATCCAGGTGGCATTCGAGGATGTGCACCATGTGCCCACGTATGACGTGGTGTCGCACCTCGTTTACGTGACCGACGAACAGGACGTCGCGTCGGTTGTTATCGACGGCAAGGTGGTGATGTTCGAACGCAAGATAACGAGCATCGACACAGAGCGCGTTGCGGAGGAAGCCAACGCGCTGGCTGGACGCATCAAGGCCGCACTAGACCAACGGAACCAGGCAAACTAAAACAACAACAGGAGCTGGTCATGGGAAGGAACATTGGCGCCGGGGTAGCCGGCGTGATCGTCGCTTTTTTGCTCGTGGCGGTCGTCGAGAAGATAGGTCACACCGTTTACCCGGTACCGGAGGGCCTGGACTTTGCAGACCCGGTAGCGATGCGGGACTACATTGCAGTCCTTCCGATCGGCGCGTTGCTGTTTGTCGCTGCAGCATGGCTCATCGGCGCGGCAGGCGGAACCTGTACGGCTTGTGCCATTGGCACAGCCAGGCCGTTAATCTTCGCACTCGTTGTCGGCGGGCTCGTATTCATCGCTGCCAGCGTAAACCTGTTCATGATCCCGCACCCGATCTGGTTCTCGATCGTCGGGCTGATAGGGATTGTCATCGGTGCGGGTCTTGGCACGATGTGCAAACGAGCAACGGCGGGCAACTCTGCATGACGGCCATCCAGGACCTGATGCCCCGCAACCACTGTTACGGTTGCGGGGCCGACAATCCTGACGGGCTGCAGATCAAGAGTCACTGGCAGGGTGACGAAACCGTCTGCACGTATACGCCACGACCTGAACAATGCGCCGGTCCGCTTCACTACCTCTACGGCGGGACCATCGCAAGCCTGATCGACTGTCACAGCGTGTGCACCGCGATCTCGAACTACTATCGCCGGGAAGGCCGCGAAACGGGCGAGGGAGACGAGATTTGGTGTGTGACCGGGAGGCTCACGGTAAGCTACGTTGCACCAACACCGATTGATGTCGACGTTACGCTGCGCGCCACAGTCGAGGAATGTAGCGACAAGAAGACGATCGTGAAATCGCGCGTCTATTCCGGCAACACGCTAACGGCCGAAGGCAAGGTGATCGCTATTCGGGTGTCGGACAGTTGGAAGTCATAGGAAGCTTTCGCCGTAATCCATCGGCTCGAGATCGAAATGCGCGGCCAGGCTTTGGCCGATGTCGGCAAACGTCTCGCGCCTGCCGAGTGACCCGGGTTGGACCTGCTTGCCGTAAACCAGCACCGGGATATGCTCACGCGTGTGGTCGGTACCTTCCCAGGTAGGGTCGCAACCATGGTCGGCCGTTAGCACGAGCACGTCGTCGTCCCGCAAAATTTCGAGGATCTCGGGCAAGCGGTTGTCGAAGTACTCGAGCGCAGTCGCGTAGCCTTCGACGTCGCGTCGGTGGCCGTAGAGCATGTCGAAGTCGACAAAGTTCGTAAAGATGATCGTCTTGTCACCCGCCGAGTTGATCGCCTCGACCGTTGCATCAAACAGTGCGGCATTGCCGCTTGCCTTGACCTTCTGCGTAATTCCCTGGTGCGCGTAGATATCGGCGATCTTGCCGATGCTGATGACGTCGCCGCCCTGCTCCACGAGTTTGTCGAGTACCGTCGGCATGTGTGGCGGCGTGGTCAGGTCACGACGATTACCGGTGCGAACATAGCTGTCCGGCCCATCGTCAACGAACGGGCGCGCAATGACGCGCCCGACGTTGTACTTGTCGACGAGTTCGCGCGCAATGTCGCAAAGCTCGTAAAGCCTGTCGAGTCCGAACGCCTCCTCGTGGCACGCGATCTGGAACACGCTGTCGGCCGACGTATAGAAGATGGGCTTGCCGGTACGCACGTGCTCGTCGCCGAGCTCGGCAATGATCGTCGTTCCTGAGGCATGGCAGTTACCGAGATACCCGGGCAATCCGGCACGTTCCACGAGTGAATCCAGCAGCTCCTGAGGAAACGTTTCCGTCTTGTCGGTGAAATAGCCCCAGTCGAACATGACCGGGACGCCGGCGATCTCCCAGTGACCGCTTGGCGTGTCCTTGCCGCTCGACATCTCTTTCGCGTGCCCGTAGGCACCGATGATCTCGACGTCGTCGGGCGCGCCGGCGGCCTGCCGGCCGGTGCTCTCTGCTCCCGCATGAAACAGCCCGAGACTGGCGAGGTTGGGCAGCGTAAGCGGGTTTCCCGCTGCCGCGCGCGCTTCGGCGATGTGACCAAACGTATCCGAACCGACGTCGCCGAACGCATCGGCGTCGGCTGTGGCGCCAACACCGAAGGAATCGAGTACGAGGATGATTGCTCTGCCCATATCGCGTTTGACTACTGCAAGCTGAAGAAAAATCCCGCCAATGCGGCATTCAGGAGGTTTACCAGTGTACCGCCAATCACCGCCTTGAGGCCAAGCCGCGCAATATCGTGGCGGCGGGACGGGACAATTGCGCCCAGCCCGCCGAGCAGGATCGCGATCGAGGCGAGATTGGCGAAACCGCACAGAGCAAACGTGACAACGAGCTGCGTGTACGGTGACAGGGTTTCCTTAATCTGAACGAAACTGGCGTACGCATAGAACTCGTTGATTACGAGCTTCTGCCCGATCAGGCTACCGGCGGCCGTTGCCTCGGCCCACGGTACGCCAAGTAGAAACGCGATTGGCGCGAAGGCCCAGCCGAGCAGCCACTGCAAGGTCAGGTCCTCGAAGCCAAACAGTCCGCCAACGATCCCGAGCAAGCCATTGAGCAGGTAGATGAGTCCGACGAAGGCAATCAGCATCGCGCCGACCGCGAGCGCAACGTTGAGACCCGTCATCGCGCCGTTGCCGATTGCCTCGAAGAGGTTGACGGGCTGGTCCTCCTCCTCGACCTGCTCCATTTCGGGCTTCTCTTCGTGGGGTACGGTCTCGGGGACGAGGATCTTGGCCATCATAAGGCCGCCTGGCGCGGCCATGAAGCTCGCCGTGATCAGATACTTGAGGTCGACGCCCATCTGCGCGTAACCCATCATTACGGCGCCGGCTATGGTCGCGCAGCCACCGGTCATCACGGCGAAAAGCTCGGATTCGGTCATGCCTTTCAGGTAGGGGCGCACGACCAGTGGCGCATCCGTATGCCCGACGAACACGTTCGAGACTGCCGATACCGATTCGGCGTGGCTCGTCCCGAGCAGCTTGTGCAGCCAACCACCAATCGTGCCGACGACCCACTGCATGATGTTGAGGTAGTACAACACGCTCATCAACGCTGCGAAAAACACGATGACGGGCAATACGTTGAAGGCAATCGTGAAACCGAGCGATGCATCGACCTGGTCGCCGAACACGAATGCGATACCGTGCTTGCCCTGGTCGATAACGAACTGCACTCCCTTAACGACCTTGTCGAGAACCTCTCCTCCCCCCGGTACGTAAAGGACCAGTGCTGCAACGGTGGCCTGGATAACAAAGGCGATACCGACCGTGCGTCGGCTGATGGCACTGCGGTTATTCGAGCCTAGGTATGCGAGCGCGAAGATCGTAGCGACGCCGACGAGACTCATTACCAGTTGCATCGGACGGGCCTCCGGCTCACAGGCGCTTCTCCACTCTGAAATTGAACGGCTCGTAGCCACTCGAGCGATAGAGCTTGACGGCGCCCGTATTTGCAGCCAGGACGCCGATTTGCAGATACTCCGCGCCATGCTCGCGGGCATAGTGCTCCGCTGCTTCGATCAACCCCCTGGCGATGCCCTGTCGACGAAACTTCTCGAGTACGGCCAGGTCTGCCAGGCGCGCTGTTTCGAAATCGCCATCCTCGACCTCTTCGGCTTTGACGCTCGCCCAGATCATGACGTAA
>JAAUYD010012762.1_pt1 | contig 14092 bp, 11 predicted proteins | sample 7278101 | NCBI WGS metagenome assembly JAAUYD01 (sample SAMN14350128, study PRJNA611818) | marine sediment metagenome | isolation source: surface marine sediment (0.6m) | place: French Polynesia: Moorea | collected 2018-08
AACTGGGGGTATGGGCAAAAGGAACGGGAAGTTCTTGAGGAACAGCACCCTTATTCTTGGAGTTGGTGATGAATGCACCCAAGTCATCACCGATAACCTCAGCCATACAGGTAGTAGAAACAGCAATCATCTTGGGCTTGTAGAGCTGGTAAGAGTTCTGCAAACCATCAATCATGTTGTTCAAACCACCGAAAACCGCTGCGTCTTCAGTCATGGAAGAAGATACAGCAGAGAATGGCTCTTTGTAGTGACGGCTAAGGTGGGTACGGAAGTAAGCAACACAACCTTGAGAACCTTGAACAAAAGGTAAGGTTCCTTCAAAACCAACAGCAGCAAAGATAGCACCCAGGGGTTGACAACCTTTAGCAGGGTTAACGGTTAAAGCTTCGCGAGCAAAGTTCTTTTCCCGATATTCCCAGGTTTTTGTCCATTCAGCAATCCGCTCAACTTCTTCTTGGGGATGTGCGCCTTCAAACTGTTTGCGCTTATTCTCGAATAGTTCGCTATACTCAGGCTGTTGGAATAGCTCTACGTGATCTACAATTTTCTCTGGATTCTGTGGCATTGATGTATCTCTCTAGTTTCTGGGTTAGTTGCTGTTAATGGGGGATAGCCACGGGGTTGTCACCTCCAGAGGGAGTTACACGAGTGATGAATTATGAATAATGAATGGAATTATTCATCCAGCATTCAGCATTCACCACTCCTCCCTCACATCCTGGGGTGAACACCCCAGGCTATCCTGGTATTTCAAGAATTAGGCAGCCTTAGCTTTTGCAGCGCTTTTTTTCCAAGGAGTAGCGACTAAGTCCCAAGTGGGGCTGTTGAGTGCCATATCCATGTCACGAGCGAAGATAGCGAATCCATCATAACCGTGATAAGGACCGGAGTAGTTCTTTGTATGGTTTAATGGTTTTTCATGGTTAAATGTTATTTATAAGCAGTGTTTACCATAAACAATGTTTGCTGCTAACACAATTATTTTTAGGCTAAATATAGGCTAATACAGAGGATAATGCATAACCAGGGTCAAGACAAATATCAACAAGCCTTTGCAGATATGGAGCCAATTCCATCTACCGACGGTAGTTTTCTTGGTTCATGTCTGCAATCACAGCAGCAAAGGGAACATATGAGAGAAAAAATGTTAGCAGAATTATCACAATTAAATCTGCGTTTGAAATCTGCAAAGACCAAGGTAACTGTTCGGGAATCAAATGGAAGTTTGCAATTGCGAGCGACGTTACCAATTAAACCAGGAGATAAGGATGCAAGGGGAACTGGAAAAAAGCAATATAATATTAGTTTGAATATTCCCGGAAATTTAGATGGTTTAAGAACTGCGGAGGAAGAAGCTTATGAGTTGGGGAAGTTAATTGCTAGAAAGACTTTTGTTTGGAATGATAAATATTTAGGAAATGAAGCAATTAACAAGGATTTTCTTACCATAGGTGAATTACTGGAAAAATTTGAAGAGGAGTATTTTAAAACCCATAAACGCACCACAAAAAGTGAGCATACATTTTTCTATTATTTTTCCCGGACTAAGCGATTTACTAATTCCAAGGATTTAGCCACTGCTGATAATTTAATTAGTGCCATTGGCAAAATAGATAAAGAATGGGCAAGATATAATGCAGCCAGAGCAATATCGGCATTTTGTATGACATTTAATATAGAAATTGATTTATCTGTGTATTCTAAAATGCCCGACAAAAATTCCCGGAATATACCCAGTGATGAAGAAATTATTGCTGGAATTGATAAATTTACAGAATATTTAAATAGTAGGGGAAAACAAGTTAATCAAAATGTCAAAGATAGCTGGCAACTCTGGCGATGGACTTATGGAATGTTGGCAGTTTTTGGTTTAAGTCCGCTAGAATTATTTATTAAACCTGATATTGATTGGTGGTTAATTAAAGATAATGTGGATTTGACATGGAAAGTGGATAAAGATTGCAAGACTGGAGAAAGGCAAGCTTTACCTTTACATAAACAATGGATTGAAGAATTTGATTTAAGAAATCCGAAATATTTAGCCATGTTGGCGATTGCGATTAGTAAAAAAGACAAGAATAAGCATACAGAAATCACAGCCTTAACCCAAAGAGTTAGTTGGTGGTTCAGGAAAATTGGATTGGATTTTAAGCCCTATGATTTGCGTCATGCTTGGGCAATTCGAGCGCATATTTTGGGGATTCCCATTAAGGCTGCTGCTGATAATTTAGGGCATAGTGTGCAGGTGCATACGCAAACTTATCAGCGTTGGTTTTCATTGGATATGCGGAAGTTGGCGATTAATCAAGCGTTGAGCAAGAGGAGTGAAGTTGAGGTGATTAAGGAGGAAAATGCCAGATTGAAATTGGAGAATGAAAGATTGAAAATGGAGGTGGAAAAGTTGAGGATGGAGTTGGTTTATAGGGGGAGTTAGATTTGTTTATAAATATAGATGTGGTGCGTTGTGCTATGAAATGACATATCCTGGTTTTCATTGAAGTAATATTATGATGTCATAGGTTAGTGTATTTTCATGTTTCAAGTTAACCATAACCATGATTTAATGAAAAAATAGATAGAAAAAGGACATTAGCAATAAAATGCTAGAAAAAGTAAAACTTTGTAATTTCAAAAGCCATAAAGATACAGAATTAAATTTTGATACTTCCCGATTGCATGGACTTGTAGGTAAAAATAGTGCTGGTAAAACATCAGTTCTGCAAGCATTGCATAATTTAAGTAGACTTGCTAATTTTGATTCATCATTTTCCAGAATATTTAAGTACGACCAATCTCCTCAATTCATGACAACTAGTGGTAAAAAATATATGTCTGTTACTGCTTGTGGATTTTGGGGAAATAAAAATAGGAAATCTTGGCAAGCTTCCTATAATTTTCAGCAAAAAAACAATGATTATTGGTATCCGACAGCATCATGGAAGATGAATGAAGAAGGAAATTCTTCCGAAGCATGGGAAAGTTCTTTAAGTAACTCTCCAGATGAAATTTGTAAATCTTTAAGACATACTGTTTATCTGAAGTTAGTAGCAAGTAACCTTGCCAAAGCAGCTTATAGTGATGAAGAAACACCGAGAGTAGAGTTTGATGGTTCCTCGCTAGCACCCACTTTAGATTTTTTACGCGATGAGGCTCCAGATAAATTTGAATTAATAGAAGATAAATTGAAGAAAATTGTCCCAAATGTATGCAAAATTAGCATAAAAAGAGCAAAAGTTCCAGTAGCTCGCAAAGGTTTAATAGAAGTTAATGCTAAGTCTATTTCCTATGAAGAAACTCAGGAAATGACAGGACAAGAAGTTATATTGAATATGAATACAGGTGAGCGTATTCCAGCCCATGCAATTAGCGAAGGAACAATACTAACTTTGGGATTATTAACTGTGTTGCTGAATCCTAATCAACCTAATTTAGTTTTATTAGATGACGTGGAACAAGGACTTCACCCCAAGGCACAACGGGAATTAATGACTGTATTTAAGGAAATTATAGAAGATAATCAAAATTTACAAATTATTTTCTCCACTCACTCCCCATATATTATTGATGAACTTAGTCCTTCTCAAGTACATATATTAAATAATAGTAATTCAGGTTTTACAATCTGCAAACGCTTGGATGAGCATCCTGATGTGGAATGGGCAAAGGAAACCTTAACAACTGGTGAGTTTTGGGATGCTGAAGGAGAGGATTGGGTTGTGGAAGGAGAAGTCAGTGAATGAGTTTATTATTATAGTTGAAAGTGGTGCAGATGCCAGAACTGCTACTAAATTAGCAGAGCGTATTTTACTAGAAAAAATTGATTGGTTAGAGCCTGAGCTAATACAAAATATATTTCACTGGAGAGGATTAGAGGAAGGAGCAGAATATTCTTGCTGGAGGGACATTATAAAAATTATTGATGATGCAAAAAAACAACTAGGATATAAACCTACAAGATTTTTGGGTCACCATAGTAATGGTGTACCGTTCAAAGCTGATGGTGTAAGAACTATAAAGGTACTTAATTTGATCCGGTTTTTGCAAAAAACACGACAGATTAAAGCTGTTTTATTTATCCGTGATATGGACAACCAACCAGAACGTAGAGAAGGACTTGAACAAGCACGTTCTCAACATATGCAGCGAAAGCCAGAACTAGAAATTATAATTGGTACAGCTGATCCTAAACGTGAAGCATGGGCTTTAAATGGGTTTATTTCCTCTAATCAACAAGAAGAAAAAAATCTAGAAACAATCAAAACTCAACTAAGTTTCGATCCTTGCATAGAGTCACACAGACTACGTTCTACTTCAAGGAAAGAACCTGATCGAATTAGAAATCCAAAAGTAGTACTTGAACAGCTAACATATAATGATATGGAACGCGAACGTCTGTGCTGGGAAGATACGAGTCTAGAAATTTTACGTGAAAGAGGTGTTCATACTGGTTTGCAAGATTATATTTGTGAAGTTGAACAATACTTGATATCAGTTATAGAAGGATAAGTTTGTTATTACAGCAATCATCAGCCCATATAAAATCTATGACCTTACCATGAAATCTATTTTCTTTTGCTTTCACTAGAACAAATTTATGGTGCGATCGCCAGAATATAAAGTGCAATAATATATAATACACACAAAGCCGATTATTTAGTTTTGCGAGGCAGTCTTAATGGTACAGAACCCATCTAAACCTATAACATTAGACGAGTTCCTGAAACTACCAGAAACAAAACCTGCCAGTGAATACATAAACGGTAAAATTATCCAGAAGCCAATGCCACAAGGAAAACACAGCGCAATTCAAGGAGAATTCGTACCTGTTATCAACAGTATACTTAAACCTAAGTGTGCCGCGCGTGCTTTTCCTGAGTTGCGTTGTACCTTTGGTGGCCGTTCAACTGTACCTGACATTGCTGTTTTTATTTGGAGTCGAATTCCCCGTGATGAAAATGGAGAAATTGCTAATACTTTTCCTATTTTCCCAGACTGGACAATTGAAATTTTATCTCCCGATCAAAACCAAACTAAAGTAACTAAAAATATTCTGCATTGTCTAAAACATGGAACTCAAATGGGTTGGTTAATTGATCCATCCGAGCAAACTGTATTCGTCTATCGTCCCGGACAAGAAACTGAAGTGTTTGATGAGCTAGATGCACTCATCCCTGTACCATCATTTGCGAGTGAACTACAACTTACTATTAAAGATTTGTTTAGTTGGCTGCTGTAGTGAAAGTTGTTAATTGATTGTAATTGCAGGTATCGCTTGTTCATATCAAAACCATTTCACTCAAAAACAACACCATGATAAATTTCCGCCATTGGCAATTCAATCTGAACTGACTTCAAAGAAATAGATTTTTCTAAACTGTTAAAATCAGTAAGTAACCAACCTTCAGCTTGCTTGCTATAACGTTCCACAAAAGGTTCATCTTGTTCAACTAATAAATATTCTTTAAAACTCTCAATCGATCGATACATACGAAATTTACCCTGTCTGTCATAATCTGCGGTAGAAGGAGATAATACTTCAACAATCACGGTAGGATTCAAAACTTCATCAAAGCGATTATCATTTAATTGCGGTTCACCCTCAAAAACCATGACATCTGGATATACTCCCCGTCGATGTTCAGGAATCCACAACCGCAAATCACTGTTAATTGGCTCAAATTGAGTATCGCGCAACACAGAGGTAAGATAAGTCAAAATATTTCCAGTGATACGGCTGTGTTGGAGTGTCCCTCCAGCTATACCTACTATTTCTCCATCTCGATACTCACTGCGTCCTTCTGCTTTCTCTTCGATCGCACGGTATTCATCCAAACTGTAGTGACGCTCGGTGGAAATCATAGATCGTAGCCTCAGCACAACAATACTATTTTGTCACATATTTCTGTGATGCTTGCAAAGGTCACTATTCAAAGAGCGATCGCATATTTATAAAATTATTCATTCCTAATTTCAAACAAAAATGCTATTTTTAATCTAAAAAATCACTAATTTAAAAAGTTATTATATTGACAATTTTATATTTTTGTATATAAAATTAAAAGCTTAAGTTTAGACATAATCATATTTATAGGTTTCTGTTTATCAAAAACTTATGATTAATCATTATTAAAAATATCATATTTAATCTAAAAATAGTCTATTTTTATTTATTATCAAAAATATTCCCATCCATCCTACATTCGTGCTCACTTTCCAGGTTCGGAGTAATCCCAGGAGTGCATTTGGCGGAAAGGAAGACCCATCTTGTGGAAGACATACTTCTCTTTGATACCAGCAGCAACCATGTCAGGATGTCTGTGTTTAACAAACTCCTCAAATTCGTAAGCGGTTACGTCATCATAGATGATGGTCGCATTATCAATGTAGCTAGTGGTACGCTTGTAGTCATCGTTGTGAGCAAACTCATAACCAGTACCGATAACTTCGATACCCAAATCTTGGAATGCGGGAACAACGTGACGAGGACGTAGACCACCAACATACAGCATTACGGTCTTGCCTTCTAGGCGAGGACGGTACTTCTTGAGTACTTCATCCATGATTGGCTGATACTTAGCGATTACTTTCTCAGCATTTGCTTGGATCTTCTCGTCAAACTTAGAAGCAATTTCACGGAGAGATGCAGCAATCTTGTGAGGACCGAAGAAGTTAAATTCCATCCAAGGCATGCCATATGCTTCCTCCAAACTACGACAGATGTAGTTCATGGAACGGTAGCAGTGGATTAAAGTTAACTTAGCAGCAGGACCTTGTACCAACTCATTGATGGTACCATCACCAGATGGTGAGGACGTATTACTGTAGTATGACTATGTAGGCATACTTATGAAGAGCGATGATTTACGGATATGCAAGAGTTAGCAGTGCCGAACAAGCACAAGAATATGATGCACTCAACCAACAAATAGCACGGTTGAAAGGGGCGGGGGCGGCGGAAGTACTTGTGGATATCGAATCAGGTCGCTCACAAAACAGGAAAGGGTTTGGAAAGCTCTTAAAGGGCGTAGAGCGCGGGGAAATCCGGGAAGTGGTAGTGACTCGCGTTGATCGATTATCGCGTGCCGACCTTGACGTGATTCGCACCATACAGAAATTTAATGACTGCGGCGTAAAATTGCGGATTTTAGATGCACCCATTGATATATCTTCCAGTTTCGGGCGGTTTAGTGCTTCTCAAATGGCGGCGCTAAGTCATTTTGAGTCAGCCTTATTATCAGAAAGAACAAGGCACGGGATGGCATATTTCCGTAGCCAGGGAAAAGTACAAACAGCTTGCTTTGGTTTTCAGTTGGATGATAACCATAAATTAGAGCCACACCCAAAAAATTATCCAATTGGGCGAGAGATTATCAACCTGTTACTTGAGGGTTGGAGTTATGGGAAGGTCAGCAAGCATCTGGCTCAGAAGTATGGTATTAAATTCTCGCTTTCAGGCTTGAGACATTGGGTGAAGAATCCAGCTATTTGTGGTCATACCCGGTACTTTACAGAGATGGAGTATCGGCGAAACCCTAAAAATCCTAGAGAACCCGTTGTTTTGAGAGACACCCACCAGGCGATCACAACTGAGGCGCAAATCCATGAGATATTGCACGCCGCCAAGAATAAACCGCGAATTTCAACTGGGCCTCAGCGAGATTATCCACTCAAAGGTTTCTTGAAATGTGCTGTTTGTGGTGGTGGAATGTTTCGCATCATTTACAAGTGGAAATCTGGGGATGGGGAAACACATTATATTCGGTGCAACGCGGCGGCTAGAGGAAGCCATTTCTGCACCAACAAGAAAAATTCGCGGCTGGAGAATTTGAACCAGCAAGTTATTGAGCGAATTACCCACAAGTCCCAGGAAATCGTACAGCAGGTTAATACACGCACTGATTCTATCCCAGAAACGCCAGAACTAATTGAGCTGAGAAGGCAGCACGATTCATTAATCGCCCTAAGAAGCCAGAATCCAGCCATTCTAGGGGCGATTTTGGATATAAAGAACCAAATCAAAGCTGAGGTTAACCGGATGCGTGTGAGCCACCAGATCAACGACAATAGAATCAAATTAGCTGCGGTGTTTTCTGAGAAAGATTATTGGGCATCCCTAACAGAAGATGAATTGCGGCAGGCATTCAGAGCGTTTGTGCTAGAGGTGAGAGTGGATTCCAGTGGCAATGTCTCAGAGGTAATCTGGGACTTTTGATTTTGACTGGGGTGGTGGCGTTCCCAGTATTCCAGGGCTGTTCTTCTGAGCATTTGAGCCACTTCTGGTGTAATCATTTTTCTTTTACCAACTTTTACCAACTTTTTTTTGCGGACTAAAACTGAACAATCTCTGTACTATTCATGCTTTTTTCGCAATCAATCAATACCCTTTCCTTATCTTTTTTTTCGCGATCAATTCCCGTCCTTTCCCCGACCTTTCGCCGTATCAAAACGCAATTTCCAGCTCCCAAGGGTGATGATTCTCTTCTGTGGGATGCCCTTCCCATTTCACAAGTACAGTGCCGTGATTCGGCTTCACCACCTCGCCCTTGGTCACTGAGGCAGGGATGCGATCGCACGATTTCTAGCTGGCTAGTTGGCGGTTGAATGTTACTTCCATACCAGGGGCGAAATCTTCTGGTTGGGGTGCGCTGTCAGTTGACTCACCCTCAGATGAATGAGGCACTGAGGGGTTGGTTTGTATTGAGTCATTATTCATACCTATTTTTCCCTTTTTAATGGGTTGAGAGTGGTTTTCAAAATTAGCCAGGTTTTTTACTTTTTTATCCATTGGTTCATTAGTTAAACCATCTGAACCGTTGGATAGCTCATTGGGTGAATAAACCTCCTTTACCTCGGGTTTTACCTCAATCTCCACCCCAGTTGGGCTATTTTCCACCCCAGTTGCACCGCAATTACCACCCCAATCTTTCTTGCTATGCAAGGGTTCCACCCCACCCACCCCAGTTTCGGAGGTTAGTTCCTTCCTATGGTGAGAAAAAGTGTTATTTTTTTCGTTCTGCCCCTCATTTTGAACCCCATTTTGGTCTTGAGAACCCATTGAAAAAAAAGTATTTTCTTTTTCATACTTGACCTTGGATGATAGGTCAGAAATCCGTTGCCAGTACGTCTGGGGTCAAGATTGAGGGGGAGTCGCGATCGCAACTTGGTACAGAAACGGTTACAGAGGTTCAGGGGTTCGCAATACAGTCAACCAATACTAGAGGGAAAGTAAAATATTATGCCATTCACAAATTCAGGGGATGCGGGAACTACAGCGCCCCCACGGGACAGAAAAGCGCCTGCATCTAGCAGAAAACCCAGAAAAGAACCACTTTTTGTCACAATGCTGGTCTGGGTAATTACTGCGATTATTGGTGCATTTATTTTTGCCAATATCAAGCCCTACGAGATTATCGCTGCTAATTTCTTATCAGGAATCAGCTATCAAAGCTTAGGTGATGTTGTATTCTCTATCCCTTTTCTGGGAGGCATTATCAAACTACTCCTAAGGTTAGCTAATTTCAGCTTGGGCACGCTTTTCTGGGCATTTGTCCAAATGTTAGAGCTGTTACCATTAGTACTTTTTGGTCACGGTAATTTCTTGGATAACAATATTTCCCGCAGTGGTGGTCAGCGTTACGGAGCAAATAGTAACGACTCTTGGGAGGTAAAAGTCGCCAAATATATTGGTAACAGTTTATCTACTGAAGTTTTACGCTTTTTGATACTGCTTGGTATTTCAGTTTACGTGGCTGACTTCTTTCTTTGTCTCATGGTATTCCCCCCAGTTCAAGGAGGTAATACCGCAGACTTACTGATGGTTATGCAAACCGGACAATTTACCAAAATTGACTGGGGCAATATCGGGAAGGCGATCGCATCTTTGGGGAGTTCGCCAGCTTTAACGGCCGCTCTGATATCGTGGGCTAATCTGGTGAAAAGCTGCCCGTCAGTCGAATCAATTGTGAAACATGCTGACTGTGTTGGGTTTAGTCCCTCAATCCAACCTACTCCAAGCGTGTGGATGCTTGAATATCCATTTCATCAAGGGGTTCTTCAATGGCGTTGCGTATCCAATTTACGTCAAACTTATCCTGGGTGTTGGCTTGGACTTCAATTTTGATAGTCATCCCCTCTGCTTTATCTGATAATGTCTGTAAGACTTCAAACAATTGGAATATTTTTGATTTATCAGTAACGGAAGTTAATTTGTAGTAACGCGCAGGTTGTTTACCATTAACAATATCAGTTAAAATTGTGCGTTCGATGGTACTTGTTTCTGATTTATATTCAACGATTTTTTTCTCTTCTGGGACTATCTCAACTGTTTTTGGTGTGGTGTCATCAAAGCCAGCCGGACTATCACCTCCGTTGTTAGTATTATTGGTGTTATCTTTCTCCTCATTTGAGATTGTTTCTACTTCATTTTCAGATGCTAAAGTCCGTAACTTATTAACTAAACTGGGAGCTAAAAGATAACCTGCTAAATCTAATTCATCCGCAGGAATTACTTTTTCAAAGCTGATTAACTTGGGATTATCTACTACTGGGGTTTCATTACTGATAGTCATTGCAGGGACATAACCTATTAACCCTTGTTCAATGGCTTTGAGAATTGCTTTTTTAATCCCCTCTACCCCTAACATTTTGGGGAAATTAGGGAAGCGGAAAAAGTAACTAACTAATTCTTCTCCGGTGATATATTCTGTTGCGGGATTTTCTAAACCAGATAACCTGACTAATTTAGCAGCCGTGATAGATTCAAAAACGTAATTTTTTAAAGCATCTAATACCCGTTCTTGGAGATTTTGACTGGTGTTGAGTTGGGATTGTAAATCAACAGTTTCTAACCGTACTGGTTTGTCGCCGCTAGTGTCTGGTAAGGGCAATAAAATATAGTCATACAGACGACGGACGGCTGCAACTATTTCACTTGTGGCATCCTTAGCTTTGCTATTCAGTTCATTTAATTCTTCTAATTCTTCTGCTGAAGGCTTTTTCTTGTTTTTCTTGTCAATTAATCCAGATATGGCTAAAGCTGTCCTTGCTCCCTTCCGTGCCTTATCCAATTGTGCTTTATTAGGAACTACAAAGGCAATTGCATTTTTAAATTCCCGTTTATCATTACCACGGTTTTCTAACCATTTTAAAGCATCTGTGAGGACTATATCTTTACTTTTTTCTGCCCAACTCGGTTCTAGATAAACAATCATAAATTGGTTGACTTTATCAGGAATTGCCGCAGCATCTCTAGCCCAAACTACCTTGCCGCGCTGAATTGGTAAGGTTTTATTTAATTCCTCTTGAATTTTCTGTAAGACTTCATCGCTACTAATTTTACTTTCTTCATCGGCAATTAATTTGTTTAAATTCGCTTTAGTTTCAAAGCGATATCGTTGAGCAACATAGTGTAAATGAAGTAATTCTTCCCGCAAGTCACTTAATGCGGCGGTAATTGTGGTTCTGTCTAATCCTGGTGTCAGACAAGCAGAGGTAATTTCTTGTTCCATGACACCTCTATCTTCTCCACCCCTAGCACCGAAGGAATACATTAAAATGGCAGAAGCCAGACGAGTTCCTACTTTTAAATGGGATAATGCCGGAGCATCCGCAGCAATGCGATTATCTACTATTTTGACTTTCGCTTTCCTACCAGTTAAGTCAGCATTTAAGACTGAATTATAGGCTTCTCTTGCCCCAACTTGGGAAAAGAAAGCATTTTTGACAGTATCATTATCAAAGGGAATATTCCCCGGACTAATTAACCAGGAATTGTCTTTTGCTTGCCATAAAGCATAGGTTGTAGCAGCCAGAAATTGTAATGCGCCACGGGTACGTTGATAACTAGGGAGAGTTCCCCAGCGATAATACATTAAATCAATTAAGTCTGGATGGAAGGGATAACTGGATAAAATTCTTTCTGACAATAAATTGGCTTGTTGGTTTACTTCTTGTTTTTCTCTATTAGTATCAGCGTCAGGTTCCCGGAATCTGCGGAATAAATCAGCTTGTTGTCTGGCTACTTCTTGAATAATTGCTGTGTCACCAATATTAGTAAATAACCTTCTCTGGACTACTTGCATGACTTCATCGCCAGAAACAGGTTCTTTTTTGGCATCAATGCGACTGACTAATTTATCTAAAGCACTGAGTAAACCTTCATTGCCAAAAGATTCCGCTACACTTGCTTGTAGGGAGTAAACTAAAACAGTTTTGGGTAATTCTCTGACAACTTCTGTTAGTTTTTGGATAAAGGTAAGAATTTGGCGACCAAAGGTAGAATCTCCTATTTGTACCGCCATTGCACTTTCTATAAATACCAGCAATTCATCGATGAGGATGAGGTTAGGTTTATCCCCAAGTATCTTACGCCAAACATCATTACCAGGGGCAATTTTTTGTTTATCTTCTATTTCTAATAAGGAGTAAGCTTCATGTCCACCTAATTGCCATGCTAAATAACCCCAAGGGGTAAAAATCGCTGGACTACCAGCAATGTCCATTGCTTTGACTACACCCGCATCAAAGCCAATAAAATGAGCAACGTGGACATCACCGGGGTTTGGTAATTCATCTAATTGGGGAATCCCTTGTAATGCACTGCGATTTTTGGTGATGTGATAAAGACTGATGAGGGAGTGGGTTTTACCTCCACCAAAGGGGGTACGCAGTTGTAAGACTCTATCCCCTGCGTCTCCCCGTAAACCTTTGAGGACATCTGTTAAAAGTTTTTTCAGGGCTGTGGTGAGGTAGGTAGCATGGAAAAAATTCCGCGCATCTCGGTAAACCGGAGGACATTTCGGATCTTGACGTACTACCAAACTCAAACTGGCTGCGTATGTAGCATTATCTAAATTCCCACTGAGGATATCAGGGTGGGGTGTAACTACTTGTGTCCAGGGTTTGAGTTGGTAAGCACTGCTCATGGGATTTTAGATTTTCAGGTGGAGGTTGTTTCTATTATGACCTTTACCTACTTAGATTGACTAACCCCCTAGCCGATTTGCTTCCAGTGCATCAATATCCGCTTTAGCACGTAACCAAGCTGCGTATTGCCAGTTGGGATGACGTTCAGTATTACCAATATAAATTAAGGTTGAATCAGTTGTGGGTTTAATCGGATCGCTGATTCTTTCTATCATCATTTGCTTGGTAAATTTCAAGCAAATTACACCCGTGGGATAACCTGTGGAGATTTCACACATCCACCCTTTATAGTTTTGCTCTTGTTGTATGACTACAGTTTGGTAAAGTAGGTCTGTGTTGCTATTAGTCATTTGTTATTTCCGGTTGCATCTGTACTTTTAAGCATTTGAGGAAATTACTAACTGACTCAGACGTTTTAAAATCTTCAGAACATCATACAATTCATTATCAGGATTGCGTAGTTCAAAGATTTTAGAAGTAGCATACTGCGGGTTTTCCCCTTTGACTAATTTAATGAATATAAAACTTCCTCCAGTAGTAATCATGCCAAAACTAGGCTTATCTGGGTAAGGATTAGCTAACATATAAGCTAGAATTTGAGCTAGCCCAGCTTCGATAGAAAAAGCTGCCTGTTTGGATTCAATTACCATGACCCAGAATTGGTCTTTTAAAACCAAGGCATCTAAACTACCCTTGATGACAATATTTTCATCTACTGCGGAAATTTCTACAGATTTTTCCGATTTGACATAAAACGGAGATAAATAAAAGTCCCCAATAAATAAAAGTGGGTCTAATACTGACATTTTGACAACGTTTTCCAGCAGAGGTGGATACCTTAGTAAATTAAAATATCCTGCCTGAACTTTGTCTAATTGTTGTTTTTCTATTTCGGTAATTTCCAGTAAATTATCCTGCCATTCTCGAAAAAATTGTCTATCCCGGATTAACTGTAGTCCAAATAGAGTTTCTAATTCTAGTAATGTGACATCTTTTGCTTGTATTGCTTGCACCATAACTACTAGAGAAATTATCAATATATGCTTATTATATGGTGATATCACGTCCGCTTGATTACTTATGATATTGCCATCTATGCAAAAATCACCAAAACTCTTCTCCCCCCTGCGCCCGTTCGGACTTCGGCGTGAGCTCAGACGTTCGGCGA
>JAAUYD010004832.1_pt1 | contig 14091 bp, 10 predicted proteins | sample 7278101 | NCBI WGS metagenome assembly JAAUYD01 (sample SAMN14350128, study PRJNA611818) | marine sediment metagenome | isolation source: surface marine sediment (0.6m) | place: French Polynesia: Moorea | collected 2018-08
GCTTTCTGATGAGGAAAACATGTCTGTAAGCAAGGAACAAATCGTCAGCTGGCTCAAAGCAACGGCTGATGTCATGAGTGAAAATAAGACGTATTTAACTGAATTGGATTCTGCAATCGGAGACGCAGACCACGGCATTAACATGAACCGCGGTTTCTCCAAGGTGCTGGAAAAATTACCCACCATCGAAGACAGTGACATTGGCAATATTCTCAAAACAACCGGTATGACCCTTATTTCTACGGTTGGCGGAGCCAGTGGACCCCTTTACGGCACATTTTTTATGCGGGCGGGGATGGCCCTGGCGTCCAAAGAAACGCTGTCCAACGATGATGTATATACCATGCTTAATACGGGAATGGAAGGAGTGATCTCACGCGGCCGGGCGTCCGTAGGCGATAAAACGATGATCGATGCCATGATGCCGGCCATGGCCGCGTTTAAAAACACCCTCGATAATGGCGGTGATTTACTGGCGGCCATGAAGGCGTGTGTCCAGGGGGCTGAACAGGGGATGAAAGACACAATTCCCCTGCAAGCCAAAAAAGGGCGCGCCAGCTACCTGGGTGAACGCAGTATCGGGCACCAGGATCCTGGGGCGACCTCCTCTTTTCTGATGTTAAATATGCTGCTGCAGGCGCTTGAAGCTTAAGATAAGAAACAATTAAGGAGTAACTTTCCATGAGTGAAAAATTTGTTGCCGCTATTGATCAAGGCACAACCAGTACACGCTGTATGATTTTTAATCACAGTGGTGAATCGGTCGGCATTCACCAGCTCGAGCACGAACAAATCTTCCCTCAACCGGGCTGGGTAGAACACGATCCGATGGAAATTTGGGAGCGCACCCAGGATGTCATTAAAGCCGCCATGAAAAATGCCGGTATAACGGTCGCTGACCTGGTTGCGGTGGGCATTACCAATCAACGCGAAACCACTGTCGTGTGGGATAAAACGACCGGCAAACCACTCTACAATGCGATTGTTTGGCAGGACACCCGCACCGACAAAATCTGTAAAGAACTGGAAGGAAGCGTCGGTCAAAATCGCTTCCGCGACAAAGTTGGTTTGCCACTGGCAACCTATTTCTCCGGTCCCAAAGTGCGCTGGATTTTGGACAACGTGCCGGAAGCCAAAGCGGCTGCTGAGGCCGGGAATGCGGTGTTTGGCAACATCGATACCTGGGTTATCTGGAACCTGACCGGGGGGCCAAATGGCGGGGCGCACGTGACCGACGTCACCAACGCCAGCCGGACAATGTTGATGAATCTGGATGGCTTAAACTGGTCCAAGACGATTGCCGACACCATGGGGGTGCCGCTGTCGATGCTGCCGGAAATTAAACCTTCTTCGGCCGTTTATGGGTATACCAAAGCGGATGGACCGTTTGGCGGTGAAATCCCGGTCTCTGGCGACCTGGGTGACCAACAAGCGGCAACCGTAGGACAGGCGTGCTTTGATGTAGGCGAGGCCAAAAACACCTACGGCACCGGCTGCTTTATGATTTTGAACACCGGGACCGACATCGTGCAGTCAAAGAACGGGCTGTTAACCACCGTTTGCTATAAATTTGGGGATCAACCGGCCGTTTACGCTCTGGAAGGATCAATCGCCATCACCGGTGCCTTAATCCAGTGGCTGCGCGACAACCTCAACTTCTACGACTATTCACATCACGTAGAAGATTACGCCAAAAGTGTGGATGACAACGGCGGGGTTTACTTTGTACCTGCTTTCTCTGGGCTCTTTGCGCCGTACTGGCGTTCAGATGCGCGCGGGGCGATTGTGGGGCTAACCCGCTTTGTCAACAAAGGACACATCGCTCGTGCGGCTTTGGAAGCCACGGCATATCAGACCCGCGAAGTGCTGGATGCGATGAACGCCGACTCTGGTGTCGATCTGAAAGCGCTCAAAGTGGACGGCGGCATGGTTTATAATGATACTCTCATGCAGTTCCAGGCCGACGTGCTTGACGTGCCGGTCATTCGGCCGAAGGTTGCTGAAACGACCGCCCTGGGTGCCGCTTATGCGGCCGGTTTGGCCGTCGGATTCTGGAGCAACACCGACGAGATGCGCGCCAATTGGGGCATGGACCACGAGTGGGGACCGACCGCGGGCAGCAAAGCCAGCACCGATCTCTACAAGACATGGAAGAAAGCGGTAACCCGCACGTTCGACTGGGTCGAATAACAATTGGTTCTATAATTTAGGCCCTGGGGGATTTTCCCTCAGGGCCTTTCCTATTGGGGAGCGGTGATGTGCAATCGGATGAGCCAGAACGGGTTGCACAAACCAGGCAATCTCATAAACTCGTTTCAATTGTGTTTTCGATTCAGCGAACGGGTCACACCAACTCCTCCCCAAAAAGATGGCTGATCGTAAATGAGTGCCGATTCGCGAGAATCATCAAATTGAGGTTATTATGCAATCGATTCAAACGGAAGTGCTTGTGATTGGTGGTGGCGCTACCGGAACAGGTGTCATGCGTGATCTGGCGATGCGCGGCTTTAAAACGATTCTTGTTGAGAAACGGGACCTGTCGCACGGCACAACCGGCCGTTACCACGGACTCCTACACAGCGGCGGCCGCTATGCGGTTAAAGATCCCGATGCGGCTCGCGAATGTATTGAAGAAAATCTTATTTTACGGCGTATTGCGCCACACTGTATTGAAGATACCGGCGGTTTTTTCGTGGTCACACCGTGGGATGATCCCGCCTTTGGCGATACCTTTATGAAGGGTTGTCAAGAGACCGGGATCCCCTGTGAAGAAATCTCTATCGCTCAAATGCTCAAGGAAGAGCCGCTGTTAAACAAAGAGATGGCCCGCTGTTTTCGCGTGCCGGATGGTTCAGCCGACTCGTTTTTGACCTCCGAATGCAATGTTGCTTCGGCTAAAGCGTATGGGGGGCAGATGCTGAATTATCACGAGGTCAAACGGCTGATCAAAGAAGGAGACAAAGTCGTTGGAGCCGTCTGCTACGACCTGGTGAACGATCGGGACGTGACGATTCATGCCGATCTGGTGGTCAACGCCAGCGGAGCGTGGGCCGGGAAGATCGCTGGTTCAATCGGTATCGATGTTCACATCATCCCTGGAAAAGGGACGATGGTGGCGATTGCTCATCGCGTCTTGAACACGGTCGTCAATCGCTGCAAGATGCCCTCTGACGGGGACATCATCGTGCCGGTTCACACGGTAGCCATCATCGGCACCACCGATGTCAAAGTTGAAGATCCGGATCAATTTGCCATTCAGCCATGGGAAGTCCAGCTGATGCTGGATGAGGGGGAAAAGCTGGTTCCGGGGACGAAACAGATGCGCATGCTGCGCGCCTGGGCCGGGGTACGGCCGCTTTATCAGGAGACCTCAGTCGCCGATACCCGAGACGTCACCCGAGCTTACACCTTGCTCGATCACAGCGCCCGCGACGGGGTTGACAATTTTATTACCATCACCGGTGGCAAATGGACCACTTTCCGGCAAATGGCGGAGGTGGTTGTGGATCGGGTATGCGAGAAACTGAACACCAAACGGGAATGCCGCACCCACCTGGAGGCAATCCCGGATATTCAGCACGAACCGCGCACGGCCGAAGGTTATTACTGGTTGGGGTCACGACTGGCTCGCACCGAGAAAAACAAAGCATACGGTGAGCTGGCGTGCGAATGTGAACTGGTCACGCGAGCTGAAGTCGAAGAAGCAATTACCAAGCATGAGGCGAAGACCTTTGACGACATTCGCCGCGATACGCGCCTGGGGATGGGTCCCTGTCAGGGCGGTTTTTGCAGCTACCGGGCAACCGGCATTTTACATACTGTCCGTCAACCCTCAATTGAAGAAACCAATGTGGCCCTGCGGGATTTCCTGCAGGAGCGCTGGAAAGGGCTGCTGCCCATTTTATGGGGTCCCCAGCTGAAGCAGGAGCGGCTGGATGAACTGATGTATTTGCACGTCATGAATGTCGATCATATGCCGGGTGAAACCGCTTCGCGGCTGGGTCCGCAAATGTACGACAAGGGGACGGTCGAAACACGGCCGCAGAGTGCCAAAACATGAACGAGATTACCATTATTGGCGCCGGAATGGCCGGGCTGATGGCCGGCTGGCAGGCTGCCAAACAAGGAAAAAAGGTCAAAATTGTCGCCAAAGGATGGGGCGCCACCCACTGGTTATCCGGCTGTATCGACATTGTTGGTTACTATCCGGTTGACGGGACTGAGGTGGTCGAAAATCCCGTAGCGGCCGTCAAACAAATCATTACCGATAATCCACAACATCCGTATGGACTGGTGGGTTTAGACGATATCGAAGCGATGATCTCCGCCTTAAAGGACGAGTGTGCCGCGGCCGGATACCCGCTGCACGGCGAGCTTCACCGCAACTGGCTGCTGCCATCAGCGGTTGGTACCCTGCGGCCCACGTGCCTGGCACCAGAAATGATGATTGCCGGTGATATGCGTCAAAATTCACCGCTGTTGATCGTTGGCTTTAAGCAGCTAATGGATTTCTTTCCCAACGTGGTGAGCGACAACCTGAACAAACAGGGGATCACTGCTGCTCAGGCGATGGTTGATTTAAGGGTGCTGCGGGAGCGCAGCTTTATCAACCCGGTCATTTTGGCAGAAATGCTGGAGCAGCCGGCCGTGCAGAAAGAGCTGGCCAACCAGATCAAACCACATTTGGGCCAGGCCGAGCGGGTTGGTTTTCCCTCCGTGCTGGGTATGGATCAGGCGATGACGGTCAAAAAAGAGCTTGAACGGCTTCTGGGCCGGCCGGTTTTTGAAATACCGAGCCTTACCCCATCGGTGCCGGGGATGCGGCTGCACCATATTTTAACCCAGGCGATTGTGTCCGCCGGTGGCCGGATCGAAAACGGGATGGAAGCGATTGGCGCCAAAAAGGAAAATGGGAAGGTAACTGCCGTTTATACCAGCACGGCCGCTCGTCCTCACCCACACCGATCGCAGCAGTACATTCTGGCTACCGGCGGTATTTTGGGCGGCGGCATTACCACCAATTCAGATGGCGACGTTCGAGAGGTGGTTTTTGATTTACCGGTCACCGCACCGCTCAAGCAGGTGGATTGGTTTCACCAGGATTTCCTCGACAAGCGCGGCCATCCGATTTACCAATCTGGTCTTTCAGTGAATAAACAGTTTCAGCCGCTAGATGACGGTGGACAACCGGTGTACGGCAACGTATTTGCCATCGGAACCACGCTGGCTCACTGTGAAGCGATTCGCGAACGATCATTTGAAGGGGTGGCTCTGGCCACCGGATACGCGCTGGCCCGGCAGTTAGGGGCAACATAAGGAGCTTTGTGATGCAAGACGAATTTAATTTACTCGATATGGCGGAGGTTCCCCTGCACGAGTGGCCGGTCGAACAGACGCTGGATAACTGCATCAAGTGTAATATTTGCGTGACCGCCTGTCCGGTAGCAGCCGTGACCGATAAATTTCCCGGCCCCAAATACGAGGCTCCACAAGCCGGCCGTTTTCGCCATGATATGCAGCCTACGCCAGACGCTTCGGTGGATTACTGCAGCGGCTGTCGGGTTTGCAACGAGGTGTGTCCCACCGGGGTACGCATCGCCGAAATAAACGCCCGCGCCCGCCGCCAAATTACCAAAGACAGCGGCATTCCGTTGCGTAACCGGCTGCTCGGCCGCAATGAGCTGTTGGGGAAGATCGGTAGTTATGTGCCGCGCCTGGCGAACTTTGGCTTACAAAACCCGCTCAGCCGCTCAATGGCCGATATGATGTTTGGTATTGCCAAAGAAGCCCCTCTGCCAACCTGGAGTACCAAGGGGACATTTTGGGACTGGTTTAAGCGAACCCGCGCGCAGCGGCTGCAGTCTGAGAAAAAGGTCGTTTATTTTAACGGCTGTGCCACGATGTATTACGAGCCGTTTATCGGCCAGGCGGCCGTGGCGGTATTTGAGCACAACGGCTATGAAGTGATCGTGCCTCCGCAGAAATGCTGTGGTTTGCCCATGCTTTCAAACGGCGAGTTTGACGCGGCCAGCGAGTATCATCAGTACAACGTCGATCACCTGCACGATTACGCCGCGAAGGGGTATGACATCATCGGCACCAGCACCAGCTGTACATTGACGCTCAAGGAAGAAGCGCCGGAACTGCTGCATCTAACCGATGAGCGCTCTCACAAGCTGAGTTATGCCACTTGGGATATTTTTGAATGGCTGCGCGAGCGGCATGAGGCCGGTGAGTTGAAGACCGATTTTCGGCCGCTCAACATGGTCCTGCCTTATCACGCGCCCTGTCAATACCGGGCGCATCGCGTGGGAAAACCCGCCCTCGATCTTTTGGAGCTCATTCCCGGTCTCGATGTGCGAGAGAGCACGGCACGCTGCTGCGGTATTGCCGGCACCTACGGGTATAAAAGCGAAAAATATCAGATTGCCATGGATGTGGGTGCGGAACTGTTTGATTTTGTCAAAACACAGGGCTCACAGGTGGAAATGACCGCCTGTGATTCGGAAACGTGTCGCTGGCAGCTTGAGCACGGGACCGATTTGCCGTCACGCCATCCAATTGAGTACCTGGCGGCCGCTTACGGATTGTATGATCTGGAACGCCGGGCGCTCTTAAACGAATGATCTTATCCACAGAAGCCACAGATTAACACAGATATCGATTCTCAAATTTATGCCAATCTATGTTAATCCGTGGCCCTTCATCCACATAAACAGGGATTAACATGGTCTCTTTAGTAATCGTTTCGCACAGCGAAAAGCTGGCCCACGGTGTGCGTGAATTGGCCGACCAGATGGTTCAGGGGCAGGTCGCCATCGCGGCCGCCGGGGGAATTGACGATCCGGAAAACCCGATCGGCACAGATCCGATGAAGGTTTTGGCTGCCATCGAGCAGGTGTACAGCGATGATGGCGTTCTGGTGCTAATGGATTTGGGCAGCGCCTTGATGAGTGCTGAAATGGCCCTTGAATTTATGGCTCCGGAGCAGGCCCAAAAAGTGCGGTTGTGCGCCGCGCCGCTGGTTGAAGGAGCGGTGGCGGCGGCCGTGCAGGCAATGACCGGTGGCACTTTAGACGCCGTGATCGCTGAAGGAGAAAGCGCCCTGCTGCCCAAGCGCGCGCAGCTGGGAATTGAGGAGCCGGAAGCCGCACCACCTCCTGTCGATGTGCCCTCAGCAGCGGATGGACCGCGAGAACTGCTGCGGCTGACCGTGCCGAACAAGTTGGGTCTACATGCCCGACCGGCCGCCAAATTGGTCAATATCGCCGGTCGTTTTGACAGCCCGATCGAAATTCGCAAAGGGGAGCGTATCGCCAACGGCAAGAGCCTCAATCAGGTGGCCACCTTGGGGGCCAGACAGGGGGATGAGCTGATTATCACGGCCGGCGGTCCGGACGCTGCCGCTGTTTTACAGGCGATTCGCGAATTGGCCGAAGACAACTTTGGCGATGACGATGAAGAGGTCATTCAGCCTGATGCGGTGCGCGAAACCGGATTTGCACCAGATGGACTGGTGCAGGGTTTGGCTGCTTCGCCCGGCGTTGCCGTCGGACCGGCAGCCCTTTATCGGCCGCAGATTCCGGAAGTGGAGACCCGAAAAGTTGAAAATGCGACTGGTGAGTGGGTGAGGCTGCTGGAAGCGCTTGCAGCTGCGGAGGGAGAACTGGCTGAACTGCAGCGCCAAACCACCCAAACGGCCGGAGCCGGTGAGGCGGCCATCTTTGACGCCCACACCTTAATTTTAGAAGATCCGGATTTGCACACAAAGGTCCAAAACAAAATTGAGACTCAGCAAATCAACGCTGAAGCCGCGTGGTTTGAGGTCATTGAAGAAACCGCCCAGCTATATGAACAGCTGGATGATGCGTATTTGCGCGCTCGGGCGCAGGACGTGCGCGATGTGGGGCAGCGAGTCGTGCGCCATCTGCTCCACATTGAACCGGCCCTGCCAACTTTTGAGCGGCCGGTGATTTTGGTGGCTGATGATCTTTCCCCTTCAGATACGGCCCAACTGTCGGTAGAGAATGTTTTGGGGGTGTTGACCGCCCGCGGTGGGAGCACCGGTCACAGCGCCATTTTGGCCCGCGCTTTGGGAATTCCGGCCGTTGTGGGAGCGCTTAACATCGTTCCTCAAATCGAAGATGGGCAGAAAATTGCCCTCGACGGAGACAGCGGGCAGGTGTGGCTGGCCCCTGATGACGACGAAGTCAAAGCGTTAAGCGAAAGGCGGCAGCGATGGTTGGATGAGCGGCAGGCGGCCCAGGCGGAAGCGAAGGCGGAGGCGGTGACGACCGACGGGACGCGAATCGAAGTGGCGGCCAATATCGGTTCGCCACGCGACGCAGAGCTGGCCAGGGAGTATGGTGCAGAGGGTGTGGGGCTGTTTCGGACCGAATTTTTGTTTATGGATCGCACCGATCCCCCATCTGAGGAGGAGCAACTAACTGCGTACAGGGTAGCGGCCGAGGCAATGAGTGACCAGCCGCTGATCGTCCGTACGCTTGATGTGGGTGGTGACAAGCCGATTTCATACCTGGACTTTGGGGTTGAGGACAATCCTTTTTTGGGTTGGCGGGCGATTCGCTACTGTCTTGATCATCCGGAGATTTTGCTCCCTCAGCTGCGGGCGGTCCTGCGAGCCGCGGCCGACCATCCCATTAAGCTGATGTTTCCCATGATCAGCAATATTGAAGAACTGCATCGGGCAAAGGCGGTGTTGGGAGAAGCCCGCGCTTCGCTGGAGCGAGAGAATCATCCCTATGGGGTTGATATGGAAGTGGGAATTATGGTAGAGGTGCCGTCGGCGGTGTTGGGGGCAGATCTATTTGCCCGTGAAGTGGACTTTTTTAGCATTGGCACCAACGATTTAACCCAATATGTGATGGCGGCCGACCGCGGCAACGCCAACGTCAGCGGTCTGGTCAACGCCCTGCAGCCGGCCGTCGTGCGGGCGATCGCCAGGACGGCCGAAGCGGCGCAGGCGGCCGGTATCTGGGTTGGCATGTGTGGGGAGCTGGCCGGGAATCCGCTGGCTACACCGCTGCTTGTGGGGCTGGGGTTAACCGAATTAAGCATGAACGCCCCGGCGATTCCGGCCGTGAAGCGAACGGTACGCGAGCTCAGGCTCGATCGAGCACGCGAAATTGCCCAAAAGGTGCTGACGCTCGGCACCGCGGCCGAAATCGAGTCATACCTGGCGGCTGTGGCTGAGCTAGGGTAACAAAAAGCGTTCAGAAGCCCGATTTCCGGCAAAAATCGGGCTTTTTTCTTGAGTAATATTATGGTAAAATGTGTTCACATTTGTAGGCACAAATTTGCAAAGGTGAATGATGATTACCGTTGGCATTCGAGAGTTAAAACAACAGACCAGTAAAATCCTGCGCCAGGTGCGTGAAAAAGGGGAGATCGTTGACATTACCTATCATGGCGAAACGATTGCCCGGTTGGTTCCCGTAAGACCATCCCATCAAGCAAAAAAAGAAGAAGCTAATATTTGGGCTGATCTCGATCAGCTGACTGCTGAAATTACTGCCAGGTGGCCAGACGGGGTTAATGCCGTAGATGCCGTTCGTGACGTCCGCAGAGACTTATGATTGTTATCGATGCAAGCGTTTGGGTTAGCCACCTTGTTGCTTCAGAAATCAATCATGTTGTCAGTCGCCGCTGGCTGTCGGATCTTGTAAAGTCTGACCTGATGATCATTGCCCCGGCAATTCTACTTCCAGAAATAGGGGGAGCCATCGCCCGCAGGACAGGAGAAGCAGAATTAGGGCATCGAGCGGTTAATCATGTCCTTTCAACGCCTAATTTCCGTGTGGTCTCGACTGATTCAGAGGTTGGTATGGCGGCTGCTCACCTGGCTGCTGAATATCGACTTCGCGGGGCGGATTCGATCTACGTCGCGGTTGCCCAGCAGCTCAAAATACCGCTGGTCAGCTGGGATCGGGAGCAAATTGACCGTGCTTCAGGTTTGATTGATGCTTTTAGACCCGAATAGTTTGCCAGATTCCAAAAGTTTGCAAAACTTTTTGAATCTCTAGCGATGTTATCGCAAATGCCCGGGGAGCGGAGCCGTTTCTCCCACCAGGAAGAACGGAGCCCAAAAATAGGGGTGCTGGGTGGCGCCGTTTTCATCGTTTAGCAGGCGAAGCTGCGCCTGACGCAGCGCCTCCCCCCGGCCGGTGCCGGCCATCAGCTCTTCGTAAAAGGTTTTCATTAGCTCAGCCGTACTGCGGTCGTTGACCCGCCACAGGCTCATGACCAGAGCGCTCGCTCCGGCCGCCAGAAAGGCCCGCATCAGGCCAAACAACTCGTCCCCACCGCCAATGACCGCCCGGCCGGTTTGGCAGGCGCTCAGGTTAACCAGTGCGGCGTGGAGACGGGTGTTAAAAATATCGAGGGTGGTCAGCAGGCCATCAGCCATTTGCAAACCAGAAAACAGCGGTTCGGTATGGCGAAATTCACCGTGGGTGGCCAGATGGATGATACCGCTGTCGGAGGCTTTCTCTAAAAAGGCGGTGCGGGTTGCGGCCGCGTCTCGCTGCGGGGTTCCTCCGGTTAAGCGGGCGATAAAATCGAGCTCTTCCGCAACCTGAGGCAGCTGCCCGCCGCGCGTGTGCCCCATCAAACAAACGCCCGATGCCTCCCGATCACCATCACCAATCTCCTCCAGCAGCGAGGCGGCCGGCAAAATAGCGATTTCAAACCGGTGCAGCAGATATTCGTGACCATCAAAGAGAGCTGACCAGGGGAGATAATGCAATCCGCCCTGGGGCACCAGAATGAGCTGACGGTGGCCGGCCAGGCAGTCGCTCACTGGAGCGATTAGCCCCTCATAAAGCTGTTTTAGGATGATTTGGGCCTTGGGCAGCAGCAGTGTGGCTCGCCCGGGCATGCGGTTGATGGTGTCCAGCTGGTGCTTTAACGCCTGCTGGCGTTTGTGCATCGCGGTGACGGTTAAGGGAAGCGGTCGGGCAACCACGCCATCACTGGTGACGACAAAAGCGGTTAAGCGGCCGTTGACGGCAAAATACTCGATTAAGGCGGTGTCCTCTTTCGGCACGGGAAGCGGCCGACTGGGATTAACCTGCCATAAAGATGCTTCCCGACCGTATGCCTGATTGCGCACCAGGAGCTGATGCCACCGCTTTTTGATTTGATTTTCGACCTGTATCGTCTGCCGCCGCAGCTGTTCCCGCGCTTCCTGCTCGCCCTGGGGATCGGCCGCTTCATGGCCATCGCTGCCGGGAATTTCCCGGCTGTCCCAGTAGCGCTGCAGCCGATTGCGTTCTTCACGCAGCTGATGCAGCTCCGCCACCAGCGGCTGATCTTGCGGGGCCCGCGCTTCAAGCCGCATATCGACCCGGTGAGTAACCAGATCAAGCAGGGCGCGGGAGCGGGCTCGTTCCGCCATTTGCAAACCAGCCTGCGGATTTCCCGCTTCTAAGCACAGGGCCACGGCCGCTTCATAAACCGCCTGTTTGTCGACCAGGAAATCCGCCCGAAATTCAACCATGATCTGACCCTGCAGGAGTTCGAGCTGGCGAATTGCCGCATCATAGGCTGCCAGTGCCAGAGCCGGTTTTTTTTCCGCCTCCTGGATACGGCCGCGCCAGTAGTGGGCCTGATACGCCAAAGCAGGCACTTCACGAGTGGCGGCGATGTGGAGCACCTGGACCAACGCTTTTGCGGCTTTTGAGAAGCCGTTCAAATGATAATACGCTTGAGCCAGCAGCAAGTTGGCCTGAGCTTCTTTGACCGGCAGATCCAGAGGTTGCAGTCCTTCCAGGGTCGCTTCTCCCAGGGTTACGGCGGTCTCAAACCGCTGTTGGGCCAGCAAATTGGCGATGTGTTCAAGATCGGTGTACAGCTGCCACGCCTGATTTTGCTCGTTTTCAAACAGGGTACGGGCGGCGGTCAGGGCGCTTTCGGCCGCTTCATAATCGCCCAGGCCGGTTCGGGCCGTGGCTTCGTTTAGCCACGCCTGAGCCACTTCAAACTGGATGCCCGACTCGCCAAATGTTTCTCGTACCTGACGGCATTTTTCGATGACTTCGTCGAAGCGGCGCAGCTGCAGCAGCCCATCGCTGATATAGAGATCCGCCAAAATGGCATCGCGCAGCCGGTTATCGGCGATGAACATCTTGCGTGCCTCTTCAAGCAGAGCCTGGGCTTCCGACAGGCGACCCTGGGTAAAGTAGGTGATACCCAAATTTTGTTTGGCGCGGGCGCTGGTATCGCTTTGCTCTAATTTTTCGGCCATTTCCAGGGCTTGAACATTGGCGGCGATGGATTCCTGGAAGCGGCCGAGATTGCGCAGGGCGATTGAACGGTTAATGAGGGCGAATGGAATGTGAGGGGTGCCGGCTGCACCCAACGCTTGATACGCTTCAATGACCGCATCGAGCTGCATCAGGGCTGCCGCATCGTTTCCACGCCGGCTGTGGGTAATGGCCAGGTTGTTGCTGAGGGCGGCCAGCGGCCGGTGAGCGTCGTGGCGCCGGAATATTTCGGCCGCCCATTCGCCCGTCTCGAACGCCTCGTCATACCGCTGCAGGCAGGCCAACGCCCACACACGCGTCACCTGGGTAATCGCCAGATTAAGTTCATCCCCTCCGTTATCAAACAGTTCGGAGGCGGTGGCAAAGCGATCGAGAGCCTTCTCATAGTCGCGATAGGCGAGCGTTTGCAAAGTCCCCAGCGTTTGTAGACCTAAAGCTTGCACCAGCGGTTGAGCGGCCGTCTGCCCAAAATAGACAATTAATTCGGCCAGCTGCTGAGCTATTTTGGCATCACGTCGCAGGGCAACCAGGGCTTTCCCTTTCAAAATTTGGGCAACCGGCATGGCCACATCCGGATGGATGCGGCCAGCTACCGCGGCCACCCGGTTGTGGTCATCAAAATGCTCTGAGAGTTCTTCGGCAATTAATTCAGGGGAAGATGCCCCATAGTCAGGTTTCATGTCCGCGATGTTGCAGATGGATCTCGATTTCGGGACCGGTTAAGATCAATTCAAAGGGATCAGTATTCGCTGATTCTAAAATAAACGTACCGGTTTCATCAAGCGGCGACACCTGTTTGAGCATCCCTTCCTGCCAGAAGTGATACGCCCAATCGGTGAAGCCATCGGCCGGGTCATTGACGTTGGCGATATCACCAACAATGGTTTGTTGACCATTGCCCTGGTTCTTCAGGCTGAGACTAACCAGGTATTGACCGGCCCGATGCACCCGAAATTGAGTTTGGTCGAACATTTGCTCATCGCTGTCGCGGAAGGCGGCGTTGGGCAGCAGGTCACTACTGCTGGGGGCCAGAATATCCACCACAAAGACCTTAATGCGTTCCAGAAGAGATTGGCGGGCCTCACCCTGAGGAACGGGATCCGCCGTTTGGGCCAGAAACCCGGCCAGCTGAGCGACTTCTCGCCGGCACAAGGGACACAAAGATAAATGACCCTGCACTGATCGCCGCGAATGGGCGTCCAGCAGGCCAAAATGATATTCACCCAGGCTTAGGGGATCGGGGCAGTCGAAGCGAAAGAGGTGGCTTTGAAGCTGCTGTTCTATGCTCATCGGTTCTCTCCAGGGCCTCTCCAATCCCCTTCCGTTTTGTTTCATCTATCCTCTTTATTTGGGGAGGCCAAATTTTGTATTCTATCGAGATAAACCCTTTAAAATTCGATATTCAGGCATGACCGGCCAAAATTGCCTGTAATCCGGCATGGCGATTGAGTCGAGCCAGCAAATTCTCTTTTTGACGGTAAACTTGTTTGACATCTGCAAACAGCTCGGGGTAATGATCGACGACCTCAGCAGGTTTCATGTCATAAACAAAGGAGCAGCGGGCCAGGACCAGATCGGTGTCGTCTTTTGCGACCTGGGAGATCAATTCCCAAATGGTGGTGGCGGTCATGGCGGATTCAACGGCCGATGAAGCGGTATCACCGCTGCTGTATGTGTTGACGTCATTTTCCATGTCGGTTTCGGACCATTCAGCCTTATTGGTGCGTCGTTCAACATGCTCGATGACGGCCGCATGGACACACAATTTCAGGTAGCTGATCAGCGCTTTTAGATTGGCCATCCGGGA
>JAAUYD010079147.1_pt1 | contig 14090 bp, 9 predicted proteins | sample 7278101 | NCBI WGS metagenome assembly JAAUYD01 (sample SAMN14350128, study PRJNA611818) | marine sediment metagenome | isolation source: surface marine sediment (0.6m) | place: French Polynesia: Moorea | collected 2018-08
ATTTGCCATCTGGGCTGAAACTGACACTGTAAATCCAATCTCCATGTCCGACTAATGTTCTTTGGGGCTGGGAAATAAATTCGCCGGTGATGGGGTTCCTGCGCCAAATTTGTACGGTTTTATCCAGGCTTACGGAGGCTAAGGTTTGGGAATCGGGGCTGAAACTTAAACTTGCGATCGCATCATTATGACCATTCAGAGTTTGTAATAAAGTCCCATCAGACCGCCAAATTTTGATTGTGCGATCGCGACTACCAGAGGCAATTAATTGCCCGTCAGGGCTAAAACTAACTCCCCAGACAATTTCACTATGCCCCTCTAAACGATTAATTTCTTTGACTCCATACACCGCCTGTTTGAGGGCGCTAACCACTCGCATCCGTGTTTCCGGCTCTACTTTACGGGATTGTTGTAGTTGTTTCCAAGCACGTATACTTTCCAATAAGGCATCAAACTCCTTATGGGAGGCAAATAAAGCCTCTGAAGATGCGGCGATGGCACTAATTTGCAAATTACCTTCACTACTTTCAGCCCGCATACTTTGACGCATGGCAGCCCTTTTTTGCAAATCGGCTTGCCACCATAAACCAGCGATGGTCGATGACATCATTGCCAAGACTATACCTACTATCCGCGCTTCTTTAAGCCGATGACGCAAAACACTGGTCAATTGGTCTTCACTAACTTTTTGAGCAATTTCTGCTTGACTTTTTTCCAGTCTTACCCTTTCCAATTCTGCCACCATGCCATGGCTTTTTTGCTGGCGAATGGGTTCTACCAGGTAATCATGGACTAATTGATAGCGATCGCCGGATTCTTCCCGCATTCGCAGTACTAGACCGGAATCGACTAAAATGTCTAAAATTAATTCCCACGAGTAATTACATTGATCGGCTGCCTCGGGATTGGTAATAATGGCTAATGCCAATTCTGCCTTAGTTTTCAGGGGTCGGGTGCCTTTGCGATCGGTTAATTCAAACAGTAATTGCCAGCTGACATTTTCATTTTCCCGCCCACAATCTTTAATTACTTCCTCCAACCACCGAGCTACCAGTTTCTTTGCTCCACCACTATGTTGGTATTGGTTGAATGTGGTGATATTTTCTGTTTGCAGTTGAGCCCCTACTATTTGCAATTCAATGGGACGTACTTCTCCACTGCTATTGGCTAAATCTTTGACTAATTTATGAATTAATTGCTCGCTCAATTCAAAATGGGAACTTTGGGTCAAACTCTGAACAATTCCTTGGGCATCTGGAATGGAGAAATTACCCAAATAGTAGCGAATATCCTTATCTAATATGTTTTTGTTAATGACTCCCAAATTGCCATCAGCATGATTCTTACTTTTGCTCAACCTTTCAATTTCTAGTAAATAATGTAAATAGTCTTCCCGCAGGGAAACAATTACTTTGACAAAAGGAATATTTAAACATTCACAAAAGAAATCATAAAATTCCTGCCTCTGGGTTTCATCTTTAATGACAAAAAATAATTCTTCAAATTGGTCGAAGACCAAAACTATAGTATGATGATTGTCCGTTAATAATCGCAGCTTTTCTAAGATGATTGCCGGTGAAATTTCTAAGGATATGGCTAAATCTGTTTGCGCTAAAGCTTGATTTAAACTCCGCCCCAAGTTAGTTATCCATTCACCATAGGCAGATAAAAGTATGGGCAAAGGAATACGCCCACCAATTACTTGTTGCTTTAAAGCCGGCACTAATCCAGCTTTGAGAATCGAACTTTTGCCTACCCCAGAAGGTCCATGAATAATAGTAAGTTTGTAATCAGCCCGGCTAATTCTTTCTATTAACTGATTGACATCTTCTTGCCTGCCAGAAGTGGCGATTTCCTGGGCCACATCCTCAGGCATAAAAGATATATTTGGTGTTTGCAGTACGGGATTAATTCTATACCGTTGTGGCTGTAATTGATTAGCACCAATAAAGGCACGAAAACCATACTGATGTTCGATTTGAATTTTTTCTTGCTTGAGGCGAAAAGCTTCTAAATAGTCATTACGTTCACAGAAATAGAGAGTTCTTAACTCCTCCACAATTTCCAGATACAGGGATGGTTCGTACTGTAATTCGCAAACAACCCTCGCCCATTCCAGGTTATTTACCGCCTCTTCCCACTCCCCTAAATGGCGTTGGGCACGTCCCAAAAGTAAAAGATAACTACTTTCCTGTTGTCGTGAAACACCTTCAGCAACTTCCGCCAAAGAAAGAGCAGTGTTGCTTAATTCATAAACCTGTAACCAGTCAGACTTAGCAGCAGCAACAGCAGCTAAAAATCCATAATCCCGGGCAACTTGGGCTTTTTGTCGGCGATTTTCGTGCAGTTTCCGGGAAAATTGAGCTACTTGCCCCAACTCATCCCACATTTCCAGTTTTTGCAGCATTTCACAGACAGGCACAATAAACTTGGCAATCAAATCTGCTTGCCGTACTGTTTGTAAAACGGCCACACATTGTTTAAACCACAAAAGGGCTTTTTGCCAATGGGTATGGCTTTTCCCGGGCTGTAAATCAGCCATTCGTCGGTAACATAAGCCCAAATGAAATAGTACTATTGCCTTGCGAACAACAGAACAATTTAATTGCTGATTTTCTGGAATATTTTCCTGGATGCGGACTGACTGCTGCCAAATTTCTAAACTGCGGTGAAAATGGGTTAAAGCCTGATCGATTTCATCATTAGCATAACAATCTCTTCCTAAAACAACCTCTAAACTGGCTTCTAATTTGGGGTCTAATTTAACCCCATAAAGTCGCCATAAATCATTGCGTGCCGCCTCAATTTCCTGACGATGTTGGGAGGAAGGAGCTAAATCAAGGGCAGCATTGGATAAAAATTTGTCAGCTCCTGCGGCCAAAATTTGAGAGAAAAGATTTTCTGTTTGTTGTTGGACTAAATCAACTAAATCCGCTGGCTCCATCTCAAATTTAATTGTGGTTGCTGCCCAACTTTTAAAATCTGGAGCATGTCGGGATAAGGATGTGGCAACTTCATCGGTGAGCCATAATATAACGGGAAAAGGGAAAGTCGCAGCATAAATATCCCGTGCTTGGTTGATACCAGTAAGTAAATCCTCTAGGAATAAATTGGCATCTAAACCAAATACTGTGACTGCCGATGGTAAAGAATCTGTAGCGACGGCAGGGTGATCTAAGTATAATTCTCTAACAATAGTGGTGTGGAGTATGGTAGCCGATGGCTCCAGAAATAATTCCCGTAAATATAAGCCCTTAGTTACAGCACGCAGATTTTCCAGCATTTTCTCGCGCAAGTGCCGATAATTACAACGGACGAGAATCAAGGCGAATTGACCTTTGGAAAGTTCGATCGCCCGAATTAACCTTTGCAAAGAACCCTGATTATCTGTAACAACGCTTGTTGTTGTTAGTTTTCGATCCGTCATAATTTCAAATCTGCCTACATCAACAAAAATTGCATTCTAAAAAATATAAGTTTTGGCGATGGGATGGTTCGCCAAGGTATCAGTTAAAGCTTTCTCCGATAAATTATGTTGTCGCCAAGCAATGACTTTTTCCGTCTCTGCTAACACCGGACTGATGCCAAACCACCTACCCTGGCGATCGCGATATTCAAAGACAAACATACTCCGCAACAGTCTTTGGTATTCGGTTTCCCCTTTCAGGCTTTGGTGGTGGACTACTTCGTACAGTAATTCCCATTCTTCTTGATTAATTGCCAAGAGTAAGTCGTCGCGATAATCCTTAATCACTGCTTCTAAGCAATTTCTCTCAAAGGGAGGGTCTTGTCTTTGTAAACAGCTATACAGTAATCCCAAGAGGTTACGAATATGGCCACCACTAATCCGACATAAACGATCTAAAGTGTCCTGATGGTCGAATAACTCTGGAATCAATTTCAATCTCTCCCGGGGACTAATTTCCGGAAATGCCCTAGTTAACAGCAATTGGCGCAAGAGGGAAATTCCTGGTTCGTGATCTGTGCTGTCCCTTTGTCGCACTTGCACCATGGGTAATACCTTGGGGGCGATTCCTCCCCCCAAGCGATTTTTCAGGGCTGCGTACTCCTTAGAAAAAATTAAAGCCAGGGGAATTGTATATACCAGGTGACAATTGAGTCTACGCAACTGCTCCCCGCGATCGATGAACAAATATTCAGGTTGCGATCGCCCAGATGCTAGGGGACGCATATCCACCCGATCTAAGTTATCAACAATAACTACTAACCCCTTTTGACCCCGTTTTTTTAATAACTCAACCCCTTTTTGTAGCACCTCTTCATTAATTGCTTGCAAAATGCTATTGGTACGTGGCTCCAAATATTGCCGCAATTGGTGGCGCATCTGGGGACTGTCCTTAGCCTTGGAACCAATTTTGGCAATGCCCATGGATAGCTCAAACTCAGTAATTGGCATTTGCAATACATCACCAATTTCTTTAAACAAATTGACGAAATAACTGGGTTTAAGACTAATACCAATTTCTCCCAAGCTGATACTTACCTGACGAGCCACACTCAGGAGAATATCGCTAATGTCAATGTCCGCCATATCTAAGTCTTGGCTAGATTCAAAATAAACCACATGAAATCCAGCCAGTTCCAATTCTGACTTCAGGCGTTGTAATTCCGTGGATTTACCACAGCCAATGTGACCTGTAAACAGTTGGCAAGTCGGTTCATCTGGGGAAATCCGGGTAATAGTCCGTTGCAATTCTTCCACTATCTTGCAACCCCGGACATCCGCAAAATCTATATAATACTGCCGATCCTCAATATCACCCATCACCAGGGTTTTACTGGGATTACAGGCTTTAAAAAAGCGTGACAAATTAATTGTTGTTTTCATGTAGATGCAAATAAATTTGTATTGTATATACAAATATTGTGAGCACTAAGTAAATCAAGTAGCCTGATGATTATTTATTACTGACTTATTTCAGTATTCGCTTACTTCTCTCTAGAATATTGAACCGAAAATTTTTCGTTTACATAGAGCTGGATAGTTCTCTCTTAGGAGAAATCAAGATATCTGATTTTCTGGTTATGACTGAAAATTAAAAGCCGCGAAAGAGCATCTATATATCGGTTTTATTTAGCAAGCAGCGCTGAATGATCCCCACAGATATCCAGAAAATGTTCTTGTCATCGCCAAATCAATCAGATTTTAGTTTAAATTATGTGCATTTTGTCAACAGTCTTAGGGCATATATTTCAACTGTGGTAGTTGGTAATTATTGAATTAATAATTATGTTTTAAAGGATACTTTATAGATATGAAAATGGCGACTTGATCGCGGCTTTTTTTTGTTGCAACCGAGAAATTACGGATAAATTAACAGCAATTTTATTATTTTCATGGGGAGCAGTGGGGGTAATCCTCGTGTTTATCCGGTGTAGACATAATTATTTTGGTCAATTTGTGGAAGAATTGCCATCTCTACTTTAGTGCTAATACTGATGACATTACCAACAAAAAGCTACATGAGCATCCAGTAATACATAGCACAAAATACAATCTAATAGGTAAAATTTACGTATTGTTGCGCTAAAGTATTACTACTAGCGGACATATGAGCAAATTACTCCCTTGGGTAGTGTAAGATTACCTATCTTCTTTTTCTTTTGGCTTTGCATTTTACCCTACCCTCCAAAAACGCCTATGTCCGGCGTTGGGACTCTTGTAGAGTGTATCTGACTGTATGAACACAGAAAGTTACTTGATGTATAACAGGTCTAATGGGGCTGGTGAAATTGGTATTCTTCTAGTATTAAGGGAGTAGTATTCTCCCCACCGATTGCTGTTGATGAAAAACTCATTAATTTAAACTCAAAGCATAAAGAGGTTGACATGGCTGGGATGTTATCAGTTTCCCGCACAAATTTAGCCCAACGTCGAAAAAAGTTGCGTCGGCGGCGACAAGTTAAAATTATTCAGACAGTTTGGCGTAACTTTACCATTGCTAGCTTGGCAGGAGGTTTATTGTGGATTGCAATTCAGCCAATGTGGGTACTAAAAACACCTAAAGATATTACTATATCTGGGAATAAACTTTTCCCTGACGAGTCCATCCAGTCTTTAATAGCTTTACCCTATCCTCAATTTTTACTCCGGGTGAAACCCTCCCAAGTAGCTCAAACCCTGCAAGAGCAACCAATTATTATCCAAGCAAAAGTCAGTCGTCGTCTCTTTCCCCCAGGTTTACAGGTACAAATCACAGAAAGAATACCAGTGGCTGTTGCTCAATTACCCAAGCTATCTGGCAAGGAACATCAGCCAGCATCAGTGGGTTTACTAGATGCAACTGGCTTATGGATTCCCCTCAAACAATACACATCACACAATCCCCGTCTCCAATTACCCAAACTGAAAATTATTGGCCTACCAAAAAAGTATCGTCCTTTTTGGACTCAACTTTATCAATCAATCAAGCAAAGTCAGATTCAAATCACAGAAATTGATTTCCAGGATCAAACAAACCTTATCTTGAAAACAGAATTAGGCGCAGTACATCTTGGTGCTCCCAGTGAAAAATTGTCAGAACAAATCAAAATTCTCCCTCGATTACGTCAATTATCGGTACAGGTTCCTCCCCAAGGAATTGATTATATTGACTTGAAGAATCCTCGGGAGCCAATAGTACAAATGAATGCGAAAAAACAGTCTATTGACAAGAAAAAGCAAAAGAGCAATAAATAAGTCTTATATTTATTCTTTAGATTAATTTAAGATACTTGCCTTTTTATTTAGCTAAATAAAAAATATTGCTCGCTTCTATTTAAAATAATAAGAATACTGCAAAACCTCTAGAACAAAGTTACTGCCTCATTTTCCCGTCTCAGAGTTAGCTCGGAATGAAAATGAGGAGAGCCGGGAATCACACAAAAGATATTTGTGACGCTCCGCGTCAGGGTGGGCTAACATTCTTGGTTTTGACCAAAATACCGTCTATGGGAAGTTATTTGGAAAATTATGCCTACTTTCTTATGATTACTGACTACTTTTTCCTTCAGTACTGCTCTATATTTCTGAAGAGCAGCTCTAAATCATGCTATTATCCAATTCCATAATACTCTAGGAGTGCTGGTAATATTTTTTAATTAAATTAGCTTAAAAATATTCTATATAGTTATCGTTTACACATAGATAAGCGTAATATAGTTTACCTAAAGTTAATTATATCTTTCTCACACACACTGTTTCCTATGACATTATGTTCAGGAAGATAGTTTAAGTGATATCTCTCACAATCACGAGACTACACCAAACGATTCCCAATTAGATAATTGACAAACAAAGTTATATATGCAAAAAACAAATAGTTTTTGGTAAATTATTTTGCCAATGGTCACACGGATAAAAAGAATTGGAATTATGTATTTAATTTATACCAGTATCCCCAAGGGAATATGAGGAAAAACAAAATCATTCTAACAATCCTATCAATTGTAAAATAAGTGCCATGTCTAACATTATGTATAAAAAAGCAGCAAACTATCAATCTCATTTGGAAGTAATGCAGCACCCATAGAGCATTAACATCAAAACAACGGGGAAATTTTTCCGGCCTACTTGCTGTTATACAAGTCAATTTTAGGTAAATATAGGTATACTTCTCTAGAACTTATGCTATGTGAATAGATGTATTATTTGCATCTGCACACAATCAACTTGCCAATTACTAACTGATACCAATCCAGGTAAGAAAGTAGCAAGAAGCATCAATAACCAGGCCATATTTATTGTGGCAATATCAAACTATAGTTGCATCTTAAGTTAAACACATCGAAAAAAAGTCGTTTATCTACCTCTGTAAATCCCATGACACTTGATAATAACCAAGAACTTAGCTATGAGAATTCCCAATCTCCTGGACAACCAGGGTTTTCCCTAGCAGTAAACAATAATAATCCCTTTAACCATTCTGGATTAAGTTTAGGGCAAGATCGCGATGGTCAGAAAATTCCCCATGAAGACCCCTACCCTAGTGACATTATCCCTGGTCGAGTTGCCAATATTAAGGTGATTGGTGTGGGTGGTGGCGGTGGTAATGCGGTCAACCGCATGATTGTCTCTGATGTCAATGGGGTAGAATTTTGGACGATTAATACTGATGCCCAGGCTTTGACTTTAGCGTCATCCCCCAGCCGGTTGCAAATTGGACAAAAGCTAACTAGGGGTCTAGGAGCCGGAGGAAACCCTGCTATTGGTCAAAAAGCTGCGGAAGAATCACGGGATGAAATCGCAGCTGCTTTGGAAGGAGCTGATTTGGTTTTTATCACTGCTGGAATGGGAGGAGGTACTGGTACAGGTGCAGCCCCCATTGTGGCAGAGGTAGCCAAAGAAATGGGAGCACTAACAGTGGGTGTGGTAACTCGCCCATTTGTGTTTGAAGGCCGTCGTCGCACCAATCAAGCCGAGCAGGGTATTGAAGGGTTAAAAAGTCGGGTAGATACACTGATTATTATCCCCAACAATAAATTGTTGGAAGTGATCCCCGAACAAACTCCAGTACAAGAAGCATTTCGTTATGCAGATGATGTGCTGCGTCAAGGTGTACAGGGTATCTCTGATATTATTACCATTCCTGGCTTGGTAAACGTTGACTTTGCTGACGTGCGAGCAGTAATGGCAGATGCGGGATCGGCGCTAATGGGAATTGGTGTTAGTTCTGGAAAATCAAGGGCTAGGGAAGCAGCAGTGGCAGCAATTTCTTCTCCCTTACTCGAATGTTCCATTGAAGGAGCCAGGGGAGTTGTATTTAATATCACTGGTGGTAGTGACTTGACTTTGCATGAAGTGAACTCCGCAGCAGAGGCGATTTATGAAGTAGTAGATCCAAACGCCAATATTATTTTTGGAGCAGTAATTGACGATCGCCTACAAGGGGAGGTAAGAATTACAGTAATTGCCACTGGATTTACTGGGGAAGTTCCTAGCGCACAACAACAAAATACTGCCAACAACCGAGGGACTCCAGCACCATCCTCTAGAAGGAAAGGACAGCAATCACAACCCCAGCCCCAACCGCAGTCACAGTCACAGCCCCCTAACAATTCCCCCAAACCAGTTGCAGAACCCAAGACAAAACCCGCCCTAGATATTCCCGACTTCCTCCAAAGGAGAAGGACTCCACGAAATTAATATTCCAGTCTGCTGTGACTTAGAAATATTTTTTGTATCTATACAAATAGTTACAAAGAGTACGGTATTGTCATAAATCTATCAATTTTGTCGGGTTTTTATTTCAATAGTAAGTTTGAGTCTGCTAGATACAGGCTTGAATATTATTGTGGCTATAATTATTGATTACAGGTTGCTAGTATATTTAGTCCAAGTAGCAGTCATCTCGTAACATTTTAGATTTTAGATTTTGATTGTGAAATATAGCAATGGACATATTGATTAGGACAGTATTGTTCGATTCAAGGACTGTCACCGAAGAGGCGGGGGCACCGGAACAGGGGGAGTGTGGGGAGTGTGGGAGGTTTAACTACCAACTGTCAACTGTCAACTGTCAACTGTCACAAATCAAAAGGCATTATTGTATCCATAATTTGACATTTTATAAAACCTATGACCATTTATGCTCAACTGTGCTATGGAGTAGGAAAATCAACCCTATACTGAAGCTTTTCCATGTCTAATACTCCAGCGATCGCGGTGATTTGATACTATTATTAAAATTTAATAATAGTCTGCAAAACTTAATTAAATAGCTGTATTTTTAAGCTGTATTTTTAGATATAATTTTGCTGTAACTTAGCTTAAAAATTACTTATTCTTCAGTTTATTACAATATATAGAGTAACAATTAAAGATACTCATACAGAAAATCAAATGGGTCATCTTCCCAGAATGGTTCTGGCATCATCATCAACAACTTACTATTAATATTATCTGCAATTTCTTCACTATCTTCTCTGTCAAATAGTTGTACTAATACCTTCCAATCACGTTCTCTTAAAGGCATTAGCGGTAGAGCATATGCTTTTATCTTTTCCTCATGAGTCCAATTTTTTGCTTGCAGTAATTCTGGTGGAAAATTATTTGTCACTGGTTTATGAAAAAATACAATAATTTATTTGTAGAGTAGGATGCATGATGATTTACACACACAATTATACTTAGCAAGTAAATTAGTGTTAGTCCTGAAAGAAGAACATTTGCAGAGTTTTTAATTAAAAATACTGAGCTTGAAGTTGTAAGAATATTTTTATTGATTAGTTGACATAGGGAGCCTTTTCTCGGTAACACTTAGGGTACCAAAAAACTTTCAGGGAGACAAAATTATTATAGTTGATATAAAAGCCAGGATAAAAATTTCAAGGACTATCATGACTAGCGATCGCGACTACACATTGATTATTGATAAAAGTGGGAGCATGTCTACCCCCGACCAAGTTGGTGGTAAAAGTAGATGGGAAATAGCCCAGGAATCTACCCTAGCCCTGGCAAGAAAATGTGAAAAATTTGACCCTGATGGTATCACTGTATACGTATTTTCTGGTAGATTTAAACGCTATGATGATGTCACCTCTGCTAAGGTTGCACAAATATTTCTCGAAAATGACCCTTCTGGAACCACAAACTTAGCTGGTGTACTCCAAGACGCAACTAATAATTACTTCCAGCGCAAAGCAACTGGTAACACTAAACCCAACGGAGAAACGATTTTGGTAATTACTGATGGGGAACCAGACGATCGCAGAGCCGTATTTGAGGTAATTGTCAATGCTTCTAGACAAATGGAACGGGATGAAGAATTGGGAATCTCCCTTATTCAGGTTGGTTCCGATGCACAAGCTACTCAGTTTCTCAAGGCTTTGGACGATAAGATGGAAGGAGTTGGTGCTAAATTTGACATTTGCGACACCATAACTCTAGATGACATGGAAGATATGAGTTTAATAGAAGTTTTAAATAATGCAGTCAGTGACTAAGCAAGTCTTAAATCTTTTCCCAGAAAAATTAAGAGCAAATGGCGTGGTTTCTTCTATGAACAACTTTTCAAGCTAGAAAGCGCACAGAAGGGAAGGAGAGGAGCAATTTCTTAAGTTGGCTTACCTATGACAATGAATGTGGTGAGGTACTAGTGATTTACCACATTAGTTCACCAGGAGCAACAGATCCCCGACTTCTCTAAGAAGTCGGGGATCTAAACACCCGCGACTCGTCAAAATTCATGTAGTCGAGTAATAGACTAAATATATTGTTATATATAGAACCAAAATTTAAAAAAAATAGTTATAAATGACTAGGTAACCATGATTTATCATGTTGGGGACTAGAGGATGCTATTAGAAGATCGGGACTACACCTTAATTATTGATAAAAGTGGTAGTATGTCCACCACAGAACGAGAAAATGGTAAAACTAGATGGGAAATCCTACAAGAGTCTACATTTGCTTTAGCTAGTAAGTGCGAACATTTCGATCCTGATGGTATTACAGTTTATGTATTTTCTAATACATTTCAAAGATACGATCATGTGACATCAGCGAAAGTGAAGCAGATATTTGCAGACAATCAACCTGGTGGTACAACGAATTTAGCAGGGGTGCTGCAACACGCAATTAATAATTACTTTCAACGTAAAATAGAAGCTACAACTAAGAAAAATGGAGAAATCATTTTAGTTGTCACCGATGGCGAACCAGGCGATCGCCAAGCGGTAGTTGAGACGATAATTAATGCAACTCACCGTATGGAACAACCCGAAGAGTTAGGTATTTCTCTGATTCAAGTTGGCTGCGACCCCAATGTAACTAAATTTTTTACCGCCTTAGATGACTTATTGCAAAGTATTGGTGCCAAGTTCGATATTTGCGATACAGTAACTCTAGACGCAATAGAAGATATGAGTCTTGTAGATGTTTTAATGAATGCAGTTCTTGATTGAATAAAATCAGTAATTATACAGATAAATTTCATCAAGTTTTGGGCGAAACTGAGCTTTTATATGATTATTCAGTAACGATTCAGATAAGTTATACAAATTAGCTATTGGTGGATGATAATCATTGGAGAATTAAGAAATGTTACAAGAGCGCGACTATACATTGATTATTGATAAAAGCGGTAGCATGGCAACCCCCGATCAAAAAGGCGGTAGAAGTAGATGGGTTGCAGCACAAGAGTCAACATTTGCTTTAGCTAATAAATGTGAACAATTTGACCCAGATGGAATTACTTTATACGTGTTTTCCGGTAGGTTTAAACGCTACGAAAATGTCACATCTGCTAAGGTTTCACAAATTTTTCAGGAAAATGACCCTTCGGGAACTACTGATTTAGCAGGGGTTTTAAAACATGCTACTGATAACTATTTTCAACGCAAAATAAACCATCAAACTAAGCTCAATGGAGAAACAGTCCTAGTTATTACCGATGGGGAACCAGACGATCGCAAAGCAGTGATGAAGGTAATTATTGAAACTTCTCGCAAAATGGATCGAGATGAAGAATTTGCCATTTCTTTTATTCAGGTAGGTAACGATCCCCATGCAACTCGCTTTCTGAAAGTCTTAGATGATGAGCTACAAGGGGCAGGAGCCAAGTTTGATATTTGTGATACCATCACCATGGAAGATATGGAAGACTTGAGTCTTACAGAAGTTTTGTTAAATGCAATTACAGATTAAACAATTGTGCAGGGAACAGGGAACAGGGAACAGGGAACAGGGGACAGGGGACAGCAGGCTATCAAGAGGTTTTTTGGGTTTATAATTCCGCACCCTAATTTCGTAGTGCTATAAAATAAAAATGGGAGATGTGCCTGGAATTAGGTCTATAATGATGGGATGATTGGCTCTTCTCTACCAGACTTAGGCTGAAGCATAATTAACTGATGGAGGGGCTTCATGGATGCGATCGACAGGCTGCTGAATGAACTCAAATCTGAATATGAACAGCCGCAAAATAAGTCTGTTGCGCCACAAAAACCCCAAGCAAAGCCTGTGATTCCATCTGCGCCTAGGGGTGATGGCATAGATAGAATGTTAGCAGAGGTGAAGGCTGATTTTGCTCAACAAGACTTAGCTGAAGAATTACAAAAACAGCAACAATTAGAACAAGAATCCATCAAACAAGCACAAGCCAAAGCTCAACAGTTACAAGCATCACAAAAACGAGCTCAAGATTGGTTAGGGAAATTAGATCCATTTTCTCCCGAAGGACTTTGGTTTGAAAGATTTGCCGAGAAATATGCTGACAAACTTGAAGCAGCAATGGATTATTTAGATTAAACCTGGATTTTCATGGGATTCCCAGACTGTTGGCGATTGGGTAATAGCTTAATCTGATATTATTTTGGTTACTTCATATTATTCATACAACATGAATCACCAAAAACATCGTGCTTATTGGCAGGATAATATAACTTTAATTCGCAATCTTTTATTCGTTTGGGCATTAGTATCTATCATTTTGAGCATCATTTTCGTCCAACCCTTAAATACAGTTCGTTTTTTTGGGGTACCCTTGGGATTCTGGATGGCTCAACAGGGTTCAATTTTAGTATTTGTGGGATTAATTTTTGTTTATGCTGGGCAAATGGACAAAATCGAACGCAAACACAATCTTAGGGACTGAAATGGAACGGTAATTATACTCTGACAGTAACACAACTCTCTAGCTCAAATTTACAACTATTCTTCAATCGTCAGGAAATTGACTAGGGAGTACATAATTCTTCTCTCCTATCAGTTCTGAATGGAAAGAAAACTAATTTTATACTTTGATTACATCTTCGTAAATATCTGCTATCGTTAAGTTTAACCCAATAGAATCTAAGCGTAATTCATCACCCTTACCTAAAATTTCCAATAACCAATTACCTTGAGCATCTTTACGATAAATTTCTACTTTAATTTCAGATTGGGAAACTAATACATATTCTTGCAAACTTTCAATACTTTGATAATTCAGCCGTTTTTCTCGCTTGTCTATAGTTTTAGTAGAATTAGATAGAACTTCCACAATTAAAGTAGGAAGAGTTTTAAAGTACCTTTCTTTATCATTTGGATCACAAGTGACTACCAGATCGGGATAATAGAATATATTAGCCTTTTGCACCTTGATTTTAAC
>JAAUYD010203043.1_pt1 | contig 14086 bp, 8 predicted proteins | sample 7278101 | NCBI WGS metagenome assembly JAAUYD01 (sample SAMN14350128, study PRJNA611818) | marine sediment metagenome | isolation source: surface marine sediment (0.6m) | place: French Polynesia: Moorea | collected 2018-08
GGTAAATCGAGACGCGGGTTCGCTGACGCTGCCAGATGACCAACACTGCCAAGACATCGAGCGTTCGTCAGGCGATGTCCCGCCATGGCGGGATTAAAAAGTGCCTGCGCTTTTTAAGGTGATCCAACGGCCCAACGTTGGCAAGAGCAAGTAAAAATAGGGCTTCACGGCCGCTTTTAACCCGGTAAATTTTCGGTCACGCAAAATTGAACCCCGGTTAAAAATTTTTACGGTTATCTTGCTTACCCGCGTTTCCAGAATATTTTCAAAAGAGACGCGGGTTCGTTGACACAGGTGATGCGCGATACGGCGAAAAAAAAAGGCCGTCCCAAACTACCCTGGATGAGGATAATTTTGGACGGCCGTAGCACGTCAGATGCGGTTGTTCGCCGGGCTTAAGGGCCAATCAGTTTGCCGTAACGTACCTCTTGTTTAAATACCCTGCCGGCGGCGAAAATTCAATAATTTTTGTCCTTGCGATTAATTTCTAGCTTCATGTTAACCGATAAAAAATAAAATGCAATCCTCTTTTTGGATAGGTCCTGCCTATACTCAAGTATAGTTTTTTGCGGATTTGTCATACTTAAGGATGAATTTCATAGAAGCAATTATTCCTTTGTGAGAGTAATTATTTCCTTATTCAACTCCGTGAAGATTTCTTCCGGCTGGGATTCAGGCAATTAAGTTGGGTTATTACATGATGCTGCTTGTTGCAGCACGCTGCACCAAGCAGCCTGTTTTTGGCTGTAGGGAATGGCGGCATTGGCCGGACTGGTAGACGGCAGGGATGAAAACGTGATGGCTTTAAACAGATCTTTGCCAGCCGGCCGCAGGATATGTTTTTTAAATGATTTTAACGCCTTTTGGCCGTTAAAGGCGATAACTTTGATCTTGGGGTATCGTGTGATTAACTCTGGAATGTCGTTTGGTACTTCGGAAGAGGCCACGATGCTTTGATCGAGGCTGCCCGGCCGTGCGGCAATTTGCTGCACAGCCCATAGCTCTTTGAGCGGTGGAGGGTTAACTGATGAGTCAACAAAGAATGTAAATGGAGTACCTACTATGTGAATTATGATAGTAGCTCCAACTAGCAAAAGCGATTGTCCTTTAGGGATTGTTTATCTTGAGCAAAAGGGTGATTTGGCATATCGTCATTCTTTGGATTTACATATTTACAAATTTCAGATTAGGTATTAAACAATTAATCAAAACTATTTGTTGCGGGCTAAATCCTGATTCAAAGTTCAAGAGCTTTAAAAAATGAATTGAGCGTAATTGACAGATTAAAGTTTTCATAGAAAATATTGTTTGGAAGCTTCCTTTGGAAATAGGCTATTTTGTTTTCAAAATGGTGAAACTACTCCTTACTTACACTTTGTAAGTTGGCTTCAAAGAAGTCAGTTTAGTTTTCTAAACAGTTACTTACTAATAAAAAGGGAGCTTCCATATCCTACAATAGCTCTATTTAAGTCATTATGCCAAGGAAGAAGCTTTCAGACCGAATTTGGGAAACGCGCAAAATAAGAATTTACTCCGAAGAAAGGTTAAATAGATACGGGAAGGTTTTAGAATTTGCCCTAATCATATATGGGATTTGTTTAACTGGGGTATCAATTTGGGTAATTTATAAGCCAAACCCTCTATTAAATGTTATTCAAGTAATTGTCTCTGTTGCTGTATTAAGTATGTCAATTTTTGTTTCCGCACAGAAATTTGGGGAACGTGCATTGCAAATGAGGAATCACTATTTAAATCTGGCTAATATCGAAATTGAAGCTCGGAAGCATGAAAGCCTTGAAGACGAAGACGAATTAAGAGAAATTGAAGTTAAATATAATTCACTATTATCGAGTATAGAGAATCATAATAAACAAGATTTTTTAGAATTCAGATATTCAAGAAGAAATGATCAAAATACAACTCTTCAAAAGTTAATTTGGTTGGAAAAGGCAAATCGGTGGAGATTGATTGTCCGCGATTGTATATATTTTTTTGTTATTGTTTTCCTTCCAATAATTGTGTTGATTTTTTTATTTATTTTCTAATATGCTTACACATTTTTTTGAATCGTTAAAGATTCCATCGCCATCTGAAGCATTCAGATCGAATTTTACAAAAAAAAATCTTAAAAATATCTTTTCATCTTATATCCGATATAAGTCTGCAGTTGGAGTTGATGGGATAAATAACGTCCAATTTGAAAGAGCTCTTGATGATCATATTGATCTGGTTTACCAAAAAACGAGGAAAGGAAATTATAAATTTTGTTCTTACAAGGCGAAACTAATATCTAAAGGACCTCTTAAACGTCCAAGATTAATTAGTGTACCTACTATTCGAGACAAGTTGGTTTTGAAGGCATTGGCGAATACCTTAAATCAATCGATTTCACCCCATCTTAGCCGAAAAACATTACACACCATTGTCAATGAAGTAAATAGCAACATTTCCGATAAAAAGTTTGACTACTACTTGAAACTTGATTTCAAAGATTTTTACCCATCTATTCCTCATGATAAATTACTCTACACAATCAAAAAAAGGATTCGGAAAAAAGAATTGATCAAATTGCTAGAGGATTCAATAAAAACAGATACCGTTTGGAATGGAGATGCCGTAGAAAGAATAGACTTGGATCGAGGAATTCCCCAAGGATTACCTCTCTCCAATATCTTAGCCGACATTTATTTAGATGCCTTGGACAAACAATTTAATTCTAAAGATGATATAAAGTATTTTCGATTTGTTGATGATTTATTGGTGTTTTGCACGGAACAAAATAATGAGATTGTATATAAGGAACTGAAAGAGGCAATTGAATGTTTCGATTTAAATTTACACCCTATCGGATCAAAGATGAACAAATCGAGTAAAGGGCATATTTATGTAGGTGAGGATTCAGTTTCTTATTTAGGTTACAAATTTTCTTCAGAACGCATCTCTGTTCGTGAAAAGTCAATAAAAAAAATGCGGGAATCCATCCTAAAAATTATTTCTGGTTATAAGTATTCGGAAGAAAAAAATGTTAAACGACTTGTTCGCCAACTCAACTTAAAAGTTACAGGGTGTGTATTTGGGAAAAAAAATTATGGTTGGATTCATTATTACTCACAAATTAACGATAAAACCCTATTATTTAAATTGAATGCATTTATCATGAAGATGATCAAAAATCAGCTGCCAGATGAAAAAAATTTAGAGATAAAATCATTTGTGAGAGCCTGGCACGAGATTAATCAGAATCGTAGAAAGACAAACTTTATCCCCAATTACGATAACTATAGTCGTGACCAAAAGCTGGATTTAATTAAATCGGAAATTCCAACTTTCTCTGATGATTCGGATCAGGGAATTGAGTATTTGTTTAAGAAAATAGTTTTCTCTGATATTAGATCGCTTGAAAAAGACCTTTCCAATATTTCTTAAGATCCATTGCTGTCTGATGTTTTTTACTTTCTTCGTTTCTGCTTAGGCTGACTCTTTGTTTATAAGGATGTCTGGAAGATGAATCCAAATTATATTGCCAGCTACCAGATTTGGATTTTAGACCGAGTAAAAATTATTTCCCTTGTTTAATATTGTAGCCCTCAGCTAGGTGGATGCATTTGTTGTAGTTGTAGAAAAAACACTCGCTAATTCAAGTAACAACTGACAGACAATAGAATTTCAAACAACATTCCTACAGTAGCCTAAGATGGTAGTCATTTTCCAAGGATCGCTTTAATTAACATTTGTGTTTGATTTTTCTTGAACTCAATAAAATCTTTTACCCCTAAATATTCTTTTCTAAATTCTTCAACAGTTTGAAGATTTTTAATGCTAAGTAATTGTGGGCCATGGCATTTTCTTAATCTTCTGTTAGATTCACATGGACATTTTTCATGCCCTTTGTAACAGTCAAACGCCAGAATTTCTAGAAGCCTGAGGGCTTTTTCTTGATTATCCAATCTAAATAGCTCTTGATAGAATTGTAAGATCCCTTCAGATCCATGTGACAGTTCTCCAAAAGGCATTTCACCAAATTTTTCGAAATATGAGTAGGAATAAAGATATGGAATTAAACTTTTATTTACGAAGTGTAATAAAGTTGAATTTTGCAAAAATATCTTCTTAATTCCTAGTGGAGCCCCCAAACACAAATGGCCATTCATAAATTGATGAAATTTATCAGGGATTCTATTTCCTATTTCTTTTACAGTTGGTATAGACTCTGGATATGTGTGGGGTATATTGATTTGGATTTCAAAACCATCTTCGATGATTTCATCACTACCATCAATGCATGCAGCAAATTCTAGAAATCCAACGATAGAAAAAGATTGATTTTTTTCCAGCTCTAATTTTGGATAGTTTGATTTTAGTTCATCGAATTGAGATGTTATGAGGGCTACATTCATTTATCTCCCCAAGGCTTGTTTACTTCATTTCTATCAATAACCACTAATGGTCGAATTGTGGATACTTTGGTGCTGTAATTTGAAGAATTAATTATATGATTGGGCAATCGAAGGTTTTGGGTGGCTTCATTAACAGCTACCTCTCCATATTGGCGTTCTAAGGATTTTATGGCCAGTAATTCATCAGGCGAATTTACTAGTTCAGTAAAATCTTCTTTTAAATTATCTATCCATGAGTAGAAATTTTGCTTTCTTTGAGGATATTCTGTCCATTTGTCAGCAAAATTCTCATTGGCATTTACAGGATTTGCAACCCACAGTTCACCACCCCTATCGATTATTTGTTGCTCAATATTTCCAATAATAACCTCCAGCGCATCAACAATCGTTGTCTCTCCCTGGTAAGCATAACCAGCTAAGGTTGTAATAATGATGGATATGGGTTTATCTTCAGGATCACCTGTATAGGTAATATCTCTATGACGTTTAAGGATCTGAACAACTCTTTGTAATGGGGTTTTTTGCGAATAAGGAGGTATGTCAGACGGTGATGCCTTAAAGGTTTCCAAGGTCCTAAAACTTTTCATACGTTGGCTAAACCATTCAGTATATTCTTCAGGGTTTGTTCCTTCCCAGTCAAGACAAATCTTATTGTAATTTGGATGTTTGTTGTCTGTGATGGCTAGGCTTCTATGTCCTTTATCATGATTATCTGGAATAGATGGCAAGACGTCTAAATGAAACCCAACCCCATCAGAATAATTTAGGCCCCAACAGCGTCGTTTTTCTTCAGGATCATTTTTCATCCCGTTAGATTTTACGTAGCCAAGAAGCTCGTTTCCAATAAGGCTTTTCAATTTGGCCTGAGAGATTTCAGATTTTTGCAAATTCAGCTTGCAAACTAAATCAATATCATAATCTTCCTTATCTGAAACGGGCCGAATGACTGTTCCTAAACTAAAAGAACCCTGAGGAAAAATCCTTGGATTAAAATCTGCAACGGAGGATGTTTCCCTTTCAAGCCAATTTCCAATTGAAGCATAACGATCTGCTGCTTTTTTGAAATTTGATTCTGGAATATCAAGATATTCAGTTAATTTTTGGAGGAACTCATTTAGCTGTTTTCGAGTGTACATAATTACTCCCTTTACTAATTGGTTTCAATAATAAGCCCCTTGACGAAGCCCTTCTTACTTGAAATGTTATCGTAAATGTGAAGTGGCAAATCTGCCTTGGGCATCCAGATTCGTGACCTGCCCCCAAAACTTGATCCACATCGTATGTTAGGATATGGATCAAAAGGAAGCAGGTCACTGTTGCAGAATTGAAATCTACCAGCTGATCGCGCCCAGAGCTTTTGTCTAATTCTTATAGGAACTTTTGATATAGACATACCCCATCTAACTTAACCTTGACGGAATGGTATTGTTGTACTACTCCGCAGGTTAAGGATATAGCGTCAGATTTACATTAGAACGAATGTGCGGATTACGTGAAGAAATCCCTATTTCGGTACTCTTTGATGAGCTATAGCTTCTCAGTGTGCCAGAATGCTGAAAAATTCATCATCTTGTAGACCGTTAAGCAGTGATTTCCGGCGTTTTGGCCTGTGACTGGAGATAGATCCAGCGGGTAGATGGGGGCACAAAAAAAGACATTTTTGGCTACCAGCTTTGCGTACAGCACTTCGAAGGTGCTGGATATGTAACGTAGGAGGATCAGGCCGGGGACAACGTGTTTGTATTCGGCCGCGTCGATGTTTTGTGCAGCTTGTGCATCGCATGATTCGTTAGTCTTACTGGAAAGCGATCAGCGGATTGCAGGCGACCTGCCACAGTCAACGGAAATCGCTGAAAGATATTTGTATTTTGTAAGTCTGAATATGGACGAAAAGACACGGAAGTTGCTATCTCTAAAGCAGCTGAAAGGTCATCATCCTTGCTGGTGTGGCTCAGGAAAAAAGTTTAGGAATTGTCATAAACAGGCACAATGGGGCTTCAATACACTGAAGAGAGATTTACAAAAATAGGACACTGACCACTACTTGATTTCTAGTGCAAAAGAAAAACCGTCGATGTTTTGGTCATATATTCGCATGGGAAGATCGGCTTTTGGATACCAGACCCGACCTATTTCAATCGCAATCGATACTGGGCAAGCTGGGAAAACATGTAGTGTTTTGCCCTGACCGTGAGTTGCCTTGATAGTATCTAATAGGGAGAAAAAGGCGTTGCGAAAAGCTCTCAATTGTTTGGGAGCTTTCAAGAAATCCCTATTGGGATTATCAATGGTGATTGTCCAGATGGCGGTATCTTCTCCTAATATAGATTCAATACGTTCGTTTGTGATGGTGGCACTTAAGGAAAGGTTTAATGCGAGATGCGCTCCTTGTTTTGAGGGGGGAATGATTTGGAAAGATATATCATCGCTTTCCTCATCATTTGACCATTTCCAGCTGTCTACAGGCTCTTTTTGATGCTGGTATACATCGATAGGCATTGCGTCGGACAGAAGTCGACCTAGCTCAATGAGTAATGGTTGCGGTGCAATGGCAAACACTGATAAATGTTGTATCTCACCATCATCGAGACTGGACTCAACCATAGTCTGAAATCGGCGCTGCAGATGTGTTTGCTCAATCTGCCAATATAAACTCTCGTCGTCCGTAAATGTACTGTTTTTGAGTCCTATATCAATTGGTTTATCTGTCGCAGGGAACCGATATGGATACATGGCATGATAAGCTTTCTCAAATGAAAGGACAGCCTTTAACTTCCCGAAGTTTGCTCCATACAGAAGAACATGGCTTTTTTTGTCAGGGCCAAGAGATGTTTGTAAGGCAATACGCTCCTCATGTTTACCCTTCATCGCTCGAAGGAGCTCAGGCGGGTGACCTTTTTCATCATGCTTATCTATCCGACGGTGACAAACATCACATAGAAGCATTAAATTTGAAAATTCGTGGGCAAGTTTTGGGGATAGCTCCGGATCTCCTCTTGGTCCATCTGGTTTTTCAGCAATGATATGTGCGATATAGGCAGTGCTAAACTTAGCTTTTGTAAGAGGATCACCCCAAAGTGATTTGTTACATCCATCATACTCACAACGCCCACCTGAAGCTGCCCAGAGTTGATATTTAACCTTTAGGGGAATATCGGAACGTGACATAAAATAATTCTCAACAGAAGAAGCCTTCGCCAAAAAAGTAAATAGTTTTACTTTGAGTTGGTAGACATTCATTTTTGTAGTTATTTCTACACTATAACCTTACTTTTGCGCAAAATTAAGGTAGCAATACAAAAAATTCAATCTCTATAATTCACCATTTTTCTATCAAAAAAAGTCTTTTATCTTGCTAAGCCGAGTTGAAATCAGCTATTTAAGTTTAAATACTTAATTGGATTTTGTGCCCCCTGCGTCAAGTAATGACTGACATCCCCGCCGACGTAGTGCTGGAAATCTTCGGCAACTTCTCCCTTAAAACGCCAGCGCGCCCTTGTTTTCTGTTTGGGATCGCGTGCTTTGGCCGTGTGCCAACTATGAACACGATACACCTGGCGCACGATGCCGTGGTAAACAGCTATGGCCAGCTGCACTTTTTCGCGACGTTCGCCCAACACCCAATTGCCCCTTGTAATCTCATAAAGTCGAGGGGGTGTGATCCCTCGAAAATAAAGCCTGTTTACTGTGATCAGGAGCGCAGGCTCTTGGATCATAATTTGAGGCGCTTCATAGCGGGCAACAACTTCACTGACTGACATCTTGCCGCGATAAGCTGAGTGTTGGCCAGCTACCCGATTGGCCAACTCGTTGAGGCCGACCAAGTCGATCAGGGCAGCTTCAATCTCAAACGCCTCTTTTTCCGTTAAACCGTGGCGATGTATATAGTGCAGAACCTCTTCTCCCCTATCACGAATTGCTCTAATTTGATTGAGTTTGTCGCTTTCTTTGGGCGACTTCAGGGAGAAGTTCACATGGTCAAAAATACGGTTGCCGCGACCTTTGCCTACATAAAAGATTTCGGTAGTGATCGGATCGGCTAGAGTGTAAACGTAATAGCCTATCGCTTCTGTTACGGCCGGTGAGAATTTTTTGATGTATCTGTTTTCTGTCATCCAAATAATTTAGCGGAAACGCCATCCTCGGGCCAGAATGGATGTGATGATTATTCCAATCAATAGAACATAACTTATTCCAACAAGAAAAATCGCCATTGCCGGACTCAATCCCGTCAGGCCAATTGATACATGCGCTAATTTTGATTCAGCTGTTTGTCTTAAGACCAAAAAATAAGTAGCAATTAGCAAAAAAATAGTCCCTATTAGAGCATTTCCCAATACGCCACGGCGACGCATATCAGAGCCATGTGCGGTGAAAAGCGAAAAAATGAAACCCATCCCGAGCATAAATAGCGGGAGAAAAACAAAAAAATCACCAAAGAGCCATAAGGCAAAAGTTGTCATAATTTGAGTGGCTTCAGCATCATACATAATCCCTCCGGAAAATAGCCTGATAAAAATATTTGATTTTTTCTAGATTGTGAGGTGTGCAGACCTCAGTTACAAATTATATCTTCAGGCATAGCTAAAGATAAATAGCGCTATTGGTCTATATAGGCAATTCGGCCGAATGGGGAAGTGGTTGCTTTATTGGGAGAGGGGCATTTATCCGCACAGCAAACCGTTTTTTACATCAGCGGTCAAGGCCATTATAATAAACCAAATTGAGCGGGCAAAAATAGAATAGGAGGGATCTTCATGAGCAGCAATCACCACGAATCTCGGAAAACATCTCAGGGGCACAACCTTTCAGACGCCATTCAGCTGGACGGCCACTATCTGCTGGCCCAGACCCAATACGAAGCTTCTTTAAAAGCGGTTGGATTACAACCCGGCTGGCACGTCCTCGATGCCGGGTGCGGGGTGGGCAGCTTTTTGCCCCTGATGTCGCAGCTTGTTGGCCCAAACGGCCGGATTAGCGCGGTCGATCTGGCCCCGGAAAACGTGGAGGCTGCCCAGGCCCGAGCCGCAGCCGGCCAGGTCATTTGCCCGTTTGAGGGTCGGGTGAGCACCATTACCGAGCTTCCCTACGATGACGATACGTTTGATGCGGTGTGGTGCGCCAATGTCATGCAGTATTTGAATGACGAACAGCTAGCTGCGACTTTGCTTGAGTTTCGCCGGGTCGTCAAGCCGGGCGGTTTGGTGGCCATAAAAGAGTTCGATTTTGCGATCTGGCACTTCTGGCCGCCCGGTCCAGGACTGATGTGGCGTTATTTAGAAGCACTGTTAGCCCATGGGAATCTCCATGCGATTCAGGCAGCTCGCAGCAACCATTTGCAGGATTGGGTTTTGCAATCGGGTTTGATCGAGGTCAAAACCCAAAACTACATCAGCCAAAATGTTGCGCCGCTGGAACCGGCCGAGTTCCTTTTTTTGAAGCAGATACTTGAATTCCTTTCTGCAGAGGCGCAGCATCTGCCGCTGCCGGCCGCAGACATGGAGATATGGCGGAAGCTCAGTGAGGATGATTCACCCGATCATATTTTGCGAGATCCGAATTTCCATTATCGAGAGGGATTGGTCGTGGTCACGGGGCTGGTTCCTGAAGATCAACAATCGACATGAGGTTTTTGAGCTGCGGGCGGTAGGTAATCAAATCATATGAAAAGTCCTGATTCAATTTTGCTGAATCAGGACTTTTTTCAAATCCGTGATGGCACCGTCAAACTTACCTCAGAAAATTCAACACGGAACAGATTTTCACCCTACTCCGAAATAAAGCCAACATCCCATTCCGTGAGCGTGACCTGGCCGGCCTCGCTCTTGAAGGTGGCGCTGCGGCCGGACGCTGGACTGACATCGCTATCCTTGTTGTCCTGACCCACGTTCTGCTGGGTAAAGTCATAACCGGCCGGTTCAACTACCTCCAGCTTCACGTTGACATCGGCCGGGAGATAGCTCAAGATCGCCAGCCCCAAGCCATCTGAAACCGCTTCAACCGCCAACCCGCTGTCCGGATCGATCACTGGCGTGTTGTCAGCATAAAGCAGGCGGACCGTTACCCCAGCTAAGCCCGGCTCGCTGTTGCCCTGCAAGCCGTTTTCGTTGAGGTCTTGCCAGACAAACACCTCCACCTGACCGGGTGACCACATACCGGCATCGACGTTCGTGATCGTGGCAGATCCGCTCGTGGCTTTAAACGTCTCGCTGCGGCCGTTGCTGCGCTGGACGTCACTGTCCTTCGATTCGTTGGAGCCCTGATCACGAAGGGTAAAGGCAACCCCCTCCGGCAGTTCCACCTCGATCTTGACGTTGGTATCGGCCGGGACACCGGCAAAGGTGGCCACACCATCAACTGTCACGGTCGTCTGCAGGAGGTTGTTGCTGCCGTCTAGCAGGTTCACCGTCAGCGGTTCGGTGACCAATGGATCAGCCCCTTGACGGGTACCGTTCCCGTTGAGATCATCCCAGACCTCCACCTCAATGGTAGCCGGGGACCAAACACCGGCATCAACATCGGCCACCGTAGCGGCACCGCTTTCAAGCTTAAAGGTGTCGCTCCGGCCGCTGTTTCGGTTGACATCACTGTCCTTGGTGTCGTTGGCGCCCTGGTTGGCCAGCGTGAAGGCATACCCGTTGGGCAGCACGACTTCCACTTTGATGCTTTGGTCAGCCGGTACATCCGTGAAGGTCGCTACCCCATCGACGGTCACCGTTGTTTGCAGCAGCGCGTTGTCGTTATCCAACAGGTTAACGGTGATTGGGTCGCTGACCCCCGGCTCATTGGTCTGCTTGATGCCATCACCGTTGAGATCATCCCAAACGGTGGTTTCAACGGTGCCGGGGGACCAAACGCCGGCATCGACGTCGGTCACGGTGGCGGCACCGCTTTCAAGCTTAAAGGTGCTGCTCCGGCCGTTGTTCCGGTTGACATCACTGTCCTTCGTGTCGTTGGATCCCTGGTTGGCCAGCGTAAAGGCATAGCCCTCGGGCAGCACGACTTCAATTTTGATGCTCCGGTCAGTTGGTACATTCGTAAAAGTCGCTACCCCATCGACTGTCACCGTCGTTTGCAGCAGCGCGTTGCCGTTATCGAGCAGGTTCACCGTGATCGGATCACTGACTACCGGTTCACTGGTCTGCTTGATGCCATCACCGTTGAGATCATCCCAGACGGCGACTTCAACGGTGCCGGGGGTCCACAAACCGACATCAACACTGTTGACCACCTCATCGACGACCACCGTAAATGTCCCGCTGCGGCCGTTGTTGCGGCGCACGTCGCTGTCTTTGGCTTCATTTTTGCCTTGATTTCGCAAGGTAAACGCATGATTGCCGTCCGGCAGGAGCGCCTCAATCTTGTAATTTCCGGCCGGGGCCTCCAGGAGCACAGTGCCGTTGACCGAGGTCTCGCTCGTCACAAATTCGTTGGCATTTGTGAGCAGGTTGACGGTCACCCCGTCCAAATACGGTTCACTGTTTTGCCGGATCCCGTCCCCGTTCCGGTCGTCCCAGACCTCGACTTCAACCTGACCGGTTGGTTGGTCCGGCACATCGTTGATGGTGACTTCAATATCGACCGTGGTGCTGAGGGGGGCCGCGCATGGCGCCGCACTACAGCCGTCTGGATCACCCCCATCGGTGGCCGTAAGGGAGATGATGGCCACGCCATCACCGGCCACACCGCTGATGGTGGCCAGGTTGGCCGGGCTGATGGCTACATCGGCTACGGCTGGATCGCTGCTCACGGCGCTCCACTGAATATCGGCAGCGGCTGTTTCCACATCGCTGACGATCGTCAGCAAATCGAGGTCAAACGATTCCCCTTCGTCGAGGATCAGGGTGGTAATCGTATTGACAGCCGGAGCCGTGTTGACCGGATCGACCGTCACGGTCACCGTGGCGCTGTTGCTTACCTCATCCCCATCAGAAATAGTATAGGTGAAGGAAACCTCGCCGTTGAAGGATACGGTTGGCGTGTAGGTGAGCTGGGTCCCACTCAACGCCACCATGCCGCTGCTTGGCTGGGTGAAACTTTGAATGGTCAGCGGGTCGTTGTTGACATCGGTGTCATTGGCCAGGACATCGATGTTGACGGCCGTGTCTTCCAGGGTGGTTACCTCATCGTCAACGGCAACCGGCGGGAAGTTGGGCAGCAGGATGTCAAAGATCAGGGCGTTGGAGGTGCCGCCGGTGGGTTCTGGATTAAAGACGGTGATCGTGCCGGAGCCGACATTGGCCAGATCGGCCGCGCTGACGGTCATCTGCAGCTCGGTGCTGGAGAGGTAGGTGGTCGGCCGGTCGCTGCCGTTCCAGCGGGCCACGGAGGATTGGACAAAGTTGGTGTCGTAGAGGGTCACCGTCGTCTCGGGATCACCGGCGATACTGGAGCCGGGGCTCAGGGCGACCAGAGTTGGTTCCGGATTGTTGATGATGATCAGGAACTCCTTGGTGGTCGTTTTTCCTTGCCCGTAGTCGCAGCCGATGGTCACGTCGTATTCGCCGCCGTCGGCCGGGGCACCGACAAAGTCACCGGTATCCGGATCGATGGTGATGCCGTCCGGCAGGCTGCCGGCGATAATGCGGTAGTTGGTGCACGTCTCGGCCGGGTCGGGTGGGGTGATGGTTACCCCGCCGCCGCTGCCGCCACCAGAGCTACCTCCGCCGTTGTTGGGGGGAATCTCCACCACCGGCTGATCAAAGGTGAAGGGGCTGGTGGCAAACTGGTTGGTGGCGTCCTCCACCTGGATGGTGAAGCCGAACGAGCCGGCGGCCGTGGGGGTGCCGCTGATTTCACCGGTGACTGCGTCCAGTGTGAGGCCGTCGGGCAGGCTGCCACTGGCTACGCTCCAGGTGTAAGGGGCCAGGCCGCCCTGCGCTTCCAGATCGACGTAGTAGGGCACGCCCAGCGTCCCTTCCGGCAGGATTGAGGGGGTGATGATGACCAGCGGCGGGGTAGTCACATCGACGGTGTACGCCTGGGTGACCTGTGCCCCGTCGGTGTCGGTCACGGTGGCTTCAAAGTTGTAGCTGCCGACGACGATGGTGCTGCCGAATAGGGTCCCGTCTGAATCAAGGGTGATGCCGGTGGGCAGGGCGCCCGGGATCGGGATTGACCAGCTGTAGGGAGGCACGCCGCCCACGGCCGGGAACTGGTAGCTGTATGGGTCACCGGCGTTGATGTCGGGGATGACGGTGTTTTCGATGCGCAGCGGGTCGATGTTGATAGGCAGGGTTTTGGTGATTTCAAAGACCCCAATGTTGTCGACCGACCAGTATTCGACAATGTGGCTGCCGATATCAGACACGGTAAATGGATCGGTGTAGGTTTGGGTGGGGCCGCCGTCGATGGTGTAGTAGGTGGCGTCGATGGTGAAGCCGGCCGTGGCTGTGGCTGTTAACGTTATGTCAACTGGACCGTTGTAATTCCCTAGCAAGTTAGAGGTCGGGTTGACAGCGGCCGTGGTAAATGGGGGTGGATGAACAAATTGTAGAATAATCGCTATTGATTTGTCAGCTGTAATCAGCTGAGATTGTAAGTTAAACGTGTTAAATGGAGAAGAATTTGGCGGTGTCGCGGTAAAGGTAAAGGTTGAGTTGGAATAAGCGGGCTGCGAGCCAAGGAGCCAGATTGTGGCCTGACCATTGCTGTCGGTAACAGCTGTATCACGAGACTGCGCAAGGTTA
>JAAUYD010294379.1_pt1 | contig 14080 bp, 10 predicted proteins | sample 7278101 | NCBI WGS metagenome assembly JAAUYD01 (sample SAMN14350128, study PRJNA611818) | marine sediment metagenome | isolation source: surface marine sediment (0.6m) | place: French Polynesia: Moorea | collected 2018-08
ATAGTGGGCTTAAGTATGTTCCAATTGTCAGAATGCAGTTGGTATAAGGACTTAACTAGATTAAGCTTGTTGCGAGTGTCATTTATCTGGGCAATATAACGATCGAACTGTTTATCATTTATTTCCTCACTTTGAGCATCTGGGTGAATTGCTAAATTGTGGATATCACCCTTGAATTGCGTAATCTTAGTTTCGAGATGTCCCTTAAGTTGACGATAATTGCTATCTAGCTCCGTTTTGGTGGTAGGCTCCCCTAAGATTTGCATTGCGGGGCATTTGGTATTATCTGGCCCTAAACCTCCACAACGTTGATATATCGTCATCTTATTGATGTGGATATTTTCTCTAACGAGTTCGAGCGAGAAAGGCAGCTATGCTGAGGCACAAGCTTGGGCGCGATAATCAGGGAGCAAGGGTTCGCTGACCCCCACGCTCACAGAGAATCAGTGGCTAATTTCTGTTAAATTACTAAACTTACCGATACTTGGCTCGAAGGTAACCTTACAAGTTCCCGTAGCTCCATTTCGATTTTTGCCAACAATAATCTCTAGTACACCATTATCCTCGGTATTGGAGTTGTAATATTCCTCTCGATACAGTATTAAAAGCAGGTCGCTGTCTTGTTCTATATCGCCTGAATCTTTAATAGAAGCCATAGTAGGACGTTTGTTACTCTGAGTTTCAACACCTCGGTTTATTTGAGCTAAAACGACGAATGGAACATTAAACTGTTTGGCGATATCTTTACAAGCACCCGAATATTTACCAATCGCTTGCGCTCTATTAAGAGCTGCTCTATCTCCTAGCTTTTGAATGTAGTCGAGTATGACTAATCCTAATTCTCCTTTCTCTGATTGAATTCTCCTCAATACCGCTCGGATTTTGGTAGGGGTCAATTCACTAGCTGGAGTCTCATCAATGATAATCGGTAATTTGGCTAAACTTTCTAAACCTGCTACTAAAGAATCATATTCATCCTCGTAAATTTGATGGTGAATTAATCGCATCGAATCAATCCCCGTGTGCAGAGATAGAAATCTTTTTGTCAGCTGTTCAATAGACATTTCAGCCGAAAAGAAGACCACAGGCTTTTTAACAGTATTAGCGAGATAATTAGCTAGATAACAAGCTAACCAACTTTTGCCCATAGAAGGTCTGGCAGCAATCACAATTAAATCCTGATTAATTAAGCCTCCAATTAAAGCATCTAAATCAGTTAAACCCGTAGGGAGAGCCGGAGATGAACCCTTTTCTAATTTCTTAACAACATTGGCCAAACAATCCCTAATTAATTGGGGCTTAAATTTATCTTGCTTGTTAGTTGTCAACTTAAAAACTTTTGACTCCGCTCGATCAAAAATAGTTGATAATTCGAGTGTAGTATCCGCTCCTAATTCAGCTATTTGATAACCAAGTTGGATTAATTGACGGCGTTGATATTTTTCTAAGACTAATAAAGCATAACGGTCAATATTAACTGTAGAAACAGTCCGATTTATTAGTTGAGTTAACTTAGATTGGCCACCTACTTTTTCGAGTATTTTGTGGTCAGCTAACCAAGTAGAAACAGTCATTAAATCTACTGGGGTGTTTTGGTTATGTATCGCTAAAACCCCTTTGTAGATATCTTGATGACTAGAAAGATAAAAAGTCTCTACTGGTAAAATGTCGGCCACAATCATAATTGCTTGAGGGTCGAGTAAAATTCCCCCTAATATCGATTCTTCAGCGTCAATGTTATATGGTGGTTGATTATCCATCTGGGTTGAAAATACTACTTAAGTTTTTAAGTCGAGCGGAACTGACTAATTTTTTTGAGGGGAACTCTGAGGTTTTAATTATTTTTTGTTCTGGGTTAGTCGATTGCTGAATCATTTCCTCTGCTTTAGTCCAACCTTGCTTGATAGCTCGATTTAACCAACCACCTGGATTAGAAATATCTTGTTTAGTCAGCTGGTCTTTTAAGGCTTCAATAGCAGCTAAAACAGTATCTGATGAAGCGGCTTTTATCGTTTTAGTAAGAGTCGAATTTAAGTCAATTTTTAATGTTTCTAGTTCGGATTTAATTAGCTCTTTATTTGTCGATTCTGCATTTAATTTTGGCTGGATAAATATTACTTTTTCCCCGATGGCTTGTGGGGCTAGTTTTAAATCTTCATTTTGTTGTTGTAATCGTTTAACCTGGTCCTCGATCAGGTGGAATCTAGTTAATTTACCAGCTAGCGCTTTATTCTCGCGTTTTAGTTCTTGATTTTCCGACTCTAATTTTTTAAGTTTGGCTTGGAGTCGAGTAATTATTTTCCCCCGCGAAGTAGAATTAGGTTGAGCTGTAGGCTTGACTGGTAAAGAGTTTTGTTGGCTTCTTAATTCACTAATGTACTGTTTTAGTTCTGGGTATTTATAAAGATAACTCACACTAACATTAGCTTCTTTAGCTACAGTATGAAAGTTGATTTTAGCCTGGAATTTATCTAATCTTTTAAGAGCTTGATAGACTCGATTTTTAGCATCTTGTTTCCGAGTTTCTTGAGCTTCTTTGAGAGTATTAATTCTTGATTCTCTTGTCCGCTCTTTCCCATTGTTCATCCTACTCCCTCAACTGATGCGATAATCCGATCTAGTCGCTCGGCTTGTGTGCTAAATTGTTCGACTAAAACATCATGCCCATTAGCTAATGCTTCTTTTTCTTTGTCTCTTAGTTCATCTCTCTGTTTAACATATAGAGATAACTTTTCGGATTTAGGGACAAATAAATGGCAAGTATAACAAGTCCTAAACTTTTGGCATTCTCGATCTAATTCAAGGGAGCAATAACCATAAATAGGAGTGTTGATATGAGTAGCACTCAGCTCCAATTCATGAGCTTTAGGATTAGACCAAAAGGATTTGGGCATAGATTCATAATGGATTTTTTTTCCTTCTGCATTAACTAAAGCAGATTGAATATGACCGACTTCTTTCTCGATTTGTTCACAGGTGACTTGAGTATAAAAATTAGCAGTTGTGGCTAATTCTCGGTGTCCTGCCCAAGCACTAACTACGGATAAATCATGTCCTTTATGGAATAATTCAGTTAATCGAGTTTCTCGTATAAGACGAGGTTGAAATTTGGCTAGTTCTCCATTATCATCTCTGATATTTTCAGTTTTAATTAAGGTGAGAATTGCTTTTTGTAGAGGCTGTCCACCTGAACCAGTAGGTATAACTTTGGGAACGGCTTTCAACCGAGGATGAGTTGAATCATCTTGAGAAATATTTTGGTAGTGACAAAATAAATACTTCCAATCTTTGCCCCATAAATTTTCAATGTATTCTTTTTGTTCTTGAACTACTTTAGCGATTATTCTTGTGATTGGGACAGAATGTTGAGCGAATTTTTTACCTTTTTTTCTCTCCCAAATAAGTTGCCAATTTTTCCCTACCTGCTCTAAACAATCTTTTTTGAGTAAGGCTAATTCATAAGGACGCATAGCAGTAAAAAAACAGACAATCCACATGCGGGCAATGGGGGCTGGAAGTTTGTGTAAATTTTTTTCTATCTGCTCTCTCACTGTCTTGGATATTGGGTCTGGATTACTACGAATTTGCCGGGGATAGTCACTATCTCGAATTAGGTCGAGGTCAATTTCAAACCAACCTTGAATCTGGCCCGTCGTCAAGAATTTTCTTAAACTTTTAAGTCGATTTCTAATTATTCCCTCAGTCGGATTATCTCCAACTGAAAAATCCAGAATTAAGTCCCGATTTATTTCTTCTAACTTGGAGATATTTTGCTCGACTAAATAAGTAGAAAATTGTCTTAATCCTACCAAATAGTGGTCAATAGTACCGTAAGCTTGATTGAGTTTGCACAAGTGATAAATGTATTTTTTACACAATAATTTGAACCAAACGTATTTAATTCGACTAAAATTAACCATGTATTTACTTTCTTCGCTCTTGGCTATTGAAGTATTAATTGTTCTTAAATCCCATTCGTCATCTTCAAAACTAAAAAATTTAATTGGATTTTTGTGAGCATATCTACTTAAAATATATCTGGTTAGCTCGTTTGACTCAACTGCTCTAGCCTGACAAACTTGACATTGAAAATTTTTTTTACCAGCTCTAATATATGCTATTATCATTTGTCTAGCATCACAGGTAGCACTGGGGCAGCCTAAACCATAAGCTGCTGCTTTCCGAGTGAAGTAATCACTAGTAAACCGACGAGAAGCCGCAATTAATTTATTACATTTAAGACATTTAAATTGTGCTTTTTCATCTTTTATTCTCTTAAAAGATAACTGACCTAGATTGCAGTTTGGGCAAATAAATTCATTATTATAGTCTTTTTTCCAATCTATTTTAATCATTTTTAGTTATCTCTTCTCCGCCCTTAATTCTTATTTCCAGTAAACCCAGATCTTTTTGAATCTCTCTGGCTTGTCTAACCAGGCCTAAGTTATTAGCTTTTTCCTCTTCAGCTTTTAGTCTTTCCACATCATGTTTCAGAAATGGCAAATCTTGTTCTGATGTCCTCCAATCTCCACAACGCCAACAAGCATTAATTGTCGGACAAGACTCTTTTAGATTACTTCTGTGGCATTCTCCTACTTGAGTAGTTATCTGGTGCATCCTCAAACGCATATACTCTTCAATCACGTTTTGAGGCTTATGAGTAGCTACTACTTTTCCTTCGATATTGACCCATTTTTTTTCTTTAATTAAGTCCTGATATTCATCTCCTAATACTTTTTTAAGCAGATGTTTATAATGATTTTGCAGCTCGGGATTACGATGTCTAAGGTATTTTTGAATAATTAAGTCTCTAATCCCCGCATTCGTTAATATCGTCCCCACTGTGCGTCTAAATTGGTGAGAAGTAAAATGCCAACGTTTTCCATCTTTTGAGCAAATATTACATTGAGCCGCTAATTGATTTAGCCAACGATTGAATGTATTACCATGCATCACTTTAGCCACAGGTGTAAAATTAAAATTTTGAACCCCCTGAATCTTTTTTCCCCCATCTTTATTGCTGCAAAATAGTTTTTTATAACTCTCGCCAAAGTTTTCTCGTATATACTCTTGTTGCTCTTTAATTATTAGGACTAAATCTAACGGTACTGGTAATTCATCTTCTCTTTTAAACTTCTCTGTTTCTAATCTTAATCGCCATTGCCTCCCTCTTTTCCTCAGACAATCTAAAGGTAAATTGAGCAACTCTCCAATTCTTAATCCTAAAGTTCTAATTATTAGAACTTTTCTTTGCATTGGTTTGGGGAAATGATGTAAATTTGACTCCAACTGATTCCAAACCTCTTCGGGGATGTAATTGATTTCACCGTTCTTGTGTATCCAGGTTTTTCCTTTAAACCAGTAAGTATTGATATCTAACCACCCCTCAAGACGACAGGTATTAAAAAAATTATTTAAACTTTTGTAATGAGCAGCGATTGTTGATTCTTTAATTTCAGTTAGATGAATCCAATAATCAAATTGTTCAAATAATTTATTATCTATGTCCTGAACATCCTTAATTCCTTTTTCTCTGAGAAATTTAGCAAATTTATTAAAATGAGTTATGTCTGAACGTATATAATCTATGGCAAATTTTAAGTTAGCTCTTGTCAAAACATAAAGCTTGGCTAATAAATTAAACCATGAGGGGCGAATTTTACTAAAATTAATTGTTAATATTTGGCGGTGTTCATCAGTTTCTAAACCTAAATCTTCTCGGGTTCGCCAAATATCTTTTTGTAGGAGAGCCTTATTTAATAGTTTTGATGGGACTTCTTTCTCAAATAACCCATCATAATCTTCTGCCCTCCAATTTAACTGGTTTAAACTCATTCTTCTGCCTCTGCCTCTCTTTCAATCACTGACCATAAATTAGCCTCATTAATTACATGGGAATAAGTGTCCAAAGTAGTAGAAATACCCTGATGCCCCATTAAATACTTGACTCGCTCTGGTGAATAGTTAGCCCTTAAAAGTCGGGTGGCATAGCTGTGTCGGAATAGGTGCGGATAAGCCTTAATTCCCGTTTTTTTTTCTAATCTTTTCAGGATTTTATTCGGTGTATTCAGGCTTATTGGTGCTCCGATATTGCCTGACCAAATGTTGACAAAAACATATTCTGAATCGTTTACCGGATACTCTTTGATTAGATACTCATCGTATAATTCAAGTAATTCTTTAGTAACTGGGATTGTTCTTTGCTGTCCTTTGACTAATGCTCTATTAGGGTTGTTTTCTCTTCTGACGATCCGAAGAAAATAATCTCCATAATCTCCAATATCTTCATGTTTTAGTCCTTATAACAACAACAAAATTATATTGCTTAATATAGAAAAAACAACAACAACTGGATATTTTTTATGGTAGAGTAAATCTATCAAAGTTTTCCACGAAGTAAAAGTGATAAGTATAGAAAGAGCAATCGACCCTCAAACCTCCGAGAGATTTTGCTGCGTATTCGACACCGAAACTTGCTTACCCATCGAACCTATCCAAAGGTACTTAAATTACTGTCGTAAGCGACAACTAGCAGCTAATACAGTCAATACCTATGCTTGTCGCTTAGTCGATTTCTGGCATTGGTTAGAGTACAAATCTCTTGATTGGCAAGATGTAGGTTTAAAGGAACTAGCAGATTTTGTTAACTGGTATCTTCTTGGAGGAGATATTGAAGTCATCTCAGAAGAGTTTAGAGAAGCCGTCTCCAAACGTAGCTCCCGTACTGTCAATCTGGCAGTTACAGCGATTCAAGGGATGTATGAGTTTCACGTTGTAGAAGGTAGAGTAAACGAAAAACAATTTACTAAATTGGCTCATGGCTGGGGTAAGCGTGGTGGTTTCTTAAGAGGAATTGTCAAAAGTACTCCAGACAAAAAAAAACGCATCAAGGTAAAAGAACCAAAAAACTTTCCTGGTTGTCTTACTGACGAGCAAGTAACTCAACTAGCTAATGGTTGTTATACCTATCGAGATAGGCTCATAGTAATGCTTTTGAGAGAAACAGGAATCAGACGTGGTGAACTATTAGGCTTACATTTAGTTGACGTTCAAAACTTTGATAGCAGAGGACGAATCAGGATTGTACGCAGAGATGATAATCCTAACGGTGCAAAAGCCAAAGGTACAGAAAGAGAAATCCCCATCCTACACAACTGTGAAGACATACAAGAAACATTTCAGGCTTATTTACTAGAAGAATATCCGACTCAAGCAGAACAACAGGGACATGGAATGTTATTCGTAAATCTGGATGGCCAATATGCGGGTAAACCCATGACCAGTGCGCGATTGAATAATTTATTTGCTCAACTTAAAGATAGAACTGGTATTGAAGCTCATCCCCATTTATTTCGCCACACCTTTGCTACCCGTATGCTCAAAGCTGGATATCTTGACCAATACGTGCAGCAGTTATTAGGACATAAATCCATCGCTACAACTAAAGATATTTACTCTCATGTACTCGATGAAATGAATTTAGATGCTTATTTAGCAAAAGAAGAAGAATAAAATGTTAACTTTACAAGCTTTACAGGAAAGAGTAGTCAATTCTGAATTGGGTCAGGAATGGATTAATGACTCTTGGATGAATCAAGATGTTTGGGCTTTAACTGATTTGGGTTATACAGAAGAAGAATTAAAAATCAGCGGTATTCGTAATCTTTATTTCACAAATTTTTCATTGCCTTGGCTTAAATTATTGGCTAAATTAACTGCTAAAGCTATCGCTAGAAATAAGCATAGTGTAGATATAATTAGAAGCAGAAATTCCCAGCTCAAACAATTAGATGAGTTTTTAATATCTACAGGCTATACTCAGCCTCAACTGCTCGAAAACACTTTATTACAAGAATTTATTGCTAAGAATCGACAACGACAATCTACTATTAACTACATCACTAAACTGTGGGCTGAAGAACAATGGCTAAAACTTGATTATATTTCTATTAAACTTCCAATTAAAAGGCCAAAAATAGAGACCATTCCCGAAGAAGTTTTACATCAAGTTTATGAAAATTTTGATTTATTTCCAGCCCCATTGGAGCGGTTTTTTCGATTACAAATTATCTTAGGATGTCGCCTTGGAGAACTCCTAAAAATACCTCGCCAATGCCTAAAGCAAGAAGGCGAAAAATGGTTTTTATTAAGATGGATTGAAAAGCAAAAAAACTGGAAGTTTTATCAAATACATCCGTTAGTAGCTGAATTAATCTTAGAGCAACAAAAGTTTTTAGATACAAAGCTTGGTTCAAATTCTGATTTTGATAAGTTATTTTGTAAGATTTCTACATATAGTAAAAATACTGGTAGTCGAGGCAACAGATTCAAAGTAGAGCCAGTTTATCTTTCAGAAGTATTAAACAGGAAAACTATCTATGCATGGTTAAAAGATTTTAGTGAAAAAGCTCATCTTAAAGACAAACACGGCAATAAATTTAATCTGACAAGCCATATGTTTCGACGTACGAAAGCAAGCATCATGGCTTATTGTGAAGCAGAAGATGAGTATATTGCTGCTGTATTGGGTCATAGTTCTTTAGATATGCTCCCCCATTATAGAAAACGTTCTTTAGAGCGATTAGAGAAAGAAGCTAATGCTAAAAACTACGTAGATATGTATGGTCGAGTTACGAGCTTTAAACCAAGAAAACGTCGATACGAGCAATTAGCAGACATCATGGAAATCAAAGTTAGTACAAGTTTAGGGGAGTGTCATCGACCCACAATGTTAGGAGATTGTCAATACCGATACGCTTGTTTAGGCTGTGGCTATCATCGAGTCACAGAAGAAGATAAACCCAAAATAGAAATCGATATCAAAAATTTAGAGACAGATTTAAAACAAGCAAACACTGCAGGAAAAAAGCGAACAAGTACTGAAATTAATAGATTACTAGAGTTATTAAAAACTAGATTACAAGGATTAAATAAAATTAACAACTTGAACGGAGATTGAAATAATGGTTAATCGTAAATATCAACCTGTTTCTATTCATCAAACATTACATGGCACATTAAAAGTCGATTGGGAGAGTCAGTATAAAAATGAATATAATTGTCCTGACTGTAAGGAGAATATTAAAAACTATAGATTTGAAAAAAAAAGTAAATGTAAGTTTGAACTTAACTGTGTCAACTGCGGTAAAACAATGAGTTTGACTAATAAAGTTCCAGCATATATTTATAATTACTGTCCCCAAATAGAATGCCCTAATCCTATATGCACTAAAATCGGTCATGACGGACAAAAAGGCTGGATATATCTTCACGCCTCTAAAAGAAGAGAACAGCATAGATGTCGTTTTTGTTGTATTATTTTTGATAATAGTTCAACTCATTATGCTGGGTGGATAGGTAGTCAAATAGAAGAAGAGTTGTTACCTTTTTGCTTTGATGAGGATACTTGGGATTTGCGACATTTTTATCAACAACCTAAAAACAATAAATTATATTTCCAAGAAATAAATCCTCAATGGTATCGAAGAGAAATAAAAAAATATTTCTATTACCTATTAAAGTCAAAAAGAGCTAGTAGTGATTTAACTATCAATTCTAAACTCACAGCATTTAAACAACTAGGAAAAATAATCATTAACCAGAACATATTAAATATTTATAGTATTAATAGAGATACTATAATAAATTTCTTAGATAACTGTAAAAATAATCAAAATGACGTCATTAATGGAAAACTAAGTAATTTAAGAAATTTCTTTGAATGGTTAAATTTAGATACTTCGTTATTAATTCGCAGTCGTGATTTTTTGAAAGAAAATAGAAACGATGTCGATTGGTTAGATGAGGTAACTCGTCAGGGTATTAAGCGAAACTTAGATAAAATACCTCTTCCCATCGCTCGTCAATATTTAATTCAAGCCTATATTGCTGCTAGACCTGGAGATGTATGTCAATTAGCTTTTGATTGTTTAATAGAAGAAAATGGGAAATGGTACATTAAGTTTTTTCAACAAAAGAAAAATAGACATCATAAAATACTTGTTAGCCGAAAAATTAGAAGAACAATAGAAGAACAACAGCAATGGATTAGAAATACTCTGGGTGAAGATTATTCCTATCTATTTTGTCATTTTAGAGGCATACATATAAAATCCTATCCAGAATTTTCTAATATTAAACCTTTACCAATACCACCTCACGTAAACGCAGATAATAATCCATTAATTCGCATCATACGTCTGTTAATAGAAAGAGAAAATATATTAGATGCCAATGGAAAAAAGCCTACCTTTACCGGAAAAATTACTCGTTCTACTAGATTACAAGAGGTTCGTATAAAGTATGGGATTAAAGCTGCTCAATTGTATGCAGACCATAAAACCAGTAAAACTACTTTTCAACATTATGCACCACCAACCAAAGAACAAGTAGCACAGGTGGATTTGCCATTTCAGGAACTTTTGATGAATTCTGATAACAAGTTTTTGCCTTGGCAATCAATACCTGAAAGTCTCTTTAAAAACCCATTAGCCCATGAACTAGATTTAGAAATTTTACCTCGTTTAGTAGTTTACGGACATTGTACTTTAGACCCCAAAATCCCTTGTCCTGTTAACCTTTTCCCTAAGTGTTACGGCTGTTCTAGTTTTCGTCCCAGTACGAGTAAATTACCTCTATACGAAAGGCAGTATCAAGGAGAAAAACAGAGACTAGTAGAAGCAGAAAAAGCCGGTGCCGAATTAGTACTTGAAGAAACCAAAGCAACTATTGAAGCGATGGATAAATGGCTACCTGAGTTGAGGAAATTAGCTAATGGTTAATCGAGAAAAACAAGCTGATGTTCTCCGTCGTACCCAAGCCAAAAGGAAAGAACGGAAGAAGGAACAGGTACTAAAAGCAATTCAAGAGATACAGAAGGATTCAAAACCTTTGACTTTCAAGAATATAGCTACTGTAGCTGGTTGTTCCGTATCTTATCTTTACAAGTGGGATGATATCAAAGCTTATATTCACGAACTACAACAGAAGAAAGACACTACATTAAACTCTCTAGAAAAACCAGAGGGTAAATATCAACCCCACAGTCTTAAAACCTTACATCAAGTAGCTAAAGATAAAATTCGTAAGCTGGAAGAGGAAATTAAAGAACTGAAACGTCAAAATGAAGTTCTCAGAGGTCATGTAGTCGAAATCTATGAAATAAGAGATGAAAATGAAAGACTGCTCACTCTCTTAAGAGAGTTAACTAACTCCAATCCATCTAGTAAAATAGTTCCGATACAAGCTCCAATTAAAGCTGCTTCTTCTCCAAAATTAACTGACAAAGATCCTCAAGAATTAGTAATTGAATCTCTTAAAGCAATGGACATCAAAGTCAGTTACAAGTTAAGAGAAGAAATAGCTAATCGAGACCTAGAAAAAGTCAAGTTATCCATTGAAGCTTATCAACAATATCGCGATAGTCATCATGTCAAAAATCAAGAGGCTTGTCTACTATCTATGATTTGTAATCAAGCAGAGCCTAATACTGAAAGTCAAGTAAAAGTAAGTATTAGACCTCCAGAAAAAATCAGAGCAACTAAGGATAAAAAAGAGCGAGCTAACCCCAAACTAATTAGCTCTGATAAACTGAAAAAGTTAAGCAGTATTTTTAACAAACATGGATAATAAAACCCCATATAATATTGATGCTGAAGAATCTATATTAGGAGGCATTTTACTTGACCCTAACGCCATAATAATCGTTAGCAATATTTTATCTATAGAAGCTTTTTATCTTTCTAGTCATCAAGACATTTATAAAGCAGCTTTAGCATTACATAACAAAAACAAACCAATAGATGCTATGACCGTTTCTACTTGGTTAGCTGACCAAAAATTACTGGAAAAAGTAGGAGGTCAACCTAAGTTAGCTCAATTAATGAGTCTTACTGTATCTACGGTTAATATTGACAGATATTCAGAGTTAGTTTTAGAAAAATATCAACGCCGTCAATTAATACAAGTGGGTCAGGAAATAGCTGAATTAGGGTATGACACTACAAGTGAACTAGAAACTATTTTTGACCAGTCCGAATCAAAAGTTTTTAATTTGACGACCAACAAACAAGACCAATTTCAACCAAAATCAATTAAGGATTGTTTGGCTCATGTTGTTAATAAATTAGAGAAAGGTTTATCTCCGGCTCTACCTACAGGTTTAACTGATTTAGATGCTTTGATTGGAGGCTTAATTAATCAGGATTTAATTGTCGTCGCTGCTCGACCTTCTATGGGAAAAAGCTGGTTAGCTTGTTATCTGGCTAATTATATTGCTGATACTGTAAAAAAGCCTGTGGTCTTCTTTTCTGCTGAAATGTCTATTGAACAGCTGACAAAAAGATTTCTAGCTATGCACACGGGGATTGATTCGATGCGATTAATGTACAATCAAATCTATGAAGATGAATACGAGCGATTAGTAGCAGGTTTATGTAGTTTAAAAGAATTATCGATTATAATTGATGATACTCCAGCAAGTGAATTAACTCCAACTAGAATGCGCTCTGTACTGCGGAGAATTCAATTAGAAAAAGGACAATTAGGATTAGTTGTACTCGATTATATTCAAAAGTTAGGAGATAGATCCGCAGCTAATAGAGCCCAAGCAATTGGTAAATATTCAGGTGCTTGTAAAGATATCGCTAAACAATTTAATGTCCCATTTGTAGTTTTAGCTCAAATTAACCGAGGAGTTGAAGGACAAAAGAATAAGCGTCCAACTATGGCTGATATTAAAGACTCTGGAGACATTGAACAGGATATGGATTTAGGTTTGTTACTCTATCGGGACGAATATTACAACTCAGATACCCAGGATTTTGGCATTATGGAAGTTATTGTCGGTAAAAATCGAAATGGCCGGACTGGAACTTGTAAAGTTATCTTCGATCCAAGTATCGGAAACTTTACTAACTCGAAAAGAAAAACTGGCAAAACTTAATTATAAGTGTCCTGTTTGTAGAACAACATTATCTGAGAGTTGTGCCTAATTGATTAATTATACAAAGCTTAATACGTTAGAAAATTAATTATTAAGAAAATCTGAAAGGCGTCGTATTTGAGTTTACTTTGTGGAAGATAAATAGAAAGTTTTTATTTAACAAATAATTTACGTTGTAGAATCGATATAATAGTCCACAAAGCGCCCCTTTACGCATCCCTGTCCCGTTAAACATTAAAATCATTAATTTGTCTCTGAGATTGTTACAGGCATTAACTAGAGTTTCTATTTGTTGGTCAGTTAAACAGCCGGGAAACTTCTTAGTTTCTTTGAGCTTGACTAATTTATCTTTAGTGGGTTTTCCTGTCGCGATACCTGCTAATATTCCCCTCGTTCTACTTTTTATCTTGCCTGCTTTATAAACTGCGTGAAATCCCTCGAAGTTATTAAAATCAACTGTTTGACTGCATAAATGATATTCGTAGAATGTTGAGACAGCAGTAATCGCCCTATTAATTGTCTTCTCTGATCTTTTAGCTTCTACTGGTTGAAGAGAAATAACTTTTGATATTTGTCCTACTCGCAGCCAGTAAGCAAAATCCGCTAAATCTTGATGAAGATTAACATTGCGCCAATCTAAATTTTTGCCGCTCAGGAATGCCCACCACATTTTTAGATCGCTGCCATAAGCTTTGACCGTATTGGGCGAGCGACTGGTACTTAGAGATGTTAAGTATCTTTGGATTGGTTCGACTATTTCGTAGTCTTCGTCCAGCATTAACCAGACAGTCCGATTGGTATAGGGGTCAATTCCTTCTCGTAATGTAAGCCTCATGTAATATACAATAGCACACAACAACTCGTTGTACAAGGTAAATTTAGAGTGATGCTAACTTTATTCAGCGGGTCAAAAATTTCTTGTTGTTGTTGTTGTTTATTATTTATTTTGTGGGGCAGATAATTCTGAACTCCGCTTAAAGGAGGACCAGATGGTAAAAGTCGATCAGCAGCAATTATCAAATTTAGCTTTACTTGGCGATCGTACTGGTTTTTCTGCTTTTCTAGTTGCGCTTCTAGTTCTTCGATTTTGGTGTTTAGTTCGTCAGTTCGAGCTAGAGTTGCTTCTTCACTAGTTAA
>JAAUYD010148392.1_pt1 | contig 14079 bp, 9 predicted proteins | sample 7278101 | NCBI WGS metagenome assembly JAAUYD01 (sample SAMN14350128, study PRJNA611818) | marine sediment metagenome | isolation source: surface marine sediment (0.6m) | place: French Polynesia: Moorea | collected 2018-08
ATGAATGACCTGAATGGTGACGTTCTCGTGAGGCTCGAGACGATCGAGCGTACGGTTGCGCATTTCGACGACAATGTCCGGCGTGGTCCGGCGCAGTGGAACGACGACCAACTGCGACGCATCCAGCATGCTCGCGCATGGCGTTCGGATCGCATCCGCACCTGCAAGCCGAAGCCGCTTGCCGACCATCCACCGTTCATCGCAATCAAACTGCGCCTGATCACGCGCAAGAGCCTCGGCGGTATTCAGACCGACATGTCGAGCCGCGTGCTGGACCGCGCCGGCGAGCCGATCGACGGCCTGTACGCGGTTGGCGAGGCCGCGGGCTTCGGCGGCGGGGGCGCCAGCGGCCGCCGCTCGCTCGAGGGTACCTTTCTTTCCGGCTGCGTCCTGACGGCTCGCGCGGCCGCAGAGGCGATCGGGTAGGGCTTATCGCATCGGCTGGCGTCGCCAGTAGGTCACCGACCGCCACAGCCACTCGACGGGGCCGAATCGATAGCGCTCGAGCCACCACGTACTGAACCACAGCTGGAAGCCGATCACCGCGGCGACGAAAGCCATCTGTGCGAGGCGCGGCACCGAGCCGTACAGGCCTAAACCGTAGCCGTAGAATACGGTCGTCAAAATGACGGAGTGCATCAGGTAGTTGGTCAGCGCCATGCGACCGACGGCAGCGAAGCGGCTCATCAATCCGGCCAGGGCGCCTGACTTTGCGATCAGCATGACAAGCCCGATGTGCCCGAAAGCCACGAGTATGCTGCCGAAATAATTGGCGAAACTGCCCGTTGTCAGCGCGTACAGCGTGTCGAATTCGTGCGCGTACAGGTCGAACGCACTGAACACCGTCAGCGGCAGCCCGAGCAGGTAGCCTGCGAGCATGAATTTCGTGTAGAACGCGGTCGAGCGTTCGGCCGTGAAGATGCCGAGCTTCATCAATGCCATACCGATCAACATCAGTCCGCCAACCCGGAACAGTCCGTAGCCGAAGACGAAAAACAGCTGCATCATCGCTACGATGGGCGCGCGGTGTGCGACGATGCCGGCGTAGTCGCCACGATAGATGTCGACCTCTTCGGCGATGTCCTCGTCCGTGGGCATCATGAAGGCGCGCATGCCTTCCCAGTCCTCGAGCGCCTGGCGCTGCTCGTCGTCAAGCTCCTCGCCCTGTTCCACGAGCACCTCGATGTCGGCAACGATGCCCATCATCTTGGTCGTCTGATAGACGTTGCCGTAATTGAACAGCAGCGTAACGGGCAAAAGGAAACACGCGACGATGATCAGCGTGCGCGGTGTGCGCTTGCGAAACAGGTAAGCGAGCATGCCGATGAGCGCATACATGAACAGTATGTCACCGATCCATATCAGGTACGCGTGGATGGCGCCGATGACGACCAGCCAAAGCTGACGCCGGTAGTAGAAGCCTGCCGGTTTATTGCCGCCCGACTCGGCACGGCCGCTCATCAGGACGATACCGGCGCCGAACATCATCGCAAAGATACTGATGAACTTCTGGTCGAACAGGATATGGGTGACGATCCACGTGCCGATGTTCCAGGGCTCGGTGCCGCCCATGCGCAGTGGATTCGTGTAGGCAATGAACGGCATCGCAAACGCGTAAATGTTCATGACCAGAATGCCGAGAATGGCGATTCCGCGCAGCAAATCGAGGCTGACGAAGCGCTCACGCGCCTGCACCGGACCGGCCGGGCGTACAAAGGCAGCCGAGTCGCCGGCTTCACTCATGATCTGGCTCCCCCTCTCCAGACAATCGACAATCAGTCGTCGAGGTGGATGTTAACACGCCGATTGCGGCGGCCTTTCTTCTCGACCTTGCCGATTCGCACCGCGCCAACTTCGGCGGTGGAGCGAAGATGTGTGCCACCACAGGGCTGCAGGTCGACGTCCGCTATCTCGAGCAGCCGAATCGAACCCTTGCCGCGTGGCGGTTGCACGGACATCGTCCGGACGAGCTCCGGATTGGCATCGAGTTCGTCTTCTGTAATCCAGCGACAACTCACCGCGTGGTCTTCGGCAACCAGTCTTTGCATGGCAGCGCTGACGGATTCCTTGTCGACGGTGTCTTCCATGTCGAAGTCGAGGCGGCTCTTGTCGGCGCTGATGTTACCGCCGGTAACCGGGTACAACAGAATCGAACCCAGGAGGTGCATAGCCGTGTGCATGCGCATATGGCGATAGCGCCGGTCCCAGTCGATCGTGAGTTCGACGGTAGTGCCCGGCGTCGGCAGATCGCTTGCATCGGCGACGAGATGACCGATGTCACCGTCGACATAGCGCGTATCGACGATACGCGCCTCGCCGCCATCCCAACTGATCTTGCCGGTGTCGCCGGGTTGGCCGCCTCCGAGCGGGTAGAACACCGTCTGATCGACGTACACACACTGCTCGCCGGTCTGCGTTACCGTCGCACTGCAGGCCTTGCGATAGGAATCGTCGCGAAACAGCTCGGTCGTCAAAGATGTGCCTCCAGCCAGTCGCACAGGTCCGTGAGCACCGCATCCTGCTCGGGCTCGTTGAATATCTCATGATACAAGCCGGGGTAGAGCTTGAGCGTCTTGTCGGTCGAGCTCACAGCGGCGTGAAACGCCTGCGAGCCCTGTGGCGACGTCAGCTTGTCCTCCTCGCCGTGCATGATGACGAGGGGCAACGTGACTTCGGCAGCGCGAGCGAGCGCATCGTCCATCGCCTTCGACATTTCGGCGATCAGACGGGAGGTGAGCTTGCCGTGGTGCACGAGCGGATCCTTGAAGTAGGCCTCGACCACGCCCGGGTCACGGCTGACCAGCGTCCCGTCGAGCGCGATCATCGGCAGTGTCGGCAGCAGGGCGGACAGTAGCCGGTTCAGCCACAGTACGAAGGCCGGCGGCGCTTCGTCCGTGCTGAATGCCGGTCCCGACAGTGCGGCCGCGCGGAACCGGTCCTGCCGGCTCATCAGGAAGCGTGCCGCGATGAGACCGCCCATGCTGTGCCCGAGCAGCAGCAGCGGCAATTCGGGCTGTTCCCGACGAACCTGGTCGAGCAGCGCGGTAACGCCGTCGAGGAAAACACTGAATCGGGGCACATGGCCGGCATGCCCGTCAGACTTGCCATGACCATAGTGGTCCAGCGTATGGACAGCGAACCGCCGGTCGGTCAGGCGTTCTGCAACATGCGCGTAGCGGCTGCTGTGTTCGCCGAGACCGTGCACGACGAGGACGGCCGCGCGGGCTTCGCCCTCGGGAAGCCAGGACTGCCGGTATAACCGGCTCGAGCCGCGCGCTTCGCTGTGGCGAAACTCGAGAAAACCCTCGGTACGGGTCAACCCGCTTTTCTCCGCGCCGGCGCGGTCTTCTTCGCCGGCGCCGGTTTGCCGAATTGCTCGATATGCTGATCTTCGTAGGAGCGCAGGATCGGATCGAGCGTGCGCGAGATCTGGGTCTGGATACGGATGCGCTCAATGCGTGGCCACGTCGAACGCTCGCCTTCCTCGATGAGTTCCCGAATCTCCTCGTGCGTGCGCCACGACAACGCACGCAGCGGGTTGTGCAGTTTCCTGCGCGGCGCAATCGTGATATCGCCCTGGTAACTCTGGTTGATGATCGACAGCGCCGAGTTCGCAACGCGCTCGACCTCGGGAATCCAGCGCAACGGTTTTTCGAAAATTGCAGCGCCTGCATTAACCCAGGCCCTTGCCGTGTCGATCAGCGCGTATTTCACTTCGGAGACGGCATCTGTCTTGCGCTTCGTCGTATCGATGAACGGCAGCACATAGGGATTCGTCTGGCTGACGATGTAGTGATTGACACCGTACAGCCGCGCGAGACGCTTGGCCGGCAGATCCTCACTCAGCGACCCGTCGACCCAACGACGTTCCGTGTACGCCTGGCGCTCGCCCTTGTCGTTTTTCGCCATCAGCACGACCGGCGGGAAGAATCCGGGAATGGCGGTCGAGGCGAGCACGGCTTCGCGCATGAAGGCGTTGGGCGATGTGTCGGCATTCAGTAATCTCGACTTCTGGTGGTTTTCCGACGGCGCCACGGGCACGTTCATGTGCCGGCCCGTCAGTTCCAGCGCTTCCTCGAACGTCACGTCGGGAATGACGTGCTCGAGTACGTCCCAGATGTCCTCGGCCGTAACCCGGTCGGTGCCGAGCTTGGACGTCACGCGCTGCAACAGGCCGGACGGCGCGTCCTTGCCCGGCATCCAGTCGGGTTCGAGGTATTCGTCAAGCTGGTCGTCGCTGTTCGAGCACAGTACGCTGCCGATGATGGCACCTCCGCTCGATCCCGAAATGATGTCGGGGAGGAGTCGTTCGCGCCACAGCGCCTTCGCGACGCCGAGATGGAAGTAGAGCAGGGTGCCCGAGCCGCTCATCATGAGTGCAGAGCGCCCGAAGCAATGGCTCGCGCGCTGGAAGAAGTCGAGTTTCTCCTCGAACCTGATGCAATCGACGTCCGGGCTCGCGAGGTGCTCCAGCGCGAGCGTAATCTCATCGACGTAGTCCTCGATGAGTTTCTTGGTGCCGAACTTGGATTTGCCGTAGAGCTCGGTCGCACCCATGCCACCCATGTTGCCGTGGATGCCTTCGTTGAGTGCAAACAACAGGCCCCGATCGTCGTGACGCGCGCGCAGCGCACGAAGATGATCGAGACGACTCCGAATCGCCACGAAGTCATAACGGATCGACTGATCCATGACCTTCCAGCGCGTTGCGCCGGATTCTTCATCGTGCTCGATCGCGGCCTGCTTCCATTCCTCGTAGCTCGAGGCGTTTTCCATCGCCGCTTCGAGCTCTTTCAGCCGGTTCTTGAATACGATTGCTGTTCTCCCGTCAGGCGGCTCCCCTGAGTTCTTCCGCCATCATAGCCCGCATGTCGATTTTTCGTATTTTACCTGTAACCGTCATCGGATACTCGTCGACAAAGCGCACATAGCGCGGAATCTTGAAGTGCGTGATCTGGCCGCGGCAATAGTCCCGAAGCTCTTCTTCCGTGGCCGTTGTGCCGTCCTTGAGCTGAATCCAGGCGCAGACTTCCTCGCCCATCCGGGCATCTTCGACGCCGAACACCTGGACTTCACTGACCTTCGGATGCGTGTACAGGAATTCCTCGATCTCGCGCGGATAGATGTTCTCGCCGCCGCGGATGATCATGTCCTTGATGCGCCCCGTGATGCGAACGTAGCCGTCCTCGTTCATCGTGCCGAGGTCGCCCGAATGCAGCCAGCCATTGACGATCGTCTCGGCGGTCTGCTCGGGATCGTTCCAGTAGCCTTTCATGACCGAGTAGCCACGCGTGCAAATCTCGCCCTGCTCGCCGATCGGTACGACCCGATTGCTCGGATCGACGATCTTGATCTCCACGTAGGGAATCGGCCGCCCGACGGTCTGTGTGCGATTCTGCAGCGAGTCCTCGGGTAAGGTCATGTGATTGATCGGGCTGACCTCGGTCTGGCCGTAGCCGATCAGAACGTTTTCCATGTGCAGGTCGCCGATGATGCGCTTCATGAGTTCCTCGGCACAGGGCGCGCCGGCGATAATGCCCGTGCGCAGGCTCGAGACGTCGAAGCTCCGGAATTCGGGGTGATCGAGTTCGGTCACGAACATCGTCGGGACGCCGTGCAGGGCCGTGCACTGTTCGTCCTGAACCGCCTGCAGCGTCGTCAGCGGATCGAAGACCGGGTTCGGGAACACCATCGTCGCACCGCGCGTTACAGCCGCCAGGACGCCGAGAACCATGCCGAAGCAGTGGTAAAGCGGTACCGGGATGCACAGCCTGTCGTCCGGCGTGAGCGCCATGCCCTTGCCCGACTCGTAACCGTTGTTGAGGATGTTGCAGTGCGTTAGCGTTGCGCCTTTCGGATTGCCCGTCGTGCCGCTCGTGAACTGAATATTGATGGCGTCGTCGGGCAGCAGGACATCGCGCAGTTCGGCGAGCCGCGCGTAGGACTCATCGTCGCCGAGTCTGCAGACTTCGTCGAAGTTGAACATGCCGGGCGAGCGTTCTGCACCCATGCGGATCACGGTCGTCAGGTTCGGCAGTTTCTCTGCACGCAGGTAGCCGGGTTCGCAGGTCGCGATTTCCGGTGCCAGCGAATTGAGCATGTTCAGGTATTCGCTGCTCTTGAATTTCTCGGCCGCGACAATCGCCTTGCACTCGACCTTGTTGAGAACGTAGTCGAGTTCGAACAGCCGGTACGCCGGGTTGATGTTGACGAGAATCGCACCGATCTTGGCGGTCGCGAATTGCGTCATAACCCATTCGTAGCTGTTCGGACCCCAGACTCCGACTCGATCGCCCGGCTCGATGCCGAGTGCGATCAGTCCTGCCGCGAAGCGCTCGACCTCTCGGTGGAGTTCCTTGTAGGTCCAGCGGACGTCCTGGTGACGGACGACGAGTGCCAGGTTATCGGGATGTTGGTTGACGACACGGTCGAAGCAGGTACCGATGGTCTCGTAAAGTAACTGGCCAACGCCTTCTCCGACCATGTAACTCTGAGTTAGCTTGGTCATGTCAGTATTGTCCTCCGATTGGCGTTTTGGTGCGATGTGGCTAACCCCAATTGACCCCGTATTTGCCGCATCGGATAGTACGTACCATGAACGAGATAGCACGATTGATCGTCCATTCTTCGCTGGGTGCCGAACTCTCCGACGAAGAAGCGGCGACCCTGGGCGCCCTGATGACCGAGCGCGAGCTCGCCGATGGGGACTTTCTCTTCGAGGATGGTACCAGCGACGACGCACTGCACGTCATCCTGATCGGTAAACTCGAGGTCGTAAAACGCACGGCCGGCGACGACCTGGCAAGCCTCGCAGTCCTTCGCGATGGCGAGCTGGCCGGGGAGTTGAGCTTCATTGACGGCGCGCCGCACACAGTGGGTCTGCGAGCATTGTGCGAGACGCACGTGCTGTCCCTGGCGCGCGAGGCTTTCGAGGGCATCGTCGACAGCAACCCGCAGCTTGTCTACAAGGTGATGCGAGCAGTTGCGCGCTCGGCACACCGCATCGTGCATCGCATGAATACCGAGTTCGTCGAGTTGTCCAACTACATCTTCAAGCAACACGGGCGGTACTGAGCAACGTAAAAGGGCGCCGCAAGGGCGCCCTTTCAGTCAGGCAGTCTTCGATCAGGCCTGGCCCGCTTCCTGCAGCTGTTTCAGCTCGTTCGGCGGTACCTCCGCATAGTGACTGAAGTCCATTGTGAAGCTGCCGTCACCGCCGGTCAGCGACTTGAGCCGCGAGTGATAGCCCTGCAGTTCCTGGAGCGGTACCTGGCCCGAGACAACCGCGCGATTGTCGGGCAGTGCATCGGTGCCCGTGATCATGCCGCGCATGCCGGACAGGTCGCCGGTGACGCCGCCAACGGCATCGGTTGGTATCGTGAACTCCGCATTGACGATCGGTTCCATGACGATCGGGCGCGCCTTCGAAACCGCCTCGAGGAATGCCTTCTTGCCGGCTTGAATGAACGCGATTTCTTTCGAGTCGACGTTGTGATGTTTGCCGTCGTAAACGACCACGCGAACGTCCTGCATCGGGTAGCCGTTGACGGCCCCCTCGCTCATCGCCTGTTTCACACCGGTTTCGACGGCGGGGATGAACTGGCTCGGAATCGCGCCGCCGACGACCTCGCTGCCGAACTCGAAGCCATCGCCTTGCGGCAGCGGCTCGATGCGCAGGTACACTTCGCCGAACTGGCCGGCGCCGCCGGTCTGCTTCTTGTGGCGGTGGTGGCCCTCGGCCTTGGCGGTGATCGTTTCGCGGTAGGCGATTGACGGCAGCTGCGTGACGACCTCGATGTCGTGCCGATCCTTGATCTGCTGCAGCACGGTCGCAAGGTGTAACTCACCGAGCCCGCGCAGAACGACCTCGTTCAACGACACGATGTGTTCGACCTGCAGCGACGGATCCTCTGCCTCCGCAATATGCAGCGCGTCGGAGACTTTTTGCGCTTCCTTGTCCTCCCTGGGCCTGATGGCAAGACCGAACATCGGACGCGGTAGCTTGATTGGCTTGAGATGGAAATGGTCCTCGTCGTGCGAGTCGTGCAGCACCGCATCGTAGTGCGCCTCTTCGACGCGAGGGACGGCGCAGATGTCGCCGGGCACGGCATGCTCGATCTTGCCGTGCTTGTCGCCGTTGACCTTGAGCAACTGCGTTGCCTTGAACGGTTTTCGCGCATCGCCGACATACAGCTGGTTACCCGCGTCAATTGAGCCCTGGTGAATACGGAACAGGGCAAGCCGTCCCTTGAACGGATCGACGTTGACCATGAACACGTGCGCGATCGCATGCGCATCGGGGTCGGGCGTCACGCTGACTTCCTCCGCATCCGCGCCTTCGCCCTTCAAAAAGATCGGCGGATTTGCTTCGGTCGGGTTCGGCATCAGGCGCTCGAAGATTTGCAGCAGCTGGCGAATGCCAGCCCCGGTCTCGGCGGAGACGAAACAGACGGGCACGAGATGCTCCTCGCGCAGCGCCTTCTCGAACGGGTCGTGCAGTTGCTCGGGTTCGAGTTCCTGACCCTGTTCGAGGTAGAGCTCCATGAGGTCTTCGTCGACTTCGACGACCTGGTCGACGATCTGCACATGGGCTTCCGCGACCGAGCTGAATGCGGTCTCGTCGCCTTCGAGCTGGAAGAAGCAGTCGACGACCTTGCTGCCGTCGGCCGACGGCAGGTTCATCGGCAGGCATTCCTTGCCGAATGCCTCCTGGATATCGTTAAAGACCTTCTCGAGGTTTACGCCTTCCGCATCGATCTTGTTGACGATGATCATGCGGCACATGCGCTGATTGTGAGCGGCATTCATCATGCGGCGTGCCATGTCTTCGACGCCCTCGGTCGCGTTGATGACAATCGCTGCGGTTTCGGCGGCGGGCATGACCGACAGGGCGCGCCCATAAAAGTCGCGGTATCCCGGCGTGTCGATCAGATTGACGTGAATACCCTCGTGATCCAGGTGACAGACTGAGTTGAATTGGGAGTGACCTATTTCTTTTTCGCGAGGGGTGTAGTCGGAGACTGTGGTGCCTTTTTCAATTGCGCCTTTTGCGTCGATCTTGCCGCCGGCGTGCAACAGGGCTTCTGTGAGCAGCGTCTTTCCGGCATGGCTTGGTCCGACAAGGCAAACGTTACGGATTTCGGCAGTAGAGTAAGGCATAAGATGGTCCTCCCGGTCTTGTTTCCCGACAGCATAGCGCAGCGCAATTAGCGCTAGTATTTCGGTTTTACACGTTGTGCCGGCCCTGCAGCCGGCGCCGACGCACCAGGAAGAACATCCTTATTTTTCCGTCACTTGGGCCGGTTCGGTCTTATTCTTCTGCCGGCGCGTCAAATGCTTTTGAAAAGAATAGCGCATTCAGGAACAACTTGTTGGTGCCGTACCAGTATCCGCGGAAATTCGGGTTGTCGGCGAACAGCACGACGGTGCCCTTGCCGGTGCGTTCCGCAATGAGTGCGGCCGTGCCCGCGAGCGCCTGTTCGTTCTCTTCGGAGATATAGCCGGAATACGCAGGCTGCTCGTCATAGGTAATGACTGTCCCCCACGGATTGTCGGTTGCCGCCATCGGTTCCTTGAAATTCTTGTGCAGGAAGATCGCCCGCCGGTCGTAACCGAAGCCGAGCGGATGCGTGTTGTCGAGGTCCGCCGTGAAGATCGCGCCACCGACGACTTCATCACCTTCCTGGTTCCGCTTGGTCGCATACGGCTGGCGCGCAACGGGTGTGTCATCCGCTTCCTCGGCGGCAGCCTGTTGCTGTGCCTCCGGATCATCGGGGTCGACCCAGTCGAGGGTCGTGGCCCGCACCCAGGGTGCCGCATTGCGCATGCCGATCAGCGTGCCACCTTCGGCGACCCAGAGGCGCAGACGATCGGCAAACTCGGGTGCGTAATCGTCGTACGCGCCGGCCGGGAAGATGATGTGCGTGTACTTGCTCCAGTTGATGTCGCCAAGCCAATTGCGATCGCGCAAAGTCAGCGGCATGTCCATGCGATAGTCGAGCAGGTGCCAGACTTCGCCGGCGTCGTACAGGTTGATGTCCCGGCCGACGACCAGCAGCGCATTGGGCTGTTTGATGGGTTTGAAGGACGGACCGCCAATGTCGACACCCGCCGTGCCGGTTACGCTGCGGCCGGATACGAGCGAGTGCACGGCTATGCCGTCCTCGGCAGCAATGCTCTGCATGACGGCCAGTATGTCGTCACGGCTTTTCTCCTGCCGATCGAGCGGGACCAGGATCGAACCGCGCGGCAACGCCATGGACCCCGAGTCGGTCATGGCCGTGAAAGGCTTGGTCGCGACGCTCGCCAGCAGTCCCGCCTCGAACACCCGCTGCAGTGCGCGCGGTGCATAGTAGTTGTCCCATGCGAACACGTAGCCATAGCCGGACGCGGTTGGAGCGGCGGCGCTGGCGGGCGGCGGCGAGTAAGCTTCGCCCATGACATCGCCACGGACGTTGCGCGCCCCCAGTGCGGCGCTCTGCAGACCGAAGGCAGCCGGCATGGTCCAGGTCGAGACGTCGTAGAACGTACTGTCCTCGAACTCCCGAACGGTTTCGAACAGGCTGCGAATCAGCCGGAACTGCGGCTGATTCGTGCTGACGAGCAGGGAGTCCCCGGCGCTGAACGTGACGCCGTCAATCGTGATGTCGCGGCCGGGGCGACGCGTCTCGATGCGATGGTAGTTGAGCAGGTCCGCGAACAGGTGCAGGCGCGCAGCATCGCCGCCGGCGCTGACAATCCAGGCCTTGGTCGGGTAGGCCGCGGCCTCGCGGAGCGCGGAGTCGTAGAACCATTTCTGATAACGCAGGTAGTCGAGCCGCAGCTTTGAGCCCGCTTCGATGCTCGCAATGCTGGTACGAAAGTGCTTGCGAATGTTTTCGCGGTTGGTGCGCAGGCCGTGCTGCGTATCGAGTTCGCGCCCGAGCGTCGCGCTGGCTTCGTAGAGCATGCCGACGCCACCATTGACGAGCGGGAACGTCGATCCCTTGCCGACGTAGAAATTGTCGAAGTCCTCGCCGTGGTAGTAGAGGCGCCCCTCGCTGTCGAGGAACGCCTCGGAGGTCTTCGCCGTTTCGGCCATCAGGCGTTCTGCTTCGTCCGGCGCCAGCGGGTTCGTGCGCGTGGCTACGCCCGGGTGGAAGTAATAGGTCTGGCCGCCGCCCATTTCGTGATAGTCGACCGTGATGTTGGGGCGCCACTCGTGCCACTTCTTCATCCAGGCGCGGGGTTCGGGTTGCGTCAGCAACAGCCACTGGCGGTTGAGGTCGAACCAGTAATGATTGGTGCGAGCGAATTGCCACATGAAGTCGTGCTCCATGTGGGCCGGGTCGCTGATGGGGCGTTTGCTGCTGTAGGCATCAAGCCAGGCAATGCGCTGGTTGTGGCCGTCGGGATTGAAGATCGCCGTTACGAGCACGACGCTCTCGTCGAGGATGCGATCGAGTTCGCTACTCTGTGCTGCGGCAAGGTGATAGACGAACGGTACGGCGGCGTCCATGCCGCTGGCCTCGGCCCCGTGCACGCCGTAATTCAGCCACGTTACTACGGGCATATCCTCGCTCACGGCAACGCCGGAGCCGGGTTCCGTCAGGGCGATGTGCTGTGCGCGGATGTCGTCGATGCGCGCGTGGTTGTCAGGCGACGTCGCGACCACGAACAGGATGGGCCGGCGCTCATGCGAATAGCCAATCGTTTCGACCGTCAGCCGGTCGCTCTGGTTCGCGACCATGCGGATGTATTCCACGAGCTCGTGGTGCCGCACTGGCGCCGCGCCGAGTTCATGCCCCAGGAAGCTCGCCGGCGTCGGGATCGACGGATCGTAAGTGACGTCGGCCGGGAACATCCGGGTGTCGGCATCGCGAGGGTCGACGTCTGCCAGCGCGGACAACGGGAAGGCGGACAGGCAAATCAGCAGAAGTACACGGCGCACGGATCTCTCCATATTGTTGTTATTCTGAAGGTGGCCAATACTAACGTGATACGCTGCCGCGAGAACAGCACAAGGGGGAGTCATGCGCAGGACATTCGGAATACTGGCGATGCTGCTGGCGGCGGGATCCGCACTGGCCCAGGGGCACAGCAGCGCCTACACCAAGGAATATCAGCGCGAGGCGCTGGCGATGTTCCGCGACATTATCGCGATGCGTACAGCGGCAGGTCACGGCCAGGTTCCGGCGATGACCGAATACCTTGCCGAGCGTTTTCGCGACGGCGGCTTCGACGACGAGGACATCCACGTCATTCCGCATATCGGCGAATCGGGCGAGGAGGTGGCATCGCTCGTCGTGCGCTATCGCGGCAACGGCCTGGCGAACAAGAAGCCGATTCTGCTGCTCGCGCACATGGATATCGTGGATGCTATTCGATCCGACTGGGTACGCGATCCTTTCACGCTGATCGAGGACGATGGCTTTTTCTTCGGCCGCGGTACCTCCGATAACAAGACCGGGATAGCGGCGCTGACGACAACTTTTCGGCGCCTGCAACGCGAGGGCTTCACGCCGACGCGCGACCTGATCATTGCTTTCACGGGCGATGAAGAGACCACGATGGAGACGATTCGCTCGCTGGTGACCGAGCACCGGGCCCTGGTCGATGCGGAATTCGTCCTGAATACCGACGCGGGCGGCGGCTACCGGGATCACCATCACGAGCCCGTCGCCTACCTGCTGCAGGCGGCGGAAAAGACCTACGTGACCTACGAGCTCACGATTCGCAACCCGGGCGGGCACAGCTCGCGTCCGCGCGCCGACAACGCAATCTACGAGCTTGCGACCGTGCTCAAGAACATCGAAGCATATCGCTTCCCGATCCGCGTGAACGAAGTGTCACAAGGCTATTTCCGCGAGATGTCTACCCTCGTCGATGGCGAGCTGGGTGAGGCCATGGCGGTGTTTGCAGCGAACCCTGGCGATGAGGATGCCCAGGCCGTGCTCGAGACCTATCCCGGCGAAGTCGGCGCCACGCGCACGACCTGCGTGGCCACGATGCTGAAAGCGGGCCACGCCGAAAACGCTCTGCCGCAAACCGCAACTGCAACCGTCAATTGCCGGCTGTTCCCGGGCGTGAAGGCCGACGAGGTACAGGCGCAGCTCATGCGGGTGGGTGGTACTCCGGAGCTCGAGATGCACGTCGTCTACGAGCCGATGGAGGGTCCCATGTCAACGTTGCGCGAAGACGTGACGGCGACCGTCAGCGATGCGGCCAATGCGTTCTACGGTACGGTGCCGCTGGTTCCCTACATGGAAGCCGGTGCAACCGACAGCCTGCACACGCGGCTGGCCGGCATGCCGTCCTACGGCGTCAGCGGCTTGTTCATGCGCCAGGAAGACATGTTCGCCCACGGCCTCAACGAGCGGGTGCCCGTCGATTCGTTTTTCCTGGCGCTCGATTACTGGCACCAGGTACTGACGGAACTCGGCAGCGAAAAGGCCCGTTAGGGGCTGCTGTGCGCCCCGTTGAATTCGGGGGCGATATTGGCCCACAGCGGGCGCCAGGTGGTCCATTTGTGGCCGCCGGGCAGCGTGTAAATGCGGGTAGGCGGAATGCGGTCGAGCAGCGGACTGTAAGCGCCCGCCAGCCGGTCTGATTCGCCGTAGGCGAGCACCAGCGGCTTGCCGTCGGGGTTGGCGGTCTGCTCGCGTAACCAGCTCCAGACAGCCACCTCGTGCGCCGGAAAGTCCTTGCCGTCGGGTGACCAGGCGTCGAGCGACTCGGCAGCCATTATGTCGGTAATGATCTTGTCGTCGCCGACATACGGTGCCAGCAGAATCAGTCCGGCGACGTCATCCGGCCGTTCCTGCGCGTAATAAAGCGCACCGAAGCCGCCCAGCGAGATGCCGAGCAGCCAGATATCTTCATAGCCGCGGTCCCGGGCCGGGCCGATGACGTCCTCGTGCAGCCGCGCAACGAGGGATTGCTCGCGGTAGTAGCCGAAATGCGCATCGACCGCGACCGTGTCATAGCCGCGCGCCTGCGCGATCTCGGTGAACTGCTCAGCCGCGAACGTCTCGGCACGATCGCCCATGCCCGGCAGCATGACCACCAGCGTGCGGCCCGCGCCGTCATCGCGCAGGTCGC